>Ga0315904_10001478_pt1 | contig 37465 bp, 52 predicted proteins | sample LakEriMetagenome_6_FD_203529 | JGI IMG/M metagenome (GOLD analysis project Ga0315904, IMG submission 203529) | Freshwater fungal communities from buoy surface, Lake Erie, Ohio, United States - Buoy 12 MA120 | ecosystem: Environmental > Aquatic > Freshwater > Lake | place: USA: Lake Erie, Ohio... | reverse complement strand
TTCGTTTAAATCGTCAACAAGATTAATAGTTCCTTTTGAGTTTTGCTTCTCTGCTTCATCGGACACTTCGGTAAGCATCTCAATAATTTTCTTATGGTCTCCCATCAATTGCTCAACCATAGTCTTGGCATCAATCGACTGTGCGCTATTTGATGCCTGCTCCACCCCAGAAACCTCTGTAATGCGTGAGAGGGTGCTTACGGGTTTCATACCCAGGAATCGCATATGCTCGGTGATACGGTCGATTTCCTCAAACATTTCCTCATACTGCCCACCAAACAAATCGTGATACTCCTTAAAATTAGGTCCCACCACATTCCAGTGATATACCCAAGTTTTATGGAATAAAACAAAAAGTGATGCCTGAGTATCACTCAATAGTTTGAATAGTTTTTCCATTACTCAAAAGTGTGCTTTTGAGTATTTATAATGGGCGATACTGGATTCGAACCAGTGACCATCTCCGTGTAAAGGAGGCACTCTACCGCTGAGTTAATCGCCCGCAAAGTCAAGATTGATTTAACATATACTCTACAGTATTTGCAACATCGTTCATAGCATCACGTAGATTTTCACTTTGACCAGATTCTTGTTTAATTATAGGACGGTGATCATCGGTTAAAGTCCAACGCCACTGCATCATACTATTACAGTACCAGAGATTAATTTTCATTTTATTTTTAATAATACAATAGAAGGGGGGATTTTGTCAACCCCCCATATCTATATCAGTTTCCGATACGCTTCACAGCAATCCTTGATTTGTTGAGAATGCTTCCTGCGAGAGGAACATAACCCAGATCATCAGCAATCATTTGTGCCTTTGCACTCAGAGCATAGTTGAGTGCCTGTTGAATATCACCTGCCTTCCTGGCACCATTACCACTCTTATAGGCAAGAATCCAAGTTAGAGTGGAGATAGGATAAGCACCAGAAGCAGAAGGATTAGGATTTTCTCCTGCAAGGTTACTATCAAGAGTAATACTATTCAGAGCAATGGCACCAGATTTAGCAGTAGGAAGAACAAACTGTCCTGCCTTATTTTGAACTGCTGCTGCCTGAAGTTTGTTAGCACGGACAAATCCAGTATTAACATAACCAATTGCGCCTGCAGTTTGACGAATGTTTCCAGCAACACCTTCGTTGCCTTTACCACCAACACCAACAGGCCACTTAACGGACTTACCTTCACCAACTTTACTCTTCCATTCAGGAGAGAATGCAGAGAGTGAGTTAGTGAATGCAAAGGTGGTCCCAGAACCATCAGAACGATGAACAACACGAATTGGACCAGCAGCACAACCGAGTTGCTTCCAATCCTTGATAGTTCCCAGGAAAACATCTGCAACTTGCTTCTGAGTGAGTTTCAGAGTGCATCCAGATTTGTTATAGGCAACGGCAATCGTTCCACCTACCATAGGAATTTGAACAACACCACGCTTAACTTTAGCAATTTCTGATGTCTTGATTGGTTCATCAGTTGCACCAAAATCAACAGTTCCCGCAATATATTGACGGACACCAGCACCAGAACCAACTGACTGGTAATTCACACGATTACCAGTTGCCGCAGCATAATCCTGAAACCATCGTTGATAGATGGGTGCTGGGAAGGTAGCACCAGCACCATTCAGAGTCGTTCCTGCGAGTGCAGCAGTGGGAGCAGCAAGAAGACTAATAGCAAAAATGTGTTTGAGTTTCATAAAAAGTGAATAACTACAGAATAATTCTAAAGTAAAGGAAAGATAAAATCAACTAAGATTTGGTTAAGAGTTTCATAACATAAAAAAGCACCCAAAGAATGGGTGCTTTCACTCAAGTTATGAGTTGTTTATCAGAAGGTGAATTTGGTTTGAACCACACCACCCCACTTGCTGCTGTCCTGATAACGCTGATTGTTATCAACATAGAACAGAGCAGGAGTGATGCTGATGTTATCAGTGACTTGGAACTTATAGAAGAACTCAAGCAGAGTTGCATCATCTACACCACGGGTTTCGGCAGAAGGTGCTTGTCCGACAGCAATACCAGCGGCATTACCAGCAACGAAAGCATCGTTCCACTGAAGACCAACGAACCAAGAATCGGAATCGGTAGCATCAGTTTTACCAACCTTACCACTTACACCGTTGTAACCATAACCAGCAGAGATGGAAGGAACCCAACCACTCTCAGAGGGTTGCCAATAAGCATTGATAGCAACGTTATTGGATTCTTGTCCAGCAACAAGAGCACCATTAGCACCCAGGATGCCGTTGTAGGTGCGAGGACGAGTGCCCTCAGTACCATAACGATAACCAGCAGCAATACCCCACTGAGGAGCACGATAACCAACCTGTGCGAGGAAGTTCAGAGCACCGTCAGAGTTGAAGACACCAGTTTCACTATTGTCACCATCTTGGGCAACATAGTTCATACCAGCAACGAATCCACCTTGACCTTTCTTGGTGGGTTGCTTCCACTGAGCACCGAAACCAGCACCAGTTGCCTTGTTATAGACACCAGGAGCACCAGAAACAGCAAAGAAGTCAAGGATTTCCGACTTATAAGCAGAAGGAACCCAAGCCATCTCAGTGTTACGAACCAGAGGACCAGCAGTAAGAGTTACACTCTTAGTAACTGGGAACTGATAGTAGAGACGATCAATAATGACTTGATCAGCAGTAGATTCTGCCTTGTCCAGTTTGAACAGAGAAGAACTGGAACCGAAAGGATCACTACCAAAGTTGCCAGAACGCAGACGAGTGCGAAGCAGGTCTTTTCCAGTAAAAGAAGTATCGAAGTTCAGACGAACATCATAGTTGAATGCGGTGTTGCCCACATCAGCACCTTTATTGGTTTCAAGACTAGGAACGCCACCAAGAACGAAATTGACTTCACCCTTGAGTTTAGTAGTGGTAGAGAATTGTGTTGCTTCCAAGTTTCCAACACGGTTCTCAAGACCATCTACACGACCCTTGAGTACGGCAAGTTCACTCTTGAATTCGTCCAGAAGGCGACGAAGTTCATCCGTAGTTTCAGTTACACGATCAAGGCAAGCATTTAGAAGAGCAGCAGCTTCGAAGCGAGTCATCGCCTGACCACCAACAAAGGTGCCGTTAGGATAACCAGCAACGCAACCATAACGCTCTACGAGGTTGCCAAGTGCCTGATATGCCCAATCAGTAGGTTGAACATCAGAGAATTGTGTAATGCTAGTGACTTGTTGTGCCGAGGCATACTTGTTGACATCCTCAGTATTGAGTTCTGCAGCATTCACCGCAGGAGCAACAAGACCCAGTGCAACAGGCACGAGCATCAGTTGTTTTAGAAATTTCATATAGTTTGTTAAGATTTACAACTACGAAGTTTATTTAGCTCCCCTGATATTTTAGGGGAAGCGAGATAGGGGATTCGAACCCCTGACGTTCAGCTTGGAAGGCTGACATTCTACCGCTGAATTAATCTCGCAAAAGGGAAAGATTTCTCTTTCCCAGGCACTTCCTTCACACTTTGGAAATATAAGACAAATATGAGAATTTGTCAAGCCCCCGACAAGATTTGAACTTGCGACCAACGGTTTACAAAACCGTTGCTCTACCACTGAGCTACAGGGGCAAACTCCACAACCTGGATTCGAACCAGGGACCAAGTGATTAACAGTCACCGACTCTACCGCTGAGCTATTGTGGAATAAGTGTGCCGTTGTGGGGGAATCGAACCCCTACTTCTCCAACTCCCTTGTCGGGGTGTCCTGACCACTAGACTACCAACGGCGTTTGTGTGGAGCGTCTTTCTATGCTATGTGCATAGCGACTACTCCTGTTTGCTACCGGCATTCTGGTTTATCTTTCCAGCGCAAAGTAGCAACGGGTTAGGAGGGACTCGAACCCCCGACCAATTCATTAGAAGTGAATTGCTCTATCCATCTGAGCTACTAACCCATAAGGAACCTCCCTGTTTGTGCATCGTTGAGAGGCATGGGAGGGGCAGGACTTATGCAGAGTTTGGACCCCCGCTGCCTATGAGAGTATTATAGAGCAATCAGGTCTTGGAGTCAAGCCTTTGCTTCTTTACGAGCAGTCTTCTCTTCTGTAATTTCGCCTCTACGGGTCTTGACCAGTTTGGCAATTTCCTGAAGTGCCTTACGGGCACGGGTGCCTGCTGCGTTGTTTCCGCCAGCAAACTTTTCGTCTTCTACTTTCCAAGCTTCAACAGCATTCAGTAGTTCTTGTGATACAGACATAATAATCTCCAAAATAAAATAGGATATGTTTATATAGCTAGTTTTTAGTGCAATCAGGTGCCCAAGGAGCACATATTCTCATCGGTGGGGCAAGTTTTTTACAATCATCGGTATAACATAGTGTCTCATCATTCACTTCATCGATGTAAATTGGTTTATATTTCCTATCATAATCGGAAATAATCCGATCATACTCAGGAATTACATCACGAATTGCCTTATCAACTTCTAGTTCAATTCTGGCATCCAGTTCCTTTTCACTCTCAGTTCTTGGAAGTTCGTGATTTAGACCAAACTGCTGAAGAATTAGGGTATAAATTTTCCAAAGGTCTTTTTCACTAATCTTCAACCATCCAGATAAAGCAACTATAATCAGTACGATAACAGAACTAAAGATAACTGACTTTATTTTTTTGGAACTTACATCAGGGAGTGTAGTAAGTTTTCCGTCCCTAACCTCAAAAAGTCTAAACATTATTCTTCTCGTATTCCTTAATTGATTTATCCAGGACTCTTTCAATTCTATAAGTTATGAGTTCGGTATCTTGAATTATATAATCATTCAGAACATCAATACCCATAGAGAGTTGAACTTCATCTAGTAAATTAAAAACTTTTTTCTTTTGAACTCCAGGAATGAGTGAAATTACATCTAGTGAGATATGAACAATTGCACCAATCTTAATCCATTCTTTCAGAGGTTTCTTTTCCTTTCCATACTTAAACTCAAAGATATTAAACTTGCTCATCTAAAAAGTCCTCCAGAGCATCATCTACCATTTGTTTGGCATCTATTTTCTTTTTTGGTTCTCTCATCTTCTTAGTATCAAAGGTAAGTGTTGGTGTGATGTTTCCATTCTCTTCTACCTTTACCTTTGCACCGAATGGAGTTCCTTTGGGTTGAACTTCAATTTGATTATGAGAGTTTAATTTAATATCACCAATATCAGTCTCTACCTTCAGATATCCTGCCTTTGCAGCAATATCTACAATGTCTTCGGGTTCTTCTGGAAGATTTTCTATGGACATAAAAAAGGGGAGGTCTGCAGCACTCCCCCTTATTTATTCAGTTGTATGTGTTTTCAGACTTCGGTAAGAACCAACTTAGCAGCATAATTATAAGCAAAGTCAGTTCTTGCTCCATGATGTCCCCAACGAATCCATTTACTCGCAAGTCGCATATAATCAGTAATGGATTTACCTGGAGTTTTCATCTGGGTTTCAATCATCTTCCAATCACTTTCGTGCAGCATATAGTCAAGTTGTGCATCAAGTGAAGAAGGATTAGCACCAATACGAGCAGCATGTCTTCCGAGTCCATAAAAACGAGGAGCATTAGTCCATTGAATTAGACCATACCCACCACCACAGTTAGGATAGGAAGTTTTAGCACCACCTTCGCAAATATTAGGAACGAAGGTAGACTCTTGTCGGATATTGCCCATAATGGTAGCTAGGGCGTTTTTGTCAGTAATACCACGCTTCTGGAGGAATTCCAGAGTTCGTGATTCATTAGTATTGCATCCTTTACAAACTAATCGTTTTACCTTAGGTTTTTCGGGAACAACCTCTTTGGTCTCTGTCTCTTGAGTAGGACCTTCAGGAACAATTGCGAAAGGCGGTTGTTGTACTGAAGATGTCGCCATACTCGGTGCTGGCAGTGTTGCCGCTGATGTTGCAACCGCACCCAAAATTGCTACGGTTACATTTGTTAGGTTTTTAAGCATTTAGTTAAATTGAATTCGGCATCCGTATAGAAGAGGGGTCCACCCAACTCTCGGAGGGCATCTTCCACGGCTCTAGGTGTCACGGTCACAGACTCATAACGAATACTCCGCTCATAACGGAGATTTTTTCATAATAAGTTAATATTTAGGATTTGTCAAGTGTTCCAGTTTAAAAAGTGTCTCAAGATAAATATTATGTTATGCCTTCAGACAAATGGCAAAATCCGCAAACAAGGGTAAGAAAGGTTCTGCTGGTGGAAAGCAGTCCAAACAAAATTCTGGTAATGCGACTGCTAAAAAAGCAAAAAATGGTGGTAAGAAAAAGTGAGGATTTATGCCAAGAGAGTGGAATACTCCGCATAGAGAACCTTGGAATGCACCAATACATAATATTCTAAAGGCAATAGATAACCACACTCACGAGTACTTCAAGAGTGGTGATATTTGGCATTTAGAAAAGGCAGATATGTTGAGAAACTATCTGCACGAACTTAAAACTTGGATACACAAAACAGAAGGAAGATTATGAGTGAAGTTGTTTGGAGTGTAAATATATTATTAGGTGTTGGTCTGATTGGGGTTATTTGGTGCATATACAAAATTCTTATCTGGGATAATGAAGAAAAAGATTCTTCCGATACTCATCCTCATTAGATTACTGTCTAATGATGGTTTCTTTAATGAAAATAGAAACATCAAAATAAAACAACAACCACCTGAAGTTCGTTCGGCAATTCGTAGAACCTGGAAAAGAGGTAAAAAAAATGTATCACTATAAGGTAAAAAAAATCAACCGTGTTGTTGATGGCGACACAGTTGATCTTGATATTGATTTAGGTTTTGATATTACAATCTCTCATAGAGTTCGTCTCAAAGATATTAATGCTCCCGAAACTAGAACTAAAGATTTAGAAGAGAAAACAAGAGGTCTGGCAGCAAAGGTATGGTTAGAAGAACAACTCTCCCGTGAAGGTGAGTGGGTCATTGAAACCTACAAAGAAGACAAGTATGGAAGAATACTTGGCACTCTTTATCTTGTAGGTGATTCAACCACAATTAATGATTGGATGATGAATGAAGGTATTGCCGAACCTTATTCAGGATGACCATAATTTTGATTCTGCAACTCGTCTTCTTAATAATCCTGCTTCAACATTAGTACCAGGATTACGATAGAGTTTGAGTGCCTCGGAAACTTTATTCCATTCCTTATTTTTAAGGACTCTTGTTATCGTATTAAAGTCAGAGCCTCCATAAAAATCAGCCCCAAGATTATAAGCAAAGCTAAGAATTGCGCCTTGTTGATTTGCATTCATCTCTCCCCAATAAGGAATTTTTTGAAGTTTCGGAAGGAATCTATTTTTCAAATCAAATTCCAATAAAGTATCAGCATACTTTTGAGTGATTACTTTACCCATCTTAAAAGGAGATCCATCAAAATCTTTGGTGCTTCCCCACCCTATCGTGATTGGAAGTTTTCCAGTCAAAGGATCTGGATAAGCATTTAAATGACATCCTTCAAACTCTTTGATTAAGTAAATGCCAACTAATGAAACTCCATTAACATTACCAATATTAGTTGGCTTCTCTACTTTTTTGCATCGAAGATTCTGCCCCAACCAGTCTTATCTTTTGCTTTCTCTAACCAACGATATTGGAGATCCGACTTCTTATACACAGCACCTTTACCATTAGTAACTGCTCCAGTGTATCCATCATTCAAAGAACCGTATGGATCATTGACAACATAATCATCGCCCCTCTTGCCAATGACTACAACCATGTGCCCACCAGTAGGAGCAGATAGAGTGCCACGATGAAGGATCCCGATAACAACGGGTCTCCCAGCGGCAAGCTCACGATCAAGATCAGCAAAAGAAAGATTATAATTAAAATTTGACTTAATGCCATAATCTGCCAGAACTTTGGTCTGAACCGAGTGATCAGTTGAGTCACCAATGGCAAATACTTTTTGGACATAAGCATCATCACCCTTTGCTCCGTTTAGTGTGCCTGGTTTAAAATACTCCAGACACATAGCACAGGCAGAACTATTACAAGTACGATCAGCGTCTCTGTAATTATCTGTTTGAGGATAGTATGGAACATTTAAAACTCCGGTTGTGGGGGGAGTTATTGGAGTTCTATACACACGAACCCAATTAGCATCATCCTGCATTAAATCTAATGCCTTTACGAGTAAATCCTTTTCCAGTTGTTCAACCGCAGCAACGTGGTTAGGATTTTTTGGATCGTAATGTGAAAAGAAATTGTGAAGGTCAATCTGCATCGTCTTCTCCGATATACTGCATTGAAAAAATATCGTGATCTAAAATTTCTGGATCAAACCATTCGGAAAATTCACGTTGAATTGAATGAGCATCATCAATATTTCTTTCACTCAAATAATGAATACGGTCAATTGCCCAGTCATGAGACTTCCGAAGAGTCATTTCCAAGGTTTCCATAGAAGTAATCCTTTCGCATATAGCGTCCAAGTATGTTGGAATTATAATATGCAGGTTCTCCGGTGTCAAGTGATTCTACCAGTACATTATTTAGAAAAAGTTGTTTTGTTTCTTCGTAGTTGCATCCACCTTTAGTCTTATGGAGGCTTATAATTTCTCTACCGAAGAACTCTTTACCATACTTTTTAACATCATCCTTTAGTTCAGGACAAGAACCATAATACTTTTTCCAATCAGATTCTTGTTTTACTCTCCTTTTTTTCCCTGGAGGTGTTCTAAAAGACCAAAAATACTTTCTACCCAGATATTTGCGCCCATTCTTACTGCAAGATATACGATATACAAAACCAAAATAATCTTGGATATGATCAGACTCAAAAATTTCTCCATTATATTGCCAAGGGTTTTCATAGCTCATATAAAGTAATCTTATGAGCTATTATTTATCTTTAACGGGAACAAACCTATTCTACTCATAAAAAAGGGGACTTGTCAAGACCCCCTGAAAATATATTTTAATTTTATTAGTTATTTTATTTTGTTTCTTCTACAATACTTCCAATAGTTTCGGCATCCATCTCCATCATTACATAATGTGCCTCTTCTACAGTATCTACGTGCCCTTGTGAGAGGAGATACTCAAGTACAAGGTCATAGGCATCATATTCATAAGAAGCGTTTACTGCCTGTGGTTTTGCCTTATTTTTATCTCTTTCTTGTTGTGCCTTTACAGCGGCATCTACTGCTTTAGTATCAATCTTGGCATCTGCTGGACCTTGTGTTGGAGTTTGATCTTTCTTTTCATTTGGACCAGGTGTATCCCTTTTTGCTGAAATATCATCATATCCAGACTGACCTGGTTTTACTTTAGAAGCCAGTTTTGGATTTGCCTTCGCCCATTGTTGCATCGAAGTAAGTTTAGTATCCGAAGTAGATGGTTTTGCTGGTGCAACTTTTGTAGATGGAGTAGATTTGGGGGCAGGAGTAGATGAACCTCCACCACTTCCTGAACCTCCAGAAGGTGCTGCAGAAGAAGATGCTGCAGGTGCAGGAGTTGGTTTTACACCTCTTCTAGAATTTCTTGCTGCCAAGGCATCATTATAATTCTTATACATCTTACCATCAGAAGATGATTTATATCTCTGACCTTTAGCAGTATCCACCATACCTGCCTTGGGAGTTTTTGGTGCAGAACTCTCAGTATCACCACCCTTACCACCCCCAGTAAGACCTTGAACTGCTCTCATACCACCTTCAAATGCAGCGCCTCCTAACGCCCACTTACCAGCAGTTTTAGCAGCCGATGCTAACTTACCACCAGAACCACCAGGAATCTTACCTAATGCACCTTTAGCAAGGTCTTTAACTTTTGAAACTGCGCCCCCGATAGCATTCTTAGCACCTTGTACAGCACGTCCAACAGCAGGTCTGACTACAGCACTTGCCTTTGTACCCTGCTGAGCAACTCTAGTAGTTGCCTTACCAGCACCCTGCAGTGCAGCACCAGTTTTAGCAAGAGGTCCAGCACCCTTTGGGGCAAACTTAGCAGCTTTAACTCCTGCACTAGCAACTCTAAGAAGAGCGCCAACAACCTCATCCAACTGTTGGAATTGCTCTTCAATATACTCTTCAGAAACAACTTCTTCAAAAATTAATGTCCCTTCAGAAAGTGCAATAACATCTTCAATAATAACTTCATCATCAACATCTGCAAAATATTCTAGAACATCAACAGCAGTATGTCCTTGAGAAATTAAAGAATATGCAACGTCTTCAAAAATTTCTTCTACCAACTGATCATCATTAATTTGTTCTTGAGGGGCATATACGGAATTATACGCTTCCATCAAGCTAGCAACTTCACTACTAGTAATTCTTGTCATTTTTTTCTTTTTTAGTTCTTTATAAATTTATTTATAAATCAAAAGAGTCCAAAAAACTTTTTCTGTTGCGGTTTAGGTGTTAGTTTAGGTATCGGTTTAGGTGTTGGTTTAGGTATCGGTTTAGATTGAGATGTTGGTTTTAATGCTTGGAATTGGCGATTACCCTGAGCATTATATTTAACCGTTCCTTTAACTCCACCTAAAGTTGCACCATATGATTTATTAGCAGAAACTTGCCCTGAAGAAACTTTATTAATTCCTTGATTTCCAAGATTTGCTCTCACCATTTGCTGGCCACCAGATCCATAGGTTGTTGTTGCCTTTGCACCACCCAACTTAGATTGGTATGAAGTATTTGTAGAAACTTTTCCAACAACACCAGATTGTTGAGAAATTTGTTGTCGTGTTACTGGTTTGATTGGTGTTGTTGGTTTTAAAGTTGATCTATTTTGAAGTGATAGCGATTGTTGAGGATTTTGATTCTGAGATGTTGAAGGTGTTGATACTGGTTTTCTTGCGTACTGCGAAAATGCACCACCTTTAGCAAACTCCCCAGTTCCTCTCTGATAATCTCTTGCTTGCTGCACTCCAGTTAAGGCCAGTTGTGCTGCTGTCCCAGCACCAGGAATAAGGTTTGCAGCAGCTCCTAGTCCAGAATATGTGGCACCTTCCCAATCACCTTTAGATATTCTATTAGCAGCATCTACAGCACCAACAAAAGCTCCAACTCCAGGAATAATTTTAGAACCTAAACTCTTTCCAACCACAGCAGCTGCCGGTGCTGCAGCAATTTCATTTAGATTTTGTGCTTCTTTTGCTTGATTGTAAAATTCTTCGAAGGTTTTCATCTACCTTTTTTAGATATTTATATAAAAAAAGAGGGTCTAAAAGACCCTCATTTAGTATCATCTTTTTTATCATCTAACCAAATATAAGAATAGTCGTGGTCTCCGAAAAGAAAATCATCATATTCTGCTGCATCTTTATATGCGTTCAGGAGTTCTTGTTCGCACCATTCATCATAATTGGAATCCTGCGAAAGTATTTTTGGTAACATCTTGTTTGATTCCTCCGACAATATAGGATTCAACTTCCGTCTCTTGGGGTGCAACTTGAAGACCTTTAGAGGAAATCCAGTGCTCAGTCCAAGGAAGAGGATTATTCTTAGCGGGAATATCATAAAGTGGGCGAAGACCAATAGCCTTCATTCTGCGATTCGCAATCCACTCAACATATTGACAAAGAAGTTTATCATTCAGACCAATCATAGAACCATCCTTGAACAGATATTCTGCCCAAAGTTTTTCTTGATTGACGGCATTCTCAAATGTCTTGTAGAACCACTGTTCTTCTTCTTGAGCAATTCTCTTCATATCTGGGTCATCACCCTCTTTCCATTTGTTAAGAATATTTTGAGTGATGACAAGGTGCTGATTCTCATCTCTGGCAATTAGTGAGATGATTTTTGCACTTCCTTCCATAAGTTTGAGTTCGCCAAATGCAAAACTGCAAGCGAAACTGACGTAAAAGCGAATACCTTCAAGAATATTAACGTTTGCAACTGCTCTATAGAGTTTGCGTTTGAGTTCATATCTTTCTGCCTGTGCAAATGGAACTGATTCTTGTGCGTGTTTCCACAGTTCAGACGAATCATACATATGAGCACTGTTAATGAAGTCATTATATGCCTCAGTAACACTGGTGGCACGTTCTAAAATACGATCATCTCTTAAAATAGTATCAAATACATCCGAGGGGTCAGAATATACATTTTTGATGATGTAAGTATAAGATCTAGAGTGAATCATTTCCATGAATTCCCAGACCTTCATACACGCTTCTAACTCTGGAAGCGAACAGTATGGAGCGAATGCCATTCCGGGCCCACGACCCTGAACACTATCAAGCATTACTTGATATTTAAGATTTGAAGTAAAAATATGCTTTTGTTCAGGACGGAGAGACTGATAGTCTCCCCTATCTTTCTGTAGGGAAACCTCTTCGGGTCTCCAAAAATAACCTAATTGTTGGGTTGTGAGTTTATCAAAAATAGGATACTTATAAGAATCATATCTTTGAATACCAAGGGGTTTTCCAAAAAACATTGGTTGCTTTTTGGTGTCAACTTCTTCAGAGTTGAAAACTGTCATCTGATTGACCACGTTCTTTTCCTCTAAACTTGTTTTAAATTTTACAAGACTCACAATCATCCTCCTCGGAATTAAGAATATCAGAAATTAAATCATCAACTGATGCTTTGGGTTCATCCACCTCATCAGTTTTAATATCATATGTATTTTGATAGTAACTGGTTTTCCAACCGTACTTATATGTAGTCAAAAGGTCTTGTGCCATTATTGACACAGGAACTTCATTATTGGGATAATTCTCTGGATTATACGACCAGTTTCCAGAAATCGCTTGATCGAAGAACTTCTGCATAACAGCAACAATATTAATATAACCAGTATTACTAGGCATATCCCAAAGAAGCGTATAATTGTTCTTAAGAGTTTGATACTGGGGAACAATTTGCTTGAGAGGACCTTTCTTCGACTTTTTAATGGACAGGTATCCTCTAGGTGGTTCAATTCCATTTGTTGCATTTGACACAACGGAACTGCTCTCCGAAGGCATTTGTGCCGACAGTGTTGAGTTCCTAACTCCATATTGCTTAACTTGTTCCCTAAGGCTATCCCAATCATACTTCAAATTATTCGGAACGATTTCGTCAACATCCTTCTTGTATGTATCAATCGGCAGAATACCCTGTCCATACTTAGTACGATGAGAATACTCACAGGCACCTTTTTCTTTCGCAAGATTTACGGTTGCCTGGATAAGGTAGTATTGGAATGCCTCAGTCAAATCGTGGACAAGTTGCCAAGCATTAGGATCCTCGTAATGCTCACCGTGCTTGGCAAGATAGTGTGCCAGACCAATATAACCTACGCCAAGAGAACGACGTGCTCTAGTGGCGATTTCTGCTGCTTTGACGGGGTATCCTTGAAAATCAATGAGTTCATCAAGACTCCTAATAGCAAGATCACAAAGAACTTCAAGATCCTCGTTATCCCTAATTTTCCCAACGTTAATAGCACTAAGAATGCAAAGAGCAATTTCACCATCAGGGTCATCAATATGTTGAATAGGTTTTGTTGGGAGAGTGATTTCCTGACAAAGATTACTCATCTCAACTTTATCCATAAAAGAAGAGTGAGAGTTGCAATGGTCAATATTCATAATGTAAAGACGACCAGTTTCTGCACGTTCTTTCAGGAGGTCCAGAAAGAGTTCTTGAGCCCCGATAGTCTTTCTAGGAACAGACTCATCTCGTTCGTAACGTACATATAACTCGTCAAAAGAATCAGTTCCAAAAGCATCATATAGACCAGGCACTGAGTGGGGTGAGAAGAGTGAGATTTCCTCGTTACGGATGAATCGCTCATAGAAGAGTTTAGAGATTTGGATACTGTAGTCTAACTTACGAACACGATTATCTTCGGTTCCCTTATTATTCTTTAATACCAGAATGTCTTCTATTTCTTGGTGCCAGATAGGAAAGTGAACTGTAGCAGAACCACCTCTGATGCCGTTTTGAGTGCAGCATCGGACAGTTGCCTCAAACTTCTTAAGGAAGGGGACAACGCCTGTGTGTTGTACCTCTCCACCTCGGATTTTAGCGTTGATACCACGGATTCTACCCGCGTTGATACCGATACCAGCCCTTTGTGCGACATATTTACCAATAGCCATATCGCTGCTAAAGATACTATCGAGGGTGTCATCAACATCAACGAGAACACAAGATGCATATTGACGAAGTGGGGTTCGCACTCCTGCCATAATCGGTGTTGGGATGTTGATTTTGTGCTTGCTGATTGCGTCATAATACTTCTTAACGTAATCTAAACGTGTTTCTTTTGGATATTTTGAGAAGATAGTAGCGGCAATCAAAAGGTACATAAATTGTGGCGTCTCATAGAGAGCACCAGAACTCCTATCCTGAACTAGATACTTATCAACTACTTGACGAAGACCTGCATAAGTGAACAGATAATCACGCTCATGGTCAATAAAAGATTGAAGTCTATCAAACTCCTCATCATTATAAAGGTCAAGAATTTCTGCATCATACACTCCTCTACCAACACAACGCTCTACGTGTTGCTTGACAGTTGGACACTCGTGCATACGACCGAACAACTGCTTGCGGAGAGCGAACAGAAGGAGGCGAGCAGCAACGAACTGATAGTTGGGGTGGTCGAGGTCAATCAAATCGCTTGCAGAGCGAATTAGAATCTCCTGAACCTCTGCCGTGGTAATGCCATCATAAAATTGGATACCAGACTGCATTTCAACTTGAGATGCGGATACTCCTGCCAGGTCCTTACAAGCCTCCTCAACCATCAAATGAAGTTTATTCAAGTCAAGACTTTCAATCGACCCGTTTCTTTTAATAACCTTTGTTCCGTTGCTCATACTTTCTTCCATTCGTTAAACTTTACTTTTGCTTCTAAACCTGAGTGTGTATTTGATTTTAACACATCCATAACATTAAGTCCAGCAATAACCATATCATTAATATCTTTTTGTTGGATATTTCTTGGCCAAATAACTACCTCTTCTCCACGATCAATTGTCTTTGAGATTCTGTTGATAATTTCTCTATTTCGTGGTTCGTTATCATAAACCCAAACAACCCGATTAAAACCGAAATTACTGATATCAGCATCAGCTCCACACATAGCAATTGAGTTGCGAACGAACGTGCTGTCAAATGGCCCTTCGGTAACATAAACGGTTTCATTTTTTTTAATAGTATTAAGTCCATAAATTTTTGGAGCATTCTCACTCAACATCACGGTAATATATTTAACAGACTTTGGAATGAGTGATCTTCCTTGGAACCCAATAAGATTATGGTCAAAATCATATAATGGTATAACTATACGCGATTCCTCATTGTCAGTGCTAGAAAAGGTTTGTTTTTGACTGTTTACCCACTCTTTAAATTTGTGTGCAAAATAAAACTTTTCTGGATCGAGTTTTCTATTTTCCAAATATGACTTTGCAACATTATTTGTTGATGCTTTTGGTAAGTCTAATTTTTTAGAAAAGGATGGTTTAGAGAATTCAAATTTTGGTTCTTCTACAACAAAGTTCTTACCAGTATATCCTTCCTTAAACTTCTCTAGAGTATATTGCTTATGAAGTACTGGATCTAGTTCTTTGAGGAAATTATTAAAAGATAAACTTGCTCCACAATTATGACACTTAAAGTTCGTATTCACCTTTACGGCGTACAAATATCCCCGTGCCTTGCTTTTATTTTTTTGAGAATCTCCACAAAGAGGACAACGGAAGTTGTAGAGATCCGATTTTACCCTCTTAAATTTTTGTAGGCGTGACGAAACTAATCCAATGTACTTGGAATCAATCAAATCCATTATGAAGGCACTATTTTGCTCTTTCTATTCTAATCTGTTCTGAGTCTGGTGTCAAGACATCCACCACCATACTTGACTGTGAAAATGCGAATGAAACTATTACTAAAGCACCTACAACTAACCAACGAAACTTTGTTACGTCATCAACCTTTTTATCTACTGTCTCTATGCGACCATCTATCTTTTTTTCTAATGATTCAAATCTTTCGATTACTCTATTATGCTCTTCGGTATTTTTATCTTCCATCAATCGAATTCTACTAAAAATTACTTCATCATTCTTATTATTATTGTCCAATTTTTCCTCATGAACTGCCAACATCTTTGATATGTTTTGACTCGTTTGTCCCATTATCTGAATGGCCTCATCTATTTTTTTCATCATAGCCTCATAGGAAGTAAGACGTTCTTCAAGAACTGCAATTTTTGTTTCGTTGGATGATTTGCTAAACATTTTTTTTATTTGTATAAGATTTGTATTCCCACGAAACAAATGCTTTAGAGATTTTATTAATATTTATTTTTTCTTCGACTTGGTTTTTTGAATATTTTTACGATATGCAACAGGAAGTCTTCGCATTATCTTGGATCGCCCATCAAGAAGATTATCATAACCAGCAACAGGACCTTTAGGATCCGCTGAAGAAGTGAATCCACCAGATCCGACTACCATACCACCTTCCTCTTTTAGTGAGCGAACAATATTAATTAATTTTTCTAACTTATCCATTAAATTGATTGCAATTGAGATAGGCACTCAGAATCTTCCTGAATATCATGAATATTAGTTTTTGGATATTCCGGAATACGATTCAAAAATATTAAAAAACTTTTTATTATTGGCCAAAGATCTTGTTCCAAATTATAAAATAAAAGTGGAATAGTGGCATCATTAAAAACATTAAATAGCAAAGTTAAATGATTCAAAATTAAATGAATTTTTAAGACGCCAGTATTCTTATACCTTTTAAGTAGTCTTTTTATATATTTTATTCTTTTTAAATCGTCCTCAAAATCTTCCTTAGTTACTGACTGAGGATTATCATAGAATTTTATAGCAAAAAGCATATAATTGCTTTCGTTCAATTCATCAAATCTCATATTATCATGCAGTTACTGTGAGTTTGATTGGGCTAGAAGTTGCGGTTGCTCCACCATCGGCAGTAACAACAACACGATAGTTGTAGTTATTGTTACCAGTTGTTGCATTAGTAATTGAAGTACTGATTCCAGTTGCTCCAGAAATATTGTTATAAACAACGCCATTAGCAGTTGTGGACTTCTGCCACTGGTATGAAAGAACTGTATCTGGATAAGAAGAAGCAGAAACAGTTAGCGTTACGGTTGTTCCAACTCCAACTGCTGCACTAGGAGATGCTGTTACTCCAGCAATAGTGATTCTAAAGTCGGGAAGAATAGTATCATCTAAAGCATCACCAGCAGCAGTATATGATGAAGTTCCTGTAGTGATACCCGAGAAGGCAACTAGAGTTTCCGATTTAACTCTTAGATTTCCATTGGTATCATTATAAGTTTTAATTCCAACCCATCCAGCATGAGTTACGGCATATTGAGTATCAACTGCTGCAGATGCTTCATAAACATCAACACCATAAACCTTATTATCAGATGATGTAGAAGTTCTAGAATAATTAGAATCCTGCATTAGATATACAGGTTTTTGTGACATAGTATAAGCAACTCCCGAAATCGTGGTATTCAGAAGGAATTGCGTACTTGCGATTGATATTACAGTTTCCGAAGTGACGGCAGAAACAACTGCCTCACCAAAAGTTCCACCAGCACCAACAGTAATTACGGTTCCAGTAGTAATTCCAGCTGATCTAAATGATGTTCCAGTTCCAGTAACAGTCTTATTTGCAAGACTAACTACTACTGTACCAGGAGAATAAATACCGTCTGATTTTCCCCAGAGTGCCATTCTTTTTACCTATAAAGTTCTTTATTATAATGATATTTATAAAAAAAGGAGACCTTGATATTCAGGTCTCCTTTATATTAACTTAACTTAATTCAGGGAGTAGGGTCTTGTGCTCCCTTATCCTTTAATACCTTTTGTACTTGAAGAAGAACAAATGATACAAGTCCGTTTGATTTGACTTGTGGAACCGCTCCTAAAAGTTCGGAAACGATCAAAAGAATGGTGGCAAGTGCGGCTTCGTTAGCCATAATCCAAGCCCAAATAAGTCCTACAGACATAATTTACCTCGTGTGAAGAGTTCTGTCTTATTTAGGAATTATCTGCCTTTATTTCTTGCTTCTCTTGCTAGGTTTCTTGCTAATTGTGCTTTAGCTTTTTTTGCAGATGCTTCTGCTGCTGCATCTTCTTCCTTTTTTTGTTGCGGTGTAGCAGAACCCCTATAACGGTTTCTTCCATCATTTCTATCTCTTCCACCAAGACTTCTAAATTCACCTCTCTCCTCATCAACTAATTCACCTTCTGGTTCATAAGACATTCCTAGTTGATTTAGTTTCTTTACCTGCCTGTTCTTCATTGCCTCAGCAGATTTTTTCGCCCCACCAATTGCTTTCAAACCAAGGGCACCTGCTCCTGCTGCCAAACCAGCTCTTAATGCCAGTCCGCCAAATGGACCCAGTTCATCAATCTGCTCACCTTCGGGTTCATAAGATGCCTTAATTCCCATTAGACCAAGAGAAGTTCTTGCACGATCCTTCATAGTTTTCATCTGTCTTGGATCTATCTCCTTTCCAGATTTTTTATCAGAATCACACGACATTTCTTCCTTTACTTTTTCAGGAAGACCCTCGTGCTTAGTTTTGGCAAAATCACGAAGTTTTTTCTCACCCATCTTTGCCATCTTTTTAACTTCTTCACTTGCATCAGGCATATCACCTCTCAAATAAGCAAGTGCCATTCCCGCAAGTTGCTGTTGATTTTGACTTGCTGCCTTCTCCTGAAGAGAATGAACCTTACTCAAAAATCTTTCGTAGGAACTTTCCTGAACCTTCATTTCAGGATAAACTTCACACTTATTCTTTTTATTCCCCTTCAGTACATCAATTTTTTCATCGCCCTTTTTGTTTTTTTTTACTTCACCAATAAATTCAACTTCCTCTTTACGAGTTGCAATTGCACCTCCGACTGCTTCTCTTCTCTTCTTAAGGTAAGAATCTTGCTTATCAACCTTACCATCATTATTAACATCAGAATCTTCCTTACCTACAGGGTCCAATCCCTTACCAGAAGTTGCTTTTGCAGTCTGCTCTCCCTGTTTCTTCTCACCTTCATATGGAGTTCCATATTCAGTCATTTCAACTGACTTAATATTTGAATTTGAACGAAGTTGGTTAATTTTTTCACGAGTTGCATAACGAACATATGATCTACCAGTATTCTTATCAGTAACTCTTACTTTATATTTTCTCTCATCCATTTCTGCAAGTGTATTCAGATATTCGGATGATACAATTATACTTTCATCCTCTTTCTTTTCCACAAATACTTTAAATAAAGAATTTGATAGACTTTCTGCAACCATATCATCAATACCCTGCAGATAATCTTCCCCCAGTAACATTTGCTTTGCTCTCAATTTAACTGGAGCAGGAGCACTTGATTTCTGAAGTTGTTGAAGATATGCCCTTTGAACAGACGCAGGATCGGTCTTTCCACCTTTAAAGGTCTGTTTTACTTTATATCTGGTGTCATAGGCAAGTTGTCTTGCCTGTTTTTCAATTTTTTCTTTGGCACCAGCAGGACCAGCAGCAACAGGAGCGGGTGCTTCTTCAAAAATTTCTTTATTATTCATTGGAAGATTCTTTTAATACTTACTTTTTCCTATTCTTATTTATGAATGACTGAATTTTCTCTTTAGCAGAAAGTCCCTGAACATACTCTCGATAAGAATCGGTTCCAACTTCTCTTTGATTTGCAGGAACACCTGAAACATTCGTAACCTTTTCCATAACATCTTTAATCCAAGATTTGAACATAATATTATCTTCGGTAACACAAATTAGATAATTAGTTCCACGACGAATAATACGTCCAACTAATCCAGTGTTAAGATTTTCTACCAACTGCCCAACAGTGAAAATCTTTTCAGTAACGTAATTCTCACGAAGATTTTTCCAATCAAATTTGGGAGCAATCTGCCAGACTTCAACTACTTCATCCTTAATTCCCATTGATTGGCGAACCATATTAAATATTTCCATTGCTCTCTTTCTTGGAAGTTCTGGGGGCATTCCAGAGCGGAAAGTTTTAAAATCATTCTCTGCTACGGCAAGTCTCATTCTTGTTGCAGAAAGACCTTCAACACCTTCAGAATCTGGGTCTCTATCACCAGCAGATACTACCTCAATATTATCAAATTGATACAGGTTATTGTTATAACTATTTGCAAGTTTGTCAAATTCCTTGACTCTATCGGCACCACCAACAATTCTTACATTAGCATATCCATCATTGTGCGCCTTTTTAAGAACATCAAAGATCGTTTTAGTGTTCCCATCATTCACAATTCTTTCACTGTGATTTGGGAACATCTGTCTCATTATTGATACTTTTGTATCGGCATCCAATGGATTTTTCTTTTTATCCTGACTACGTGAGGGGACAATCATATAATCACTACCCTCCTGCTCGGCAGAAGCAGCAGCGGTGTCCATAAGTTGAAGGTGCCCCAAGTGAGGAGGATTGAAGCGGCCAAAAGCAATTGTAAGAGTTCCCTTCGTCTTTTCTACTGGTAAGAAGTTTTGTGGGGGTGCTTCTTGTGCTGCTGCCTGCTGCTCAGGGGGAGCCTGCTGTTCTGGTGGAACCTGCTGTTGCTGAAGGGCAGGATCTACAAAATTTGGATCAGAAATATTTTTTTCTTTTGGAGTTTGTGCTGGATCTTTTCCAGGAGTATTTTGCCTCTTATTGAAGAAGACTAACCTCCCCTTTTCAGTTTTCGCCACAAATTCACCATCCTTATACCAACCTCCGTGTCCATCACCTTTAAGGTTCATACGGGCAGCTTGTTGGGATGCAGTTGAGGTTACTTCGGATAAAAACTGGAAAAATGATTTCATTTGTTGGTATTTCTTTTCTTACAAAGTTCAATTGTTATTATATTTTTATTTACAATAATGTACTGTAATGCACTTTGTCTAATCTTAATATATTTATCCTTTATCGATTGCTGTTTAGTTTGTTTGATTTTATCTTCTATTTTGGCGTAAAAATATGCTAAAAAATTTTCAAAAGTTTTATCGGAAGAAACTTTTATAAATTCTTTTACAATTGGGTTTAAAAAATATTTAACTTCTCTCATACTCCAATATTATTTAATTTGGGGTCAAAGTCATTTGGTTGATAAAATATCTTATCAGTTTCAATCATCAATTTCATTTCCTTAATTTCTGCAGATTCAGGTCCAATAATGCTAGAACGATTTTTAAATCTTAAGTAAAAAAGTGGTTTATTTAATTCTGAAATATAGAATTGAATTTTTTCTCCCGTTTTCCTAACCTCTAGGTCTGGATATCTTTCTTGAAGAGCATTAATATACTGTGGACTAGATTCTTTGATTATCCTAGGAGAAATGCTCACAACTTGGGCATAATCTGATCCAAATGCAGAATTTTTAAGTAACTGCCAGGCAAGTTGCGATCCAACTCTTCCACTAGCAGAAAATTTTTGATTCATTCCTTTTAAAACTGCATCATATAATTTTTTAGTATAAACAACTTTTTGATATTTTTGTTGTGGGGATCTGGCAACCTCATCAAGGAATTGATAATCTCTTGGATTTATACCAAGATTAAAAGTTTCAGAAACTCTTAATAATGATTTATGAGGACTTTCATTAGATAAAGTTTTACTTGGTGTTGTTCCTGCTTTCAGAGAAAAATTTAAGTTCTGATTTGAAAGAGCGGGTTTTCCATTGATCATAATAGTGACCATAACATCACCCTTAATATCACCACCGGTTTGTTCTCCGGCAACACCATCAGCAATTACATCAATTTTAACAACGTCTGGTTTTTGATTTAATAGATATTCATTTTTAGCTTCCGTTAATAGTTTCTTATATCTTGCAGCATTTTGAACTACAGATCCTATTAGTCTTTGTATTACACTTTCTTTTGTATTTTCAAAATATTTTTTACCATAGGCACTTCCCGCCTCACCTAATTTCAGATTAACAACCAAATTAACCTCAACATTATCAACTGCATATTTCCCTATTCTCTGCTTTCCCCTAAACAACCTCTTCTTAAAAGATCCAGTATTAAAATTAATTTGTCTTCTAATTGAATTAACTTGCCCTGCGGTTAATTGCCTACTCGGCAGATCACTTTCACATAAAATCAATCCAATAGCAATGGCAAATATACCCTCCATTACTGATCCAAGATTTACTGCCTTCGACATTGGAAATTACAGTCTTATATTATAAGGTATTTAGTGCCCAAGAGAGGACTCGAACCTCCACATCTTACGATATATGCTCCTAAGGCATACGTGGCTACCATTACACCACTTGGGCAGAGTGGAGAATAGCGGACTCGAACCGCTGACATCCTGCTTGCAAAGCAGGCGCTCTACCAACTGAGCTAATTCCCCAATAAAACCCCGAAGGGTTATTTATTCATTCTAATGCAGAACCAATTTTTTCATCAAGATCTACAATTACAGAACGAATATCAGAAATACGAGGAGGAACAGAAACCTCATCATAAGTATAACCTTTCTGATTTTCAAAAAGAATTTGACGAACTGCAGCGGCAGTACGCACGTCCATTTTAATAGATACGGATTTAGTCATCAGATGTCTCCCTCTTCACGATTTTCACTATAATACACATCAAAGAACCCATCAGGATAACGCTTCATCAGTTTATCAATATTAGTTTGAATCACTTCATCAAAAGAAACTTCAAGAGCAATACACGCCTGAGCAACATACCACATAGTATCACCGAGTTCTTTGATAAGGTGAGTACGGGTTTCATCATTCCAGGATTTGCCTTGGAAGACCATTTTCTTTACAATCTCCATAAACTCACCACCTTCAGCATTAATACCAACAGCGGCAGTCAGAAGACGTTCAATATTAGCACCTTTCTCATCCAACTGAACCATACGGTCAGAAAGAGCAAGGAAATCTTTGGATGCATCAGAAGTTACGGCATCCACAAAGTTTTGATATTTATCAAAGTCAACTCGTTGTGTCATGAAAATTTAAATCCCTCAAATGATTTTTTTGGTTTCTTTTCTTCGTAATTATACTCCTCTTCTTGCCCACTGTCAAGTATGTCTTTTTGAGCAGACTGCTCGCAATCATAAAGACGCATTTTAGCACGGTCAATACCAATCACAAACTTCTTGTTCATTGTAGGATCATTATAACGATTCTTAAGTTGTTTAACTAAAATCTGACCCAACTCTTCCAACTCTTCAGTGCTAATAAGGGCAAACATAAGATCAGCAGTAGCAGGAAGACCAAAGGATTCACTAGTATCAGTAAGTTCAACATCAGAGTTCCCATAACCACTACGGGTAGTCTGGGTAGCAGAGACAATGGGAACATTGAATTCCACTGCCAGACCGCGAAGTTCTTCAGCAATTGCCTTGATATATGAATAAGAATTGACAGACATATTTCCCCTATACCTAGAGGAAGCACAAATATTAAGGTAGTCGATAAAAATAATATCAGGTCTAAATGATTTCTTAAGAGCAAGTTCATTTAAAAGTGCCTTAAAATGACCACTATGAGCAGAAGCAGTCGGATATTCTTTAATTATAAGAGAACCCTGAGTCTTCTTGGCAATATTATTGACCTTATTCTCAAACATTGCACGAGGCAAATCTTCTAACTGTTGAATAGGAACATTCAATAAGTTTGCATCAATTCGTTCAGCAATTTTCTCTTCTGCCATCTCCATTGTAATGTAGAGAACGTTCCTGCCCTGGAGCAAGACGGAGCTAGCAACATGGCACATGAATAAAGACTTCCCGACGCCTGTACCAGCAAGAGCGATATTAAGAGTTTTGTTAGGGAGGCCACCTTTCGTGATTTTATTAAAGTAATCGAGATCAAATTCAATTTTTTCTTCCTTTCTGTGATAGTACTCATACCTTTCCTCATAGTTCAGTAAATAATCGTGTCCAATATTATTATCAAAAGATACTGCTAATGCATCAGAGAGAATATGTGGAATTGCATCTCTACCCTTTGCATCATCTTTACCATCAGCAATATGTATAGATTCCATAAGAGCAAGATAAATTGCTCTGTCCCGACACCACTTCTCGGTAATATCTAATACCCACTGTTTATCTACTGGTAAATTATTGAGATTTGGAAGTAATTCTCCAATATCCTTATTTTCAGATTCTGTTAAATCTCTACGATTTTCAATTTCAATTGATAATGCTTCAATAGTGATTGAAGAACTATATTTAACTATGAATTTAACAACTTCTTCAAATACAACTTTCTCTACTCTTTGTTGAAAATATTCTGGTTGTATAAATGGAATAACTTTTCTAGCATAATCTTCGTTGTATATCAGGTTTCTTAAAATTGTTAATTCAAGTCTTTCCATTATTTGTAGTGTAAATATGTACTCAAAAGGTATTTTGGATTACTAATTGGGGGATTTCCTTTATGGGGAAACATCCATAGAGGAGGAAAAATAACCATTGTCCCTTGCTTTGGAGCAATGGTTAAATCTTTAAAGATAGTTTCTCCACCAGATTCAACATCATTTAAATACCAAAAAAATGAAAGAAATCTTCTAGATGAAGCATAATCTGTAACATCAACGTGAGTATCAAATCTATCAATACCATCACAGTTATACTTTTTTATTCTAAATTGCTCAAATGCATGAGATTCTGGAAATACTCTTCCATCAATAAACTCATAATATCTATCTCGATAATGAAAAACAGTCTGTATTAAAAAATTATGAACGTTTTGGCTATCTTGAGAATATTCCCTTTGTTCAGTCAAGTTAATCTGAGAAAAATTAGGTTTTCCATCTAAATCATACCGTTCTAGTTTTTCAGTATTATTTTCATAAAAACCAATCAAAAACTCACATATATCCTTAGTAAGAACGTTTTCATGAATATGAACAAAATCTAAAAGATTATCCATAAGAAAATTCGCCTTTGGCAATTACATCAAGTTTTTCCATTACCTCATCGGTAAAATATTTTTCGGGATTTTTGAGAATTTCTTTGGCATAGATTTTCTTCCCATCAATCTCATAACGACCTGCTACATTCTTCCAGAGTCCACCAATCTCACCAAGTTCCAAAAGACCGTAATAACGATCAAGGCCGCGCTCATCATAATACAAACGGACTTCAACATCTTGATTCTCCTTGCTTAAACGTGATTTGTGAGTCTTTGCCTTGATAATGTTTCCGATGACATCTGTTCCATCTTTTTCTTTTTTCTTGCTGAGATAAATGATAGTAGAAGCGGCATACTTAAGACCACTGCCACCACCCATCTCTTTTGTAGGAACGTAAGAGCCAATAACATCGTAGGTATGGTTAGTAACAATCATAGGAATTTTTGCTTGACCTAATTTGAGGGTAAGCATACGGAATGCACCTTTAATCAGTTGAGATTTGGTCATGTCCCGAACTTCCTTATCATTCAGTGCATCATTAATCTCCTTACTGGTGGAAAGCATCCCTAAAGAGTCTAGCACAAACATACAGGGACTGCGTTCTCCTTCGGGTTTCTTCATATAGAGATCAACTGCCTTAAGTGCCTTACCACGGAACTCTTCAACGGTTACTACATTGACAACCACCAGACGAGTTGTGTCAATTCCCCTGCTCTCCAGAAGGGATTTGGTGATTGCTGCTTCAGTATCAAAATACAAACAATATCCAGTAGGATTATTGTCAAGAAAATTTTTAACGACGGCAAGAGAGAAGAAAGTTTTACCAGTAGAACTCTCACCTGCGATTGCAGTAATCTTATTCCCAGATACACCACCAAATATACTGCCGGATACAAGAGCATTGAAAATGTACGAACCTGTGTCCACAAAAGTTTCGGTTTCATCAATCTCTGAGGCAAGTTGGGTGTATTCTCCACCAATTTCTTTTACAATATCTTTAAGGAAGTCCATTAGGCAAAAAATGAATCAAGGTTTACGGTTTTTTCTACTTTCCAACCAATCGCATCAAGTATAGATTTAAGTGGTTCTAAGAAACTCTTCTCAAATTGTAGTTCATAATCAATGTATTTGTCAAGACCAAGCTCCTTAGGAAAATCTGAAATAAAGGAAATTACATTTTCCTGAATAATATTTGGTTTCTTTAAATATACAAATTTAAGTTTTTCACCATTATTAATAAGGGAATACTTATTAGTCAGTTTATTTTCTTTAATATAATGATTGAAAAGCAGTGCTCCACGAATATGAATTGGAGTTCCTTTCACATAAATGTCAGAAGAAGAACGATACTTACGAACGTCAGATGCTGTTCTGGGGAAAGAAATTTCTTCTGGGGGAAGAGATTTAAACTTTTGACGGCAATTGTCAATGAAGTCTATTACTTCATCCTCAGTTCCACTCATCATCAGTTTTAGAGCATCCTTAATCATTTGGCGACAAGGAGCAGGAGTTGATGATTTAACCGCTTCAATACCCATCATCTTAAGTTTGGGTTCGGTGTATCGCACACCTTCACTGTCCCAAACATTCAGAATATAACGCTTCTTGGCAGTCCAGATTCCACGGTCGGCAATATTCTCCCGCTTCATTTGCATCTTTTGATCATATGCATTTACATAGTCAGCCAGTTCTTGGTAGCAACCTTCAATATACTTTTCAAGTTCCACCTTACAGATCTTATCAAGGAACGAAACAACGCTTTCAGTAGTTTTCTCTCTTCCCTGGTATACAGTTTCAACCAAAGGACCCATATTAAGATAAATGGAATCAGTATCAGAAGCAATAACATAATCAATACCCTTAGTTTTAAGAACTTTGTTTAGATAAGAGTTCATCTTCTCTTCAATCCAACGAATGGCAACCTGACCCGAAAGAGTGATTGCCTCAGCATTTGCTAGTTTGAAATAACGGAAATACTGATTTCCAATGGCACCATAAGCAGAGTTAAGAGAAATCTTTTTTGCCATTTGGATGTTGTTACATCTTGCAATTTCTTTCTCAAGTTCTTTTGATTTTTTCTTCTCATATGCCTTCTTTGCCTCAATCATTTTCTTCTTGTAGATAACTCGGTCGTTATACATTTTTTCCATAAGTTCTGGAAGAAATCCACGAATATCCTTACGATACATTGCACCATTAGGACAGACCGCATAATCCTTATACATTTCAAAAGTAAGTTCCTGATTGAGAATCTTATCCACAGTCACGCTGGGATGCCTTTCATCAACAAGAGTTTCTGGACTTACATTGAATTGCATAATCAAGTGTGGATAAAGACTATTAAGGTCAAAGTTAACCACATACTCATAAACACCAGGAATTGGTTCCTTTACATAAGCACCGGCATATTTTGCATCTTTATCAGTTTTTTCCTTTGGGGGAATAACAATATTGCGCTTTTTAAGATAGTTATAGATGATTGTATCCCACATTCTTACCTGAAAGAATACATCAGCATAATTAACCTTAGCATCATATGCCATAGTCAATGCCAGTTCAATTAGTTTCATCTTGTCTTCCAAACGGTCAACAAGTTCCACGTCGATGATGTTATATTCTACAAACTTTTGCCAACCTTTAGTATAGAAATCTTTAAAAGTATCAAACTCAGAGTGGTCAAGTTTTTTCTGTCCAAGTTCCACATTAGCAATATGGTCTAGGCGATAAGATTCCTGATTAGTATAAGTAAACTTCTTATAAAGGTCCAAATAATCAAGTTGAGTAATTCCACCAACATCGTAAGAAATATGCTTTCTTCCGGAAATATAAACTTCATCCTCAGTAACAAGACCCCAAGGAGACATACGCTTCATAAGTTTTTCACCTAGAACGCGGTCAATACGTCTAACAAGATAAGGAATGTCATACAACTGAATGTTCCATCCAGTCACAACTTCGGGAGCATTTTCTTCAATCATCCACCAACTAATGAAATCATTCAACAAATCATATTCGGTAGAAAATTGACGATAGGTTACGTTCTTCTGACGATTGGTATATGGACCCAATCCCCAGGTACGAATTTTCTTAGTTGTATAGTCTTGAATTGTAATGAGAAGTACTTCTTCGGCGGCACTTTCTACATCAGGGAATCCATTTTCAGATGCAACCTCAATATCCAAAGTCATCAATTTGATTTTACTAATATCAAATTTAATTTCATCTTCGGGATATTTTTCGGAAATATATTGATAGATGTACCTAGTATTTCCGTAGATTGAGAATCCTTCTACACCATCATATTTTTTAATAAAATCCCTACAATCTCTAACAGAACCAGGATTAATTGGTTCAACATACTCACCTTGGAGAGTTGCGTATTTGGTTTCTTTTTTAGACGGAACAAAAAGGGTTGGAGAAAACTTCTCACGGGTCATAAAGTGATTACCATCTTCATAACCGCGAACCAAGAAGTGGTCCCCAACCATTTGTACGTTTGTATAAAATCTCATCAGGCAGACAATTCAATATACTTTTTAATAATTTCTTTTTTTGGATCCACTATGGTGAGAATATCACTAGATTTAATTAGTATTTCTCTTTGTTCTGTTGTTGGTGGCCAAGGAACTAGTTCATGATTATCATCATACTCAAAGGGATTAATTAATTTGCAATCAGGTTCTCCAACATCGCCCATCAATTCTTCAATTTCAGTAATTAGAACAACATCAACATTTAAAATGATACACTTAATTTGATTTGTCATTTACTTTATCCTCATACATTTTTTTCAGATCTTGAACCGGTTCAACCATAGTTACTACCCAATCTGTTGGGACTGGTATATTTTCTTCAGAAGTTAGTAGAATCCATGGAGATAATGTTATTTCAACAGTTTTACTACTAACATCTACCTCTAGGTCTTCAGAAAGAACTACCGGAGTATTAGTTTTAACTCTATGTGGTTTAGTAAACAAATAACTCACAATTTTCTCATCAGAGACTAGTTCTTTAGCATCACAAATGAGTAATTCTCCAGATTTCAATAATGCTAGTTTTATCGACATTTTAAACTCCATACATCTAGTCGTTCATCAATTATAGCAAAAAAATGGGGAGGCGTCAACTGGATTTTGCCAGTTGCCTCCCTGCGGCGACGATATTCAAATATATTTATAGATAATCCTTGCGACTATGATGTTCTGGAACTATCTTTCCTAATCGAATGGTAAGTAATCCATCTTCAAAGATGACTTCTCGGACTTCTGTGTCGTCTGAGAGAGTCCATGCCCTTTTGAAACTTCGTTGAGCCAAACCCTTGTGGATAAACGTCCTATCCGATTCAGTATCTGATTTTTGCCCTTCGATAAAAAGTTTTCCATACTCTGTGAAGACATTTACTTCCTCCTTTTTGAATCCCGCAAGCGCAATCTCTAAATGAGATTCTACATTATTTACCTGAATTAGATTGTAAGGTGGATAATTGTTTGTAGTTTCGTGAAGATTAAATAGACGATCAAAATATTCGTCCATTCCAATACTATTACGTGTAATCCTATCCATCAAGGTAGGAAGATCCGCAGCAGAATATCGCGTAATGTTAGTCATTATGGTAGCTCCTTTTTAAGCGAGTTTGTGTTTTGTGGACCCCGAAGGCGTCCTTACTATTATATATCAGTTAATAATAAAAAAGGGAGTGTTGAACTCCCCACTTTATTATTCGGTTTTACGAAACGCAACTAGTAGTATCAATATTGAAAAGTTTATTTAAATTAGAAACTTTATCATCTTTATATTTTTTGGCTGTTTTTTTCCACTCATTTCCAATCCTTTTTACAGTTTTGTCATCCATCCACTTATCAATATAATATAAGCACCAAGAAACCAATTCTTGAAATTGAGAAAATCTTGTGCCCTTTTCTGGGAAAAAATTATTCTCTTTCCATTCTTCAATAATTGTAGTAATTCCATCATATGTGTCTGGCATCGTGTTTGATTTCTTTTTATCAAGACGTTGAAGCCCTTCTATCAAAAGATCATTTTTAGTGCCGTATTTTTTAAGTGACATGAGAGCGGCACAAATCCAAGTTTGATTCCAATTAGAATCTATCGTAATTAAAGAATCTAAAGATTTAATTTCTTCAATAAAATTAAATGTCTGTCCAGGAATAACTTCTGGAGAGGTTACTTGGCTAGTATAAGTTTCTGGATAGAAACAATTAGATGCCATATTTAATGCTGTAATAATTTGACCCTTTCTAAATTTTTTAGAAAGAGGTTCATAATTAAACATTCCAGTTATAATACCGTAAAACTTCTCTTGATTTGCTTCTGTAGCACTAATAGAATCAAATGTATTATAACATTTACGAATCCTTTCAAAGGATTCGAAGGAAAATTCAATAACAAGAACATCTTTGGGAATGTGGTTGCTTCCTCCGTTTACCCAATTCATAGCTCGTGTATTGGAATCTACCCTAAACTTCGATCCCTTCTTATATTTTTTTCCTCTAACTATATCATCATTTAACAATTTACATACAAAAACAACAGCATGTTCTGTAATGAATTCGGAAAGATATTTTTTTGCTTTATTCAATCTCCCTTCAGTATCTCTCTGACAAAATACTTCTTCAAGTTCAGAATATTCTGAGTAAGTCATCCAATACGAAGTAAGTGTATTAGATTCTTTGATGGGAATAAAAGGTACTATATCACCCATACTATTTTTAATTACTTTCATTTTAAATCCTCTAAATCTACCACTTCCAAAAGCAGGTTGTGGGAGGTTACTAAGAAATTATATAATAAAAAAAGACCCCTGTCAAGGGGTCTGATACTATTCAGTTTCTTCTACCTTTTTCTTTTTTGCGCCAATATTATACTTGGTCTCCAGAATCCAATCCCCTTTGTCCTTATATGACAATACTTTAATCTGATTAAGGGGAGCAATGTCTTGAATTTTTGTGACATCCACAATAGTAACAAGACCCCAATCAGCGATTAATTGGGCAATACGATTACGACGCTGAACATCATTTACGGTTAGATTGGCGTGTTTACCGTCCAGAGCAAATAGTTCTTTAAAATGCACCAGATAGTATCTACCTTGCTTATGAAGAATATGGCAAGATTGATAGATTTTCTTTTCCTTTCTTGAAGCAACTCCGATACGAGTCAAAGTTTCACGAACTTTTAAGAAGTCATCTGGTTCATTCAGAATAACTTCAACCATTTGGTCGGGCGTCCACTTTACTTCAGGTTCTTGAACGACACTCATTTTGTTCCTCCAGTTTCAAATTTCGATTTAATAAATGTTAGTTGTTCTTTGGTAAGAATCCTCAAAGCCTGCTGTGCCTTTTCATTACTATATCCATAATAACGTTTGACAATATCAAGATCTTTGATTGTATCTTTACGGAGCCAAGGAGAAAATCTCTTCTTAACCCTCAGAGTATTTATAAAAAAGTCATATTGCATTTTCTTTGGGAGGAAATGATACTGATTCATTTCATTCGCAAACATAATACAATCAAGATGTCCGGAAAGACACCGATTGATAATATAGGGAGCATATTCCTTCTCAACCGAAGGATCTTCATCAATCAGATTTTTCTTCGTTTGATTGATTGAATTTAACCAGTCCTTCAATTCCATAATTAAAAAGCAGCAGTTCTTTACGTTGTTTCTGGTCTCTCATATATTCACCGACCGAACGCATCGTATAAGTCAAATCAAACTCGGCAGCGTTCCAGTTCTTGAATCTATCCTTTACTAGTTGATCAGAATTATAACTCACTAATTGATCCATATTGTTAGCATCACAATCAGCAGCGAACTTATCGTGATCAAATCCTTTGTGCATTGATCCCTTGTTCCCATAGAGATTATCCTTAATGTCATAAGGAGGATCGAGATACATAAAAGCACCCATATTCCCATCCATCAGATAATCATAGGAGTAATTAGTTATACGCCAGTTCTCAATCAGTTTAGAATACTCTGGCAACTTTTCAATTCCTCTAATGCTGAAGTTATTGTTAGATGCCTGAGGAGAAAAAGAAGAACTTGCAGTGAGACCACTAAAGGAACACTTATTGACAATATAAAATCTAACTGCCCGCTCAAAATCTCCAGTATTAGGATCGTTCAGGATAGTTTTAGAGATGTCAAACAATCCCCTCGCAGAATCCGGATCAGGACAGGCACTCTTAAAATGTAAGAGGTGATCCTTGAGTTCTGTCCCAAACATCTGGAGTTGCTGCCAGAAGATTACAAGAGGCGAATAGAGGTCATTCACCCAAATCTTGAGGTTTGGATATTTTTTAGTAATATGAATTGCCACAGAACCACCACCCAAAAAGGGTTCCCGAAACTCATCATAGTTTCGTAGGTCTGGAAAATATGGGTCCATCTTGGTGCAAGCACGGGACTTGCCGCCAGGGTATCTTAGGGGAGTTTTAAGAGATTTCATAATCAGGTTTGTTGTACTTCAAATATTCCCAGAATGTAAGTTTCATTTCCTTATGAGTCATACCACAATGTTTTGCGGCAGCAGGAAGAGTCATTTTAGCACGAAATAATGCCTCATTTGCTTCCTTTACATTCTCGGGAGTAGTTTTAATAGGAATTTCTTTTAGGTCCTTGTATGAGATTTTATAAGGGTTCATTATAATTTATTTTACTTGTTATGTTGTAAAAAAGTAGCAACTATAACTACTCTTCTTTCAGTTAATGGAGTTTGCATATAATGTTCTATATTTCCATCAAACATTATAACATCATCCTCTTTTGGATCATACTCAGAATCACCAACAATTGTCTTACCTCCAGAATTAGTTAAGTAAACCAAAATATTAGAATGTTGATAAGTATGATCTACGTGTGGAAATGTGTATTCTGGTGCTCCTTTAGGGGAGACAGAATTAGCGTTTACCCTAAAAAATGTACTAACTTCTATTTCATTAAAACTTAAAATTTCCAATAAACCCTGACAAACAAACTCAGTATAGTTAGAGTTTACCATAGGAAATTTAGTAATAGTACCTTCTGGTCTTCCCAAAAAACTGTGAGCAAGAAAACTAATATTATCTTTACCAAGAGTTGTAGATGGATAATAATTCCACGTAAAATCTCCAGATAATATAATTTGCTTTATTTCTTGATAAAATTTAGTTTTTGGATTTTTTAATTTATTAATCACTCTAGGTCCTCGGTTAATTCAAATTCTTCAAATTGATCAGAAGATACTTCATGTTGCCCATCAATAAGATACCAATGATGTCCAGCACGTTCACCAAGATACTTCATCTGGTCTTCTGCAAATATATTCTCTCTCATTGCTGCTTGAATCTTATAATGAATCAATTCTTCTTTACTTGGCACTTTCATTTGAATTCACACTCCACCATAATTTCCGTCAAACAGGCAAGAAGATTAATCTCTTGGTCGGCAACAAAAGCAGACTGGTATTGATACTTTGCCACAATCAAGACCGCAGCGGCAATAGAAGGACCATCAAGAACCTCATACAAAGAATCATAGATGCGACGCAAAATAAGATTAATGTCATTATCCAAGTTGGCAACAACCCACTTACGAACTTCGGCAAAGTTCTTTTCTTTTAGGTTCTTATTCAGTTCATTTACAGAGATGTCCGAGAAAGATGCAAGAATTCCAGAGTCGATTTCTCCTCCAACCGAATATCGCTGACATTCGTTGGTGACTCTTCGGAAATCTGGGAAGTGCTTGTTAATGAGTTCTGCAAGGACTTTCGGATCATATCGGACGCCCTCCGCATCCAAGATGTTTTGTAGACGCTTGAAGAAGAGTCCCGCCAACTGGATTTTTTCCTTCCCTTTGATGGCAAATTCGATGACGGCACATCGGGAGTGGAGGGGTTCGATAATCTTGTTCTTGTAGTTGCAGGTAAAGATGAATCGGCAATTACCAGCAAATTCCTCAATAAACGCCCTAAGGAGGAGTTGTACGTCATTCCCCGTGTTATCTGCCTCGTCAATGATAATGACTTTGTGTTTAGCATCTGACGAAAGTGAGACGGTCGAAGCGAAGTTTTTCGCATTGTTTCGGACAGTATCGAGGAATCTACCCTCGTCGGATCCGTTGATGACATAACAATCTACTCCCAATTCATTACACAATGCCTTTGCCACGGTGGTTTTTCCTACACCAGCAGGACCACACAGAAGCAAGTTGGGCAATTCGCCACTATTTAGAAAATCCTGAAACGACTTTTTAGTTTGTTCAGGAAGAATACAATCTTCAATTGTTTTGGGGCGATATTTTTCGCACCACAGAAAATCACTCATAATCAATCAAATCCATTCAGGTTTTCGTTGTGGCATACGGAGATAATTATTGCTAACCCAAGGTTTGGATGCAATATACATCTTGTAAGCAGTAAAAGTGTCAATGCTTGTGTCAAATTTATATTCATCAGGCATAGCACGGGCAAATGGTGTCACATTAGTAATCTTTCCCTTTGGAAACAAATAGTATGCATCCAGAAGGGTATTATAGCACGAATGGGTCTTACCATATCGCAAAGTATATTCATCACAAAGATTCATACCCCACTTAATCAACCAGTAGGCATTATCAATGGTCTTTGCCGCCCATTGAGTGCAGGGATGATTACGGAAGGCACCTTTCTCTGTACTGTAAGGAGTTCCATCTGACTTTGGAAGAGTACCATAGTTATGATACCACTTAGAAGCAACAATAGAAAGCATTTGACAGCATTCAAGTGGCATTTTTACTATATGTTTGTCGGGAAGAACAATCGCAGATTCTGCAGGAAATTCATTTGTGACAAAGATATTCATAATTAAAAGCAGTATTTTTTAAGATGATAAAGAACTTCTTCGGGTTTATCTTCCAGATAATATGCTTCTGTCTCATAAACAGCATAAGAACCGGTTGCTTTTACTGAATTCATAACATCAGTCAATTTGTATTGATCCAAAGAAGCCGATACACCTAGTTTACCACGCTTACACGCTTGAGCAACGTGAACTGCCTCGTGATAGACAGTTTCATTAACATAGTGTTTAACGGGACTAATGGTGTTCTTAATATTATCCAGACAAATTACAAAATCCGGAGATTTGAGAACACCAAAGAATTGTTTATTCCTACAAATAGGAGCATTTTCTCTAACATTATAATTTTTTAGCATAATTTTGCTAATAATTTCCTGACCAGCAGGAGTCAAATAGAGTAGAAATTCCATCATCCAAAAGTCGAATCGGGTTCCAGAGCAATATAATAGCAAAGATTAAATTTGCTGTTAGTGAATTGTGACAGAAGTTTAGAAGAAACTACCACATCATAGGCACCAGAGACAATCTTACTGATGTTCTCAACCTTAAAGTTGAAAGTGAATTGCTCATTAGTTTCACCAACGATGATGGAGTATTCATTAGAAGTATCATTCTTCTTATCACGAACCACCAGACGAATCACGCCAGCATCACCAATTGCAGAAATATCGGGCAATTGATAGACCGCTGCTGCTTTCACCAGTTTCTCCAGAGAACCGGTTTCAAGTTGGAAACACACGTCTTCAGAAGGCAGTTTGATTTCTTTCTCAGGAGGAGAAATAATCACATTTGGGTCGGCATAGAAATACTTCACCCGCCGCTTACCTTCACGAATAGTAATATAAGAATCCTCGGTAAAATCAAGATCAGGGTCCTGATGCAGACTCAGACCATTCAGAAACTGGTTCAAGTCGTAAATTGCAAAATTACGGGGGAACTCTTCACTAATCTCCGCTTCTGCCAGAATGTTCTTGGCAATAGAGATTGTGCGAAGTTTATTACCTTGCTTGACAAGAATAGACTGATTAATACCAGCAAAGTTCTTGAGAAGAGTCAGGGTATTATCAGAGAGTTTCATAGTGTTTTCTTTCAATTTCATAATAATCAACGGGTGAATTCGGAGAGTCCATTGTCTTTGCGAGTATAATGCCCGTCAAAGTGAAGCAGTAGCATAGCATAGTGAATGACTTTCATCAAGTCACGCTTGTTACGCCCATCCTTATCACCATAACGGGAACCGTACTTCAGGATGTTTGCCTGACAGAAACCTGCTGCCAGTTTCTTTGCTGCCATCAGGTCAATGGTCTGGATATCGGCATAACCATCACTATCACCACAATAATGCCCGTGATAGGTAGTGGTCACATAATCCTCAACATCTTTCAGGATTTTATCTTCGTTGTATTTCCAAAGATGATTTTTTGATTCACTCATAGTAATTTTGTATTCAACTAGGTTTTGTTCGTCTTCAGGTCCAAACATAAAGGGGGAAAGTCATAATTAACCTCCCCCAATTATATCAGATTGTAGGGTTCAAGTCAACCTCAATCGTCAATTCAGAGTTTTCGGTAGGCATCTCAAAGTCAGCATCAATCTTGTCATAGAGTTCAAGAAATGCAGTTTTGGTTTCTTCATCAAAACGGTTGATGCAAACTTGAATTGCCTTTGCCTTATCACCGAAGATGCTGTAGGCACGGATGATATGAACCAGGCGGCGAGTGGAGATGATTTCCTCAATACCACCATCATAGAAGGTCTTACGAATCACATCACCCCAATCGGCAAGTCGCTTGCAGAAATCATCAATCTCGGTAAGACCCAGCGATGCTGCGATGCCCTGAAGGATGCGAATCTCCGTAGCGGCGGCAGGATAAGGTTGCTCAAAAGTCACGCAGAAACGCTCCAGGAACGCTTCGTTGAGGACGTTGGTGCCGATGAAGCGACCATCATCAGAACCCTTACCCTTGGTGTTTGCGGTGGCAATCACGTTGAATCCAGAGGCAGGTTTCACGAAACGACCAATCTTTTTCAGGAAGACACCTTTACCTTCAAGGATGGATTGTAGGCACAGGATTTTATTGGAAGCAAGATCCACTTCATCGAGAAGCAACACGGCACCACGCTCAAGTGCCTCAATCACAGGTCCGTTGTGCCATACCGTCTCACCATTCACAAGACGGAAACCACCAATTAGATCATCTTCATCAGTCTCAATAGTAATATTGACGCGGATCAGTTCTCGCTTGAGTTGCGAACACGCTTGCTCAACACTGAACGTTTTACCGTTACCCGAAAGACCCGTAATGAACGTAGGGTAAAAGAGACGGGACTGAATAATCTTTTTGATATCGTTAAAATTACCAAACTTGACGAAGGTATCATCTTTTTCGGGAATAAGGTTCTGTTCTACGGCAGGAAGGGCAGCAGGAGCTTGATATGCCTGCTCCATCTTACCAACAACGGTAGGAGTCACTTCAAGATTCCAACGACCACGAGAAACTTTGTAACCCTCAAGTTTGGAAGACACGGTTTGGTAGTTTGCCCCGTTGGATGCACACCATCCACGAATGTCGGCAGAAGTAACTTCGGTGCCAAAGAGTGCCTTGAGGGAAGTAACGATGTAGTCAGTTGTCACGGAATTTTTGCGAGACATAATCTAGTTAGGTGGTTTTGTTTAACTGAAGTAATTATAGCAATAAAAAAGGGGGCGGTGGTGCCCCCTGTGACAGTTTGGAAAGTGGTTCAGGTTT
>Ga0315904_10001476_pt1 | contig 37480 bp, 30 predicted proteins | sample LakEriMetagenome_6_FD_203529 | JGI IMG/M metagenome (GOLD analysis project Ga0315904, IMG submission 203529) | Freshwater fungal communities from buoy surface, Lake Erie, Ohio, United States - Buoy 12 MA120 | ecosystem: Environmental > Aquatic > Freshwater > Lake | place: USA: Lake Erie, Ohio... | reverse complement strand
CCTTTACGATCTTCTCCTTAAATGCAGCTATTACCCCCTTGTGCGATTTCCATGCAGCCATAGCACGGCGTAGCTTCTCTGCTTCACCAGGCGTGAAGTTAGCCAGTGTGATCGCCAAACGCATCGCCTGCTCCTGAAAGATAGGCACACCAAGAGTTTTGCCGAGGATCTGCTCAACGCGTTTATCAGGAAAGTAGGGCTTTTCGTGCCCGTTTCGGCGACGTAGAAACGGATGCACCATATTTCCTTGAATCGGTCCCGGGCGAACAATAGCGACTTCTATAACAAGATCGTAGAAGCACCGTGGACGAAGCCGTGGCAGCATCGACATCTGGGCACGTGATTCAACTTGAAACACTCCGATAGTATCCGAGGCGCACAACATATCGTACACAGTCTGATCATATGCAGGTATTTCATACAGACGTAGTGGCTCAGATCGCGTGGCGTTTATTAGGGCGAGCGCTTTGCGGATACAGGTCAACATTCCAAGAGCTAAGATATCGATCTTAAGCATCCCTAGCTCTTCGATATCGTTTTTATCCCACTCAATAATCGTGCGCCCCTCCATGCCAGCGTTAATAATCGGAACGATCTGGTTGAGAGGGGTGTTGCTAATAATAAAACCACCAACGTGTTGTGAGAGGTGTCGTGGAAACCCGACCAGCTCTGTTGAAAGTGCTAATACGTTTTGGATCATTGGATCAAACGGATTAAGCCCCAACTCCCGTAAGGTATCAGAGGTGATGGCGTTATCGGTCCAGCGATGAACGTTTTTGGTTAAGATATTGACGATATCAAGCGAGACGCCTAAGGCTTTAGCCACTTCGCGCACAGCGCTGCGAGCTTGAAACGTAACTACTTCGGCTGTGAGTGCGGCTCTATCTCGACCGTAGCGCGAATAGATGTATTGTATCACCTCTTCGCGTCTTTCGTGTTCAAAATCGATATCGATATCAGGGGGCTCTTGCCGCTCTTTACTGATAAAGCGCGCAAAGAGTAGGTCGATCTCTTGGGGGTTTACGGCGGTAATACCTAGACAGAAACAGACGACTGAATTAGCAGCCGCACCCCGACCTTGGCACAGGATCTGTTTACTACGAGCAAATGAGACGATGTCGTAGCAGGTAAGAAAGTACTTCTCGTAGTCAAGCTCCCGTATAAGCGCTAACTCCTCTTCAATAGCACCTAAGACCTTTTCAGGTATGCCGGTGGGGTATCGTTCGTGGGCACCTTTGTAGACACACTCATGTAGGTATTCTTGAGGTGAGAGGTTACGGGGAGTGATCTCTTCAGGGTATGTGTAGCGCAGCTCTGACAGCGAGAAGCCAGAGGCCATCTCAGCGATCTCGCTTGTGCGCTGAATGGCATACGGGATGCCTTGGAAGAGTCTCTGCATCTCTGCTGGAGATTTAAGGTACCGCTCACCGTTTTGAAAGAGCGAGAATCCTGCCTGCTCAACGGTACGGCCTAAGCGAATAGCAGTGAGGGTATCTTGTAGCGGTTTGCGCTGGGGGTCGTGGTAGTAGACATCATTTGTGGCAACAGGGGGGATGTCAAGCGAGCGAGCGATCTGAAGAATGTGCTGCACGTACATTTTATTACGAGGGCCGTAATTTATCGTGAGCGCGATAGAGAGCTTGCGGGTATCACTGACGGTATCACGCAGTACTTTGCATAGGTGGTAGAGGTTTACTAGGCGCGAGTTTGTTGCTGCGGGGTTAGAGGTGGCGTGTAAGCGAGTTTGAAAGATAGGCGGCACAACAACAACGACAAAGTGTCGCAGAATCGGTAGTAACGTAGCTAACGAGATAAAAAAATCGTTTTTTGATACACGTGCTTTCGCTTCTGAAAGCATCACGCACAACGCTCCGTATCCTGCACTATCAGTGGGGTAGAGTAGAAGCGAGCTTTGGTGGTGCTCAGCGCTACGGGTTTCAATTGAGTGAGCTAGTGTGCCCTGATAGTCAACCTCCACACGACATCCAACGCAGAGCTGAATTCCAGCATCACGAGCGGCTGCATGTGCGCGGACTATCCCGGCGAGTGAGTTGTAGTCAGTTATGCCGATAGCCCTGTATCCAAGCTCAACAGCACGCCAGATGTACTCGTGTGGATGGCTTGCTCCACGCATAAACGAGAAGTTGGTTGTGACGTGAAGCTCTGAGTACGCAGTATTCACGTCCAGACTCCGTGAATAAACCAGGCTTGGGTACGTTGTTCACGAAACACCCACAGCCACCGTCCAGAGTGATCTTGCAGTGTAAAGTAGTCTCGCTCAGAGAAGTAATCGCGCTGTAGATCCCCTCTCCACCACTCAGGCGCTATCCGTTCGGGGCCTGTGCCTGAGAGTACTGTTAAAGTGTTGTTGCGCCAGCGAATCCGAGAAGGCGGTTTATCAGGCAGCATAGCGATAGTGGTGATCGATTCTGGAGGAGAAAAGAGCGCTGGTGGTCGCTCGTGTGGGCCATATGTGATAGGGGGCTGATGGAGCGTGAGCGAGTCACGGGTTGTTTTGTCATCTAACACAGAGCGGTAGCAGAAGGAGTGTTCGGGGATGTGAGAGCTTTTACAGTAGGCGTGTACGATACGATCCTTTCCTATTCGGACCGAGAATGTGTTTAAAAGCTCGCGGTAGGATCTCTGTATGGCTTCTACATTGCTACTGGCGTTGGGTGTCAATGTGCGCTGCTCTTGATGGGAGCGTAGCGTATTTTTAGCTTCAAGGATTATCTCTCGTAGCTCACCACAGAAGCGCATGTCGTCAATAATTGGCTGAATGATGCTACTTAGGTGCTTTGTGTCGTTTGATGCTGAGATTAGTGGCATCTCTTTATTCACAGTATGTCCGCTTGTGTCTATGAGTGTTAGTGAGAACAGCTGCGCTGTGGTGTGTTTGCGCTGAAGATCTTCAATGAGAGCGCTAAAGAGCTTTTCAAGGGCGTAGGTGATAGCGCGTCGATGTGTGAGTGGGGGTTCAAAAACTCTCTGTTGTATGTATTTTTCTGGTGGTGCGACAGTATAGAAGCGTTCTTCAATCGCCCCTAGTAGCTGCGAGAGTCTATAGACTAGATGTTTGCCAAAGCGTGCAGCCAGTGAGTGGCGTGGGAGCTCAAGTAGCTGCCCAATAGTATACACTCCAACATCATGTAAGAGAGAAATCGTAGCAGTGTCGACTCGCAGCGCTTGCACAGGAAGCTCGTAGGTTGCATCACAAAGTGCTGGGAGTGAGAGCGCCACAGATGGCGAGATCTGACTGCATCGAGAGAGCGCCCAGGCACCGCCGATTGTGGGGGCAAGGGCTACGCGAGCAGTGTTTTTAAAAAGGTCGTGCAGTGTGTGGCTAAAGTGAGAGAGGCCTTTATGGATTCGCTCGGTGCCAGTAAGGTCAATGATAACTCCGTAGTATACAGGGTGTAGCGCGGAGAGTTCGTTTCGTAAGCGAGCGTTGTAAAGCTCTGTATCAAGACCAACAAGGGGAGAGAATTTTAAGCACCACGCTGCAAGGTTATAGAGAGCCTCTGCATCTCGTACTGGGTCAAAACGCTCACAGTGGGTACCCTGCGTAGGTGTTAACGCTTTCGCTAAGGAAAGTTGCATACCCGATCGCACCCCAGCCTTGCGTGCAAAGCGGCACGCTCGCATCACTACGGTGTGTTGAGCGTGTTGGGCAGTGAGTACAATCGCTGTAGGGTTGTGGGTAGGGTTGTGCGCAAGAAGCTTTCGGCGAGTGACATCAGTTGCCCACTCAGGAAAGTATAAGCAGAGATAGAAGCGAGAGCCCTTTATATTGTGGGGATAGTGAGAGCCGCGCATAAATAAAGTGCTACAGGGAGCCTAGTCTATAACGATAGTGCTTGAGCTGATTGCGTTTGATTGGGTGTCTCTTCTAGTGGCGGAGTTAAGCGAGAAGCAAAGAAAGCATGGGCTCGCGGTGTATCAGTTTGGGAGATAGAGAAATTATCTTCGTGTATTCCAAGTATCCATGAAGCGTTGTGCGTGCCATGTCCTTTAAGCTTAGTGAGTGTGAGCTCCCAGCATGGGGTGTTGTTATCTGATGGTGTTGGAGTCACTACCCAGCGTGAAGTAGCGCAGCTAGGAAGTATGATGTCAGTGTATGCTCGAAGTAAGATAGCCGTCGAGCTGTGTGTGCGCGCTGCAAGTGCTAGCCTCTGTGTAGTGGTTCGAGAGATGCGTGGACAGGTGGCAACTACAAGCCTCACCGCAGGTGAGCGTAGGGCCGTTTCAATCGCCCAGAGAGTGGTGGTGTCGTTTGGCGGATCGATAAAGAGAGAGTGCTGTAGGAGTGTGGTAGTGGAATAATCTTCAGGTGCTGTAAGCGCTATAAGAGCTGATGGAGTAGGCCAGCAGCGCTTGCCAATCCATATAACAGATGGACAGATGGGAGTGGTGCTCCCTGCAGACTGTCTCCACGTAGATTGTGCGAGAGCTTCCTGCCACTGCATGTGTGCATTGTAGGCTAGGAGTGTGGGGAGAGTTTGTGCTACTGCCTTTGGCTGTAAGGGATCGCTGTACAGGATCTCATGAATCGCATTGTGCTGGAGCCCTCCGCATGGAAGAAATGAATCAATCTCTGGGAGATGAAAGGGGATAGCGCTTACAGTGTGTAGCGCAGGGGTGTAGTAATGCTGCACTTGAGCCGTGCTTTCAGCAGAGCTAGCCTCTCCCGGCCAGATCGTATGGTCTTTAAGTAAACGAGGGATAACGGCATCAGTTTCTGTGACAGTGGGCGTTAGTGGTGTGGGGAGTTGTGTAAGGTGCTGTGCGCGCATACTGGCTACCTTTTTATACAGATTGCTTATTCTAGTATATTTCTATACTAGAATATGATGCAAAAAGGAACGCAAAAGCACGCCATTTACGCGCAATTTTGTTTTTTATCTAATTGTATCGATGGGTTAAAGTTCATTTAAGGCCAGAATTACTGCCCTCCTGCCTACAATTAATCCCAGAACCAGCGCTGATATCTGGTCTGCTTAAACCCTGCACTCTCCGAATCTCAAACCTTATTAAACGCTTGTGGCGATTCTTAAAGAAAATCGTCTTATACAATTCATTTTTCTATCTGGGCGGTACTATGAGCGATTTGCTGATTTTAAAGCCGCGATTCTCAAGCTTCTTTGCTAACATCAAACAGTGCCGCGTGAGGGCTGGAGTCTTCTTTAGCTGATTTTGAATTCCATAAAGTGCACAAATTCTGGGCAGCCAAAGAGCTCAGTTAGATAACTCTACAAGATCGGACTTTTAGCGGTTATATAAGGCATTTGGCTCATAATGGCGCACTGCTAGCCAGTTAGATAAAATTGCTTAGGCTAGGTAGGTATGATAATCCAAATCTTAGATCAGGGTAGAAAATCTCATAACTTGTAATTACTCAGCTGATATCAACGCTGAGGGGCTATACTACCGCCAAGGCGCAGATTTGCAGAGTAAATCGGGGATTAAATAAATAACTACTGACCACAAACAAGCGCCCGAGATTTTGGGATGACAGGCAAGAATGAACTCGCAACTTAATACGAGAAATTCGAGTGCTTACGCTAACGACTAAAAGATCCTGTGAGTCATCGAAATGAATCTATTTGGTCACTCACACGAATCAGATCCTAGATCAGAGCATAGGCTGGTCTCGCAAGCCTCTGAAACAGGCATAAGCTTACCTACGATAATTGGAGAGTGCCGCACGCAAATTAAGATCTTTACAGATCTTTGCAGCACTATTAACGAGAAAAGTGCTGCGCTTGGAAAGGTGCAGGAGCGGTATGATGCCCTTAACAGCACCGTTGAGGATACACGCAGAGCTTATCAGAAAGAGTTAGTTGGCCTTAAGCGCTGTGAGAAGTTTCAACTTTTGAGTGCTAGAGTCTGGCGATCCCTACAGCCACGTCTTGTCGAATCAGTTCAGGAGTTAATTCTGCAAGCTAGGACGATAGCCAACAAATTTCCCGAGCTTCAACTAAGCTGTAGCGAATTGAAAGTAAATAAACAAAGTGGATCTGAATACCGAGAGTCTCTAACAGAGCTGTGGTCACTATCTAATGCCCTAAACATCTTTAGCAAGCTTTTCCTAAATTATCTTAAAGATGTTCCGGCTGTTAATCTGCATCCTCATGTTTTGTGTAGGTTTGAAGGGGGCGCACTGCAAGGAGTTGTCCGTGATTTCGCATTCTTTAATGCTGAGCTTGCAAGAGTGCGTGCTGCAATAGAAAAAATTTTCTCTATTACAGATCGTGCTCAGTCTGTAATAGAGCGCGCAGATGAGTACCAAACATTTGCGCAGGAGTTCACGCTTGAGCTTGAGAGACTGCAAGTCAACTCAAAAGCTGTTGGCGATGAGAAGCAGATGCTCATTAATGAGCGCAAACTGCTAGTTCAAGGTGCTCAAAAAATCTTTTCCGATACGAGAGAGAGCTTTAATAAAATTGCGGACGACTTGCTTTTGGTGGATCCATCTCTAAGTGAGCTGATTGGACAAACGCGGATAGCGATGCAAAATGAGCGCAGGCTAGCTGATGGAGAGACACAGCAAGGGTCTATAGTTCGGGCTCAATCAGCCATGGGCCTCTTAACTCAGGTTATCGAGCGGTGTGAAAAAACTCTGAGTGCGCCCAATATCGAGGCAGCTGCTAGTCTTAAACAAGATCAAGTCAAAATACGCTTGGGCAGCCCAAAAGATATGGTTGAGGTAATAAATATTGAGAGGCAGTGTTTTGAGATACCTTGGCAGCCAAATGACATTACCGCATTTTTAGACCGAGACAACAGGTTTTTGTGGTGTGCTGAATCCGGAGAGAGAGTAATTGCATTTGTATTCGGTGTAAGCCACGAGCGCAGTATAGAGATTATTAGTGTTGCTGTTGATCCAAGATTTCAGCGCAGAGGGGTTGGAACTGGCTTATTAGAAAAAGCAATAAGGGATTTAGCTGAGTCCAATAGAGATTCGATATCGTTAGTTGTACGCGAGAGAAACGTAGACGCGCAGCTGTTCTTTAAAAAGCTCGGATTTAGAGTCATGCAGTCAATCACGGGTTACTTTAGCGATAGCGATGAGACTGGGTACCAGATGGTGTACAAGCGAGAGGTTTAGGTATCAGCGCAGGTGTTATCACCTCTACTGCATACCCATATAAAACGTGGAGTTAAAGATACGTTGATTTGGTAGCGCCTGCACTGGAGTAGCTCCATCAGTGCTCAGTCCGATAGCGTTATTTGTATATATCCACAGAGAGCGCTCATTAGAAACGAAGACTTCTTCTTTGCCATCGCTATCAAAATCAAAATGCTGCACGAAATAGTGCGAGAAGGTCCTTTGTGTGCCGCCTCTCCTTAACGAAGGCTGGAAAGGCAGCTGTGCTACAACTCGACCTGCGCCATCGTATATCGTTGGGGGAGCCGATTTGCTCCTAAAGATAAGTAGTAAATTCTCAGCTATTCCAGGGATCCACCCTTCAATCTTGGTCATCATGGTGCGGTTTCCATGACCAGAGAGCTGCCAGAGTAGCTCGCCTTGTCGATTGTAGAGTCGTAGAATACCTTTCTGATCTTGATCTCTATCGATAGTTGCAATCTGCTTTTCGCACGTGCCTGGTAAGAATGAGCCTATAGTGACGTGTTGTGAATGATACTCACGCCCTCGCCACAAGATCTCGCCTGATGTTTTTAGAAGGGCGCTTCTGTTGCTTGTGGCGATCGCTAGATCTTGGGCGCCATCGCAATCAACGTCGCCAAAATCAGCCGCATCGTTGTGAGCTCGCAACTCGGTGCGGTTCCAGAGAATGTTTCCGTCAGACTTAAATAAAATATACCCTGCTAGCAGTTCTGGTTCTTCATCCCCATCAATATCAAAAGCCATAGGGAAGTGTGAAAATCCATTTGAGTGACGCCAGACGGTAGTGAGGTCGGGGCTAAGGAGCGTTGTAAAAGTCCTGCCGTGCAGCACAAGACCGGCCCGGCCCTCAAATTGCTTAGTTTGGTAGATAAACAAACTGTAGGGCTCCTCTACTGGAGCGCTCAGGTACGATGAACCATCGGCTCCGCTAAGAATATTGATCGCTTCGTTCTCGTAAAAAATAACGTCATCGATATTATCTTGATTCCAATCGTAGACCTGCACTGGGATGTCGCCACTGGTATCGAAGTTTCGTTGGTTTGGCGTACCGCGTTGCCAGAGGATAGAGCCGTCGATCAGCGACATCGCTGTAATGCAGGTGATGTTACGCTTCCTGTCGACCTGAACAAAGATTGCAGATACCGATCCGTCTGGAGTAAGTCGACCAAACTTAACTACGTGCGAGCCAAAATCTCTAAGCGTAAATGCGCGAGTTACTTGTGCAGCGCTCATGGCTTTAAGGGCAGAGGCGCGTTTGCTCGGCTTTTTTTGGCTGTGGGCGATATCTGTAGGTTTAAACAGGATACACAGCGACATGCTTACAGTTACAGCAATCAGGAGGGGATTAGCGTATCGCAACAAGATGTGGGTCATAGATCCGGGAGGAGGAACCGTACTCTTTTGCTTGGTTACACAATCCACTGCGATAAATCAAGCCGAGATTATTAGCTGGGTTGATGCACAGACCTTGTAATCTGCTGATAGTGTGACTGTTTAGACCCGCGCTCGGGCCCCTTCCTCCATGTACTTTTAAGGCCCCTGGGGATAGACTGTGCGCTAGCAAATAGTGGAGCCTCTCTCTATGCAGATATCTATCAAACAGCAGATTAAAGCCGCTCTTTTTGTGATGTTGGCGATTACGCTGCTTCTAGGTGTTGTAAAGTTTATCCAGATCCGCAGGGCTATCGCCGATGCAGCCCGTTTTGCCCCACCGCCAGAAGCGGTCACGGTTGTGAAAGTCAGCACAACAGCCTGGCGCGATACATTTCAGACTGTGGGGTCCTTCGCTGCCATTAAGGGTGCTACCTTGGGAACGCAGGAGTCTGGCAACGTGGTCCGAGTTAGCTTTGAGTCTGGAGATCGGGTTACGGAGGGCCAGGTGTTGCTTGAGCTCGATCGCTCGGTTGAAGAGGCAAATCTGCAAGGCGCACTCGCGCGGCTTGAGTTAGCCAAGCAAAATCTGGCCAGAGCTCAAACTCTAAAGAGCCAGAGCGCGCTGTCGCTTGCTAATTACGAAGACGCCCAGGCGAAAGTAAAGCAGGCCGAAGCCGAGGTGCGCTCGATCCGGGGTGTAATTGAACGTAAGACGATCGTTGCACCCTTTTCAGGAAGAGCTGGTATCCGGGCTGTGAATGTTGGGCAGTACGTCAATGCTGGAACTCCGTTGGTGCCTCTGTACTCCGTAGATCCAATCCACTTTAACTTCTCCGTGCCACAGCAGGTTGCTCCAGCGTTACGCGATGCAGCTGAGAACGTCTCAATAGCAGTTGATGCCTTTCCCAATCAAACCTTTAAAGGAGCAGTAACGGCCGTTAATCGAAATATAAATGAGATTACTCGTGCTATTGAGGTGCAGGCTACGATACCAAACCAGCGCGAAGATCTATTGCCGGGAATGTTTGGTGAGGTGCAGATCGAACTCGGTGTGGCTAAAGAAATAATAGCTGTGCCCGTTTCAAGTGTTGAGTATGCGCCATACGGGAATTCCGTGTACGTTATCGAGCGCTCCAAGAGCGATAAGGGAGACGAGATAACAAGTGTACGGCAGCAGATAGTGGGCTTAGGCAACAAGCGTGGAGATTTTGTTGCTGTGACGTCGGGATTAAAGGCCGGAGATGAAGTGGTAACGCTTGGGGCGTTTAAGCTTAGACCTGGTGCGCAGGTTGTGATTCGTGCCGACCAGAGTGCGCCGGCAACGCTGCAACCTGATGTTAAAAATTCGTAGCAGAGACTTTAGATGCGCTTTACTGATATATTTATCAAGCGACCCGTTTTGGCGATCTGCTTAAATGTGCTGGTGCTACTGGCTGGTTACAAAGCGATACAGAGCCTCAACGTTCAGCAATACCCTAAGAGCGACTCGGCTGTTGTGACGATCAAAACAGCTTACGTGGGCGCGCCGGCCGATCTCGTACGCGGCTACATTTCAACCCCGCTTGAGCGAGTTATCGCAAGCGCTGATGGTATCGACTATATCGAATCAAAAAGTATTCAAGGGATGAGCGAGATTAGCGCATTCTTGCGACTTAATTTCGATGTCAATGCTGCACTGACGCAAATTCAAGCTAAGGTAGCGCAGGTGCGAAACGAGCTTCCGCCAGAGGCGGAGGCCCCGATTATCAATGTGGAAAGCAGTGATAATCGTTTTGCATCACTGTATATCGGATTCTCCTCAACGGAGTTAGAGCCTAACCAGCTCACAGAGTATCTAACTCGAGTTGTACAGCCGCAGATCTCAGCGGTTACAGGAGTTCAGCGAGCCGACATACTCGGGGCTAGAACGTTTGCGATGCGGGTATGGCTTAAGTCTGATCGTATGGCGGCGCTTGGCATTAGTGCTGCCGAAGTAAAACAAGCGCTTTCAAAGAATAATTTTCTTTCCGCCGTTGGTAACACCAAGGGGGCATTGACCTCTGTGAGTCTTGTTGCAAACACCGATCTAAAGAGTGCTGAAGAGTTTAAAAAGCTCGTTGTTTCAAAGAAGGGCAGCTCAATTGTACGCCTCGAGGATATCGCCGATGTCGTACTGGGTGCTGAGAGCTACGATGAAGATGTTAGATTTAGCGGGAAGTCAGCAACGTTTATGGGGGTGTGGGTGCTACCAAATGCAAACTCCCTTGATGTCGTTAAAGCCGTTAGGGACGTTTTACCAGAGATTTCTCGCAACCTGCCAAGTGGTGTTACGCTCACAGTTCCGTACGATGCAACGGACTATATTCGCGACTCAATCAAAGAGGTGATGGTCACTCTGAGCGAAACAGTAGCGATCGTTATTCTTATCATTTACCTTTTTATCGGCTCGTTTCGCTCGGTTTTAGTACCAGTAGTTGCCATCCCTCTATCTCTTATCGGCGCGACTACGGTAATGCTTGCATGTGGCTTTACTGTCAACCTGCTTACCTTGCTAGCGATTGTATTGGCAGTTGGTCTTGTAGTTGATGATGCAATTGTAATGCTTGAGAACGTTGAGCGGCATGTGCACGATGGTATGCAGCCTATTGCCGCAGCGATAACCGCGGCTCGAGAGTTAATCGGTCCAACGATTGCAATGACGATAACGCTAGCAGCTGTGTACGCGCCGATCGGGATACAAGGTGGATTAACCGGAGCTTTGTTTAAAGAGTTTGCCTTCACTCTCTCTGGTGCGGTTGTGATTTCAGGCCTTGTTGCGCTGACGCTTTCTCCGATGATGTCGTCAAAGCTTATTCCTCCGCGCGGCACCGCTGAGAGTAACTTTAAGAAGCGAGTAGAGGATAACCTTCAACGACTAAAGAATCGCTACGAGAAAATACTCCGTCAGGTGATGATGTACCGCGCTGCAGTAGTTACTGCGTCAATCTGTATCGTTCTGCTGATACTACCCCTGTATATGTTTTCAATGAAGGAACTGGCCCCACGAGAAGATCAAGGGGTGTTGTTTGGTATAGTTCAGGGTCCACCAAACGCAACGCTTGAGCAGATGCAGCTCTCAACCACACAGGTTCACGAAGCCTATAGCTCTATTCCGGAGTACAGGGGATCGTTTCAGCTGACAAGCCCTGGATTTGGATTCTCAGGTTTGGTTCTGAAACCGTGGAGTGAGCGTAATCGCTCGCAGTTTGAGATTGAGCCAGAGGTGTGGCAGAAGGTCGGTGGTATTCCTGGCGCGCGCGTGATTGTGACCTCCAGACCGCCGCTTCCTGGTGGGAGCGATTTTCCGATTGAGTTAGTTATCTCCTCAACCTCAGAGCCTGGGGAGATAGTTGGTTTTGCAAATAAACTGGTTGAGGCGGCATTTCAAAGTGGGAAATTCATGTTCGCCGATACTGACTTAAAGTTTGATCTGCCGCAGAGCGAGATTGTCATCGATCGCGATAAGGCCAACGCCATGGGGGTATCACTAGCAGCGATTGGTGAGGATGTGACCACTTTTGTTGGGGGCAATTATATCAACCGCTTTTCGATCCTTGGTAGAAGCTACAAGGTAATCCCCCAGATTCAGCGGAGCGAGCGCTTAAATCCAGAGCAGCTACTATCACTGCATGTGCGCGGACCCAATAATCAATTGATGCCCCTTGCGACGGTGGCAAAGATACACAACACAGTCCAGCCGCGACAACTCAATAGGTTTCAGCAGCTTAACTCAGCGAAGATTCAAGGAGCCATCGTTCCTGGCGTAAGTATCAACGAAGGTCTGCAGGTGCTTGAATCAAAAGCCAAGGAGATCCTACCATCAAACTATCTGCTTGATTATGCAGGTGAGTCACGCCAGCTACGTAAAGAGTCAAAGAGCATGACAGGTACATTACTGATGGCGCTGATAGTTATTTTTCTCGTTCTCGCTGCGCAGTTTGAGAGTTTTATAGATCCGCTGATTATTCTGGCTGGATCGGTGCCACTGGCTCTAGCTGGCGCGCTAGTCTTTGTCTTTCTCGGTGCAACCTCGTTAAATATCTACTCGCAGGTGGGTCTTGTGACCCTGGTAGGGCTGATAGCAAAAAATGGAATTCTGATCGTAGAATTCGCTAATACCTTACAGGAAACTACCGAGATCTCTCGCGAAGAAGCGGTCATCCAGGCTGCACAGATTCGGCTCCGTCCAATCTTGATGACCTCTGTTGCTACAGTTGTAGGGCACTTTCCACTTGTGATTGCTCAGGGAGCTGGGGCTGCGGCGCGTAATAGTATCGGTATTACCCTTGTGACAGGTATGATTCTCGGCACAGTGTTTACGTTGTTTGTAGTACCGGTGCTGTATTCGTTGATATCAAAACCCAAGGCGCGAAAAGTCGCTAACGAGGAGATTTCAGCAGTTTCTGCCGGAGCTCGTGTCGGTGGGCTCTTTCACTGAAAGAGCAGCTTGAGTAGAGTATGGGGGTGGTTAAAGCTCGCACGAGCTGCAGAGACGTTTCATGAAGCACTCCCTCATCTTTTCATCGTTGGTTGTCGTAGCTGCCGGGTGCGCCGTTGGTCCTGATTATGTGCAGCCTACAACTGAGGTGCCGCAAAAGTTTTTGCAATCACAGAGCGCACCAGATCTTATTGATACCCAGGCACCAGTAGGAGATGGCTGGTGGCGAAACTTTAATGATCTGCAGCTCGATGCGCTGATTATCCAAGCAGTACAGACAAATAAGGAGCTTGAAAGCTCTCTTGCCAGGGTAAACCAAGCACGTGCTGTGCGCAGAGAGGCGTTCCTCGATCTCTTTCCTACTATTACTTCTCAGGGTGGCTATACCCGTTCATACATACCCACATCGACTTTCGCTGGCGATGCTTTTCAGGCTCAGCAGAGTCATATCACCAACGAGTTTTATGCAGCTGGATTCGATGCGTTCTGGGAGCTTGACCTCTTTGGAAGGGTGCGGCGAAGCGTTGAAGCGCGGACAGCTGAAAGCGCGGCATCCGTGGCAGGACTTCATGATGCAATTCGTGTAGTAGTGAGCGAGGTTGCTCGAAACTACTTTGTACTTCGAGGCACTCAGGAGCAGATAGCCGTTGCTAAGGAAAATGCCAAGACGCAAGAGCAGGTAGTCAAGATAGCGCAGGCGCTATTTAAGGGCGGGCAATCCACCGAGTTTGACGTGGTACGAGCAAAGGCGCAGCTCTCAAACACACTAGCAGCAGTACCAGCGCTTGAGGCCCGCGCACAGGCAGCCTTGTATCGATTAGCTGTGTTATGTGGAAAACAACCAGCAGAGATCTCGCCCGAGCTATCGCAATCAAAGCCCCTACCAAGCTACGCTGGCCCAGTGACTATAGGCGATCCAGCTGGCTTATTGCGACGACGCCCTGATATTAAAGCCGCTGAGATGCGGCTCGCTGCGGCAACCGCTGGTATCGGTGTTGCAACGGGAGATCTCTTTCCAAAAGTAGTCTTTAACGGCTCAATCTCTCTCCAGGCGCCAACAGTTGGTGAGATGACTTCTGGTGAAAACGATGCCTACCGGATCTTTCCTACTATATCTTGGCCAGCTCTGAATTTAGGGCGGGTATTTGCCAACATCGATCAAGCAAAAGCGCTGACGGATGGAGCCTTGGCGCAGTATGAGCAATCAGTGTTGATAGCGCTCGAGGATACAGAGTCAGCGCTAACTCAGTTTGTTGCCTCGCGTCAGCGTAGAGATCTTCTCAAGCAGAGTGTTGAGAATAGTGGTAGAGCCGTACAGATAGCCCGTACTCAATACGAAAATGGGCTCGTTGATCTCCTCCCTGTGCTGGATGCGCAGCGAGTTGCGCTCGCGAGTCAGCTGGAGCTGGCCCAGAGCCAAACTGAGCTGCTCACTTCTGTTGTAGCCTTATTTAAGGCTCTTGGTGGTGGGTGGAGCGATGCAGTAATTGAAAAAGCAACCGAAGGTGATGAACCCCTACAAGAGATTGCTACAGAAAACGCTCCACAGGTTAACGCGTCTAGTCAACCGAAAGCGGCGGGGTCTGTAGCCCCATAATCGGAGCGGAAATAGCCGCTAGTACTAGAGATATCAGTATCATTGAAGCGATAAAGCTCGCCACAAAAGGTAAGCGCTTGCTCTCTGAAACGGTGGTCATCATCGAAGACCCCTGGAAAAATGCGTACAGGCTAATAACTAACAGTACTAGCCCAAGCATTGATAGTGGCGGGAAGATAGTCAGCAGATTCGATGCAAGTATCGGAAGCATCGCGTGAGTGACCAAGCTAAAGGCCTTTGCAGGGGTTGCGCTTCCTTGGAAGAAAGTAGCGAGCTTCTGCACAAGCCATGCTGAGATATAAACTCCAGCAATAGTCATCAAGCCGTTAACAATTTGAGAGAGCAGGAACGGGATAAACGGCGGGCGCCATGTACCGAGTGGACCCATCGATATTCCAAACACCTGAAGTCCGATCGTTGAGCAGATAATACCGAGGATGACTAGCGGCAGGATAAGCGCCATCACCAGAGTCTTAGGCTCGTGCTGCTCATTACAGATGCTTTTCCAACACTCCTTTGGAGAAAGCACAACGAGCTTAATACGGTTGATGAGAGATGCGATATTAAATGATTGTAAGGTTGCTTCCATGCCGCGAGGTTACTGCAGCCATAGGTCTTCAGTAAATGAGAATAAATCTTATCCCCTCGGCACAGTGCAGCCGCGTGGTGGGCGCCGAGCGCAAAAACAAAGCTTTTATAAACAGCATTTGACGCAGCTAACCGTTGGTAAATATAGTTAGATCAAGTGCTTAAGCCTTTTGCAGTTTTGGCCCGGGCTGCCTTGAATGACCTTAGCTGAATGTTTGGTACAGTATGGCCGATATTTCCTATACCCTTGGAAGATCAGGATCTTTACCCCATGAATCGGATCACTGTCGCCGCTGCCGCTCTTAACCAAACACCCCTGGCGTGGGATCAGAATCTGCGTGTGATTAAGCAGGCCCTACAAGAGGCCCGCGCCCGCGGTGCCCAAGTTGTGTGTTTGCCTGAGCTTTGCATCACCGGCTACGGGTGTGAGGATCTATTTCATTCTGAAGAAGTGGCCAAGCAGGCTTTAGCATGTGCAGAGACCGTCGCTGCGCAAACCAAAGGTCTGTTTGTTAATTTTGGATTACCACTCTTGGTTCACGGAGTTGTCTTTAACACCGTGGCTGTCGCAGTTGATGGTGCGCTGCGAGGGTTTGTTGCAAAACAGCACCTTGCCGGAGATGGCCTACACTATGAGCCGCGCTGGTTTAAACCATGGCCAAAAGGAGTAGTAAGTTCGGTAGTAGCGGGAGGCCGCGCTCTGTCGGTGGGAGATATCTTCTTCCAGGTTGGCGATGTTCGGATCGGCTTTGAGATCTGTGAAGATGCCTGGGTGGCAGAGCGTCCTGGTAGTATGCTTGCCCAGTATGGGATCGATCTTATCCTTAATCCAAGCGCGAGCCACTTTGCCTTTGGAAAGCACGAAGTGCGCAAGCGCTTTGTGCTCGAGGGATCGCGCTCGTGTGGAGTCGCGTATCTGTATGCAAATCTGCTTGGATGTGAAGCGGGTAGGAGCATTTATGATGGCGATACTCTGATTGCATCGCACGGTGAATTGGTAGCCGAAGGACCGCGCTTTTCTTACAAAGAGTGCGTTGTTACATCCGCCACTGTAGATCTTTCTCGTTCGCGTTTAATGCGACGAAGATTAAGCAGCTTTACCCCTCAGCTACAGGCTGGCGAGCGCTGTGTCCAGATTCCTGGTTTTAGCTTCCGTAAGCCATCTCTCAAAACGCTAAGCGGTAGCAGCAGTGCTACTCCAACGTGGGAGAAAAGCGCAGCGCTCAAAGAGGAGGAGTTCACCCGCGCTGTTTCGCTTGGTCTCTTTGATTACCTTAGAAAGAGCCGCAGCCACGGCTTTGTTATCTCGCTCAGTGGCGGGGTAGATTCAAGTGCTGCCAGCTGTCTTGTGCGGCTTATGATTCAAGCTTCAGTTGCGGAGCTTGGGCTTGGAGAGTTTAAGAAACGACTCTCGCACATCACTTCGCTAAAGTCTTTACGAAGGGAGAAAGAGCTCGCGCGCGCGCTGTTAGCCTGTGTCTATCAAGCAACCCAAAATAGCTCTGCGGTGACCCACACTGCAGCAAAGACTCTTGCAAATCAGATCGATGCCACGTTCTATGACCTTAATATCGACCCTCTAGTTGAGGAGTACAAAAAGCTTATCGGTAAGGAGCTGGGTGTGCGCCTGTCGTGGAAGGAGCACGATCTGGCGCTTCAAAACATTCAGGCCCGCGTTCGATCGCCGTCTGTATGGCTCATCGCAAATCTTCGGAAATCACTACTTCTTGCGACCAGTAACCGCAGCGAGGCTTCGGTTGGTTATACAACTATGGATGGTGATAGTAGCGGAGGCTTAGCCCCTCTTGGTGGAATAGACAAAGCGTATCTTCGTAAGTGGCTTGTGTGGTTAGAGCGTGAGGGGCCAGTTGGATTACAAGCATTCTCTGCTCTTTCTCTGGTGAATGTACAGGCTCCGACGGCAGAGCTACGGCCGCTTCGTGAGCGGCAAACAGATGAAGGCGATCTGATGCCGTATGAGGTGCTTGATAGCATTGAGCGCTTGGCGATTCGAGATAAATTGCTACCGCTATCGGTACACGAGTTGCTGTGTGAGCAGTATCGAGGAAGATTTTCTAAGCAACAGCTGGCTCACTGGGTTGAGCGCTTCTTTACGTTGTGGAGTGTGAATCAGTGGAAGCGGGAGCGATATGCCCCATCGTTTCATCTTGATGATGAAAATGTCGATCCAAAGACCTGGTGTCGATTTCCGATACTATCAGGTGGATTTACTAAGGAGCTGCAGGCGCTGCGCAAAAAACAGTAGTGTTGCAGGCAGAATACACCAGCATGAATGACCCTCTCTCCACAGCACCTAGCCCGGAAACGATCGCTATCTTCGGAGGAGCATTTGATCCATTTCACCTAGGGCATGCAGCGGTGATTGAGCACCTTCTTGGCACACCAGGGATTAGTCGGGTTATTGTTATGCCGAGCGGTGACAGGCCTGATAAGCGTGAGTTGTCTCCGGCCCAGCACAGACTAGCCCTGGCTACCCTTGGAGTTGCTGAGTGTTTCCCGGCCAATGCACGGGTAGTGGTAAGTGATCTTCACGCTAGTGGTAAAGTAGGATACGGAACAGTTGATCTTGTTTTGCACTACCAGAAAGACCCTCGTGTGCGAGCGGTATTTGCGATAGGCCAAGAGTTGGTACGCGACCTACCGCTGTGGAAGGATTCTGATATTCTCCGTCAGAAGGGGGAGTTTCTTGTTTTACAAAGACCAGGAGCTGAGCCGGTGCAAGCTTTGCCAGGTTGGAAGATGACCCTTGCGAAGCCTTTTGCTAACGGAGGTGTGTTGATCTCAAGCACTGCCGTGCGTGAGCGGTTAGCTCGGGGTGAGAAAAGCTCTCAATTTGTACCGCACAGTGTGGTAAAGTACTGTCTTGAAAAAAAATTATATACGTAGAGAATAAAATAAAGATTTTCGCACAGAAGAGCGCCTCTGTATTACAAGCGGTCTTTAGATTACTACAAGGAGTCTTATGTCAGCACATCCAGGCCTTATCCCACAGATTACACCACAGGAATTAAAAGCAAGACTTGATCGCGGCGATGATCTGTTCTTACTCGATGTACGCGAGCCGCATGAGCGTGAGATCTGTAACATTGGAGGAGAGTTGATCCCTAAAGATACAGTAGCGAGTAATCTTACTCGCCTCCCTCAAGATAAAGAGATTGTGGTGTACTGCCGCAGTGGAGGACGCAGCCAGCGCATAGCAGAGGAGCTTAAATTCCGACACGGATTTCAAAACGTCGCAAATTTAGCTGGTGGAATGCTACGATGGTCAGATGACGTAGATCCGAGCGTTCAGAAGTATTAGTGGCGCTACGCTACACTTTCATCAGCGACAAGAGCAGAGATTGAATCCATCACCTCAGGTGTGAGCTTAGAAACGATTGCTGCACTTTTAAGGTTTTCAGAAAGCTGCTCTACTTTGCTAGCTCCTAAGATAACAGTACTGACGTGTGGATTTTTTAAGCACCAGGCGATTGCAAGCTGAGATGGTGTGCAGTCAAGCGAGAGAGCAATCTCGCACAGCTTCGGCACCAGCTGCTCGCGCTGCTGTGTACTCCACTTATCTTGCAGCCACTCGTAGCCTTTAAGTGCGGCGCGAGTACCCTGCGGAATGCCGTTTCGATACTTGCCGGTTAGCAGACCAGAACATAGTGGGCTCCATGTGGTCAGTCCTAGCCCTAGTGTAGAGTACAGGCGCGCAAAATCTAGCTCAACTTTATGGCGGGTAAGGATGTTATATTGCGGCTGCTCCATCTGGGGTTTGTGCAGGTGGTGCTGGTCGGCTATCTGCCATGCATGATCAATCTGCTCGCTACTCCACTCAGAAGTTCCCCAGTACAAAGCCTTACCTTGAGATATCATCTCACTCATCGTCCATACTATCTCTTCCATGGGGGTGTTTGGATCCGGACGATGGCAGAAGACCAGATCAACGTAGTCAAGCTGTAAGCGTTGCAGAGAGCCGTCGATAGCCTGCTTGAGATACTTGCGGTTTAGTGTGTTCTTTTCGTTTGGGCCATCGTGTAGCCCCCAAAAAAACTTTGTTGAGATAATGTACGAGGCACGTCTCCAGCCCAGCTTTTTAAGAGCGCGCCCCATGATACTTTCAGACTCGCCCATGGCATACACTTCTGCATTATCAAAAAAATTCACACCTGCATCGTACGCACACTTCATGAGCTCTATGGCGCTTGAGTCATTAACCTGATTCTGAAATGTCACCCACGAGCCTAATGATAGTTCGCTAACCTGTAACCCTGCTGAGCCGAGCCTTCTGTAGTGCATAGTAGCATCCCCTTATTTTAACGTAGAGCCAGAAGCTTCTTTCGCGCACGCTCTTCGACTCGAGAGCACATCAAACCACACAGGTTAATCACGGTCGGGTCGGCTAGAGCGTAGCGAGCGAAGTTTCCCTCTGGAATCCGCTCAACAAATCCGGCGTTTAGTAAAACACTTAAGTGTTTTGACACGTTTCCCTGACGCATCCCCGTGACTTCGATTAGCTCTGAGACAGTGAGCGACTCAAGCATTAAAGCACGAAGCAGCTTTAGTCGCGATGGCTCTGAAAGCGTGCCAAAAATACGAGCTACTTCAGCCAGTTGCGCATCGGAAAGATCTGCTTTTCTCTTGATTGCCATATCGCTATATAGTAGTATAGTAGTGTATAGCGTGTCAATTAAAAGATAAGGCAAGCGCTGCTGTTGATGGCTCTTATGAACACAGCCAGCACACAGAGCACAATCTAATTTTTTACCAGAATAGACGAGGCATTATGGGTGAAATCAAAACTATCTCCCCACGACAAGCAGCCGAAAAAGGGGCCAGTGCGATGTTTATCGACGTGCGTACACCAGCGGAGTTTGAAGAGGTGCACATTGATGGGGCGGTGCTCCATCCACTGAGGGATCTTAAGGCAGAGGTTGTGAAAGAGCTGACACAGCATAAATCTGATTGCGTGGTTGTGTGTCGCTCCGGTGGGCGAGCTAAGCAGGCTTTTGAGAAGCTCGCTCATACTGGAGTGACTGGGCTGTGCATCCTTGAGGGCGGTATGACAGCGTGGCAGGGTGAGGGGCTTCCTGTAGTGCGAGGAAAGAAAACGATATCGTTAGAGCGTCAGGTGCGGATAGCTGCTGGTTCGTTAGTTTTTATCGGTTCTATGCTCGGTTACTTTGTGCATCCAGGATTTATTGCACTTGTAGGTTTTGTGGGGGCAGGGCTTGTCTTTGCTGGAGTGACAGATACCTGCGGTATGGCGATGATGCTGGCTAAGATGCCATGGAATACGCGCGCAGCGGGTACATCAGCTGCTAAGGGCACTATGTGCACTAATCCCATGGTTGGTGGTAGTTCGTGTTCAACAAAGGGTAATTAGAGAGTAGGAGAGAGAGACAAGCGATGTTACTACGACAGATATTTGATCCACAGCTTGCACAGTATGCGTACCTAGTTGGATGCCCGCGATCGGGAGAGGCGCTCATTATTGATCCAGAGCGTGATATCGATAGGTATCAGAAGTTGGCTAAAGAGAACGGTCTTAAGATTACAGCGGTTGCTGAGACCCATATTCATGCCGATTTTGTAAGTGGCGCCCAGGAGTTTGCGAGTGACCCGTCTATTCACCTCTACCTTTCAGCAGAAGGTGGACCTGACTGGACCTACACCTGGTGTACTAATCGCGCCAACACCCACCTTCTTCGCGATGGAGAGAAGTTTAAAGTTGGAAACATTGAGATTGAGGCAGTACTCACACCAGGGCATACCCCGGAGCATATCAGTTTTTTAATTACCGATCTGGGTGCTGGAGCACACGAACCAATCGCTCTGGTAACGGGGGATTTTCTCTTTATGGGTGATGTAGGGCGGCCCGATCTACTTGAGTCGGCGGCAGGTGTGAAAAACGTAATGGAGCCATCAGCCCGCTTGCTGCAGCGCTCACTCTCTGAACGACTTAGTCGATACGGAGACTATCTACAGATTCTTCCGGCACATGGCGCAGGTAGTGCGTGTGGTAAGGCTTTAGGTGCTGTACCGACTACAACGCTGGGGTATGAGCGGCGCTTTAACCAAGCGTTTAAGTTAGCACTTGGAGACACGGAAGAGTTTGTGAAGGATATCCTGCAGGGTCAGCCCGATCCTCCGCTGTACTTTGCAACAATGAAGAGAGTGAATCGTGATGGAATTGCGGTTACTGGTGGTATTCCCAAGGCTCTTAAGTTAGAGCTCCCAGCATTTCGAGCGCTCATCGCTGATCGGGCGGTTGTGATGCTGGATACACGTGATTCGCGGCGTGCTTTCAACGAGTCTCACACTGCTCACGCAGTGTCAGCGCCTCTTCATTCGCCGCTCTTCTCTAATGTAGCTGGTTCGTATATCGGCGAGAAGGAGAGGTATGTGCTCATTGTCGAGCACCCCGAGGATGCTGTCACGGCAATGCGTATGTTGTACCGCATCGGGCTTGATGGTGTTGTAGGGTGGATACCGTTTGATGAAGTGAAAGCCGCCGGGCTCTGCACGCACAAGATCCCAAGCCAGAGCCTTGAGACTTTTCAGCTTGAGAGTATCGGCCCAGAAGGGGTTATCATCGATGTACGAACTACGGCCGAGTATCAGAGTGGCCACTTTTCTGGAGCGCTCTCGCTACCATACACCCGCATTAAGGAGCGGCTGCACGAGGTGCCATCGGGTAAGACGTTGTATGTGCACTGTGCCAAGGGTGGAAGAGCCGCGGTAGCGTCATCGTTCTTAGAAGCAAAGGGCTTTGAAGTTGTACACCTTGACGGTGAGGTTGCGCCTGTATTGAGCGCTATTCGCTCGGCGAAAAAAGCATAGGTTCTGTAGTGCTACTTGCCGTTCTGTTTGGAAGCCTAGTTGGAATATCGCTTGGTCTCACCGGAGGCGGCGGTTCAACCTTTGCGGTTCCGTTGCTTATTTACGGGCTAGGATTCGCTTTTCAGCAGGCTACAGCTCTCTCTCTTGCAGTCGTTGGGATAACAGCTCTGTACGGGGCGGTGCTCCACAGGGGCCAGGGGCATGTGTTGTGGTTTGAAGGTATAGTGCTTGGGCTTGGTGGCGTCGCTGGGGTTCCGCTGGGGCGGTTTTGCGCGCAGCACTTATCAGAGCGTACAGCGTTAATACTATTTGCAGCGCTGATGGTGTACATCGCTTCACGTATGCTCTTTCCTGCTTGGGGACCAAGCGCGCCTGCCTGGCTTCAGTGTGGAGCTCGTACTACAACGTCACAGTTGTTTCAGCCAAAGTGTGTAGCGCGGTTATTAGGGGCTGGTTTTGTAACGGGTATTCTGTCTGGGCTATTTGGAGTAGGTGGCGGATTTTTGCTCATTCCTGCACTGCTTGTAGTGGCTCAAGCAACGATTGTGCAAGCCATGGCAACTTCGCTTGTTTCAATAGTAATCATCGCAGCTGCGGGGGTAAGTAGCAGTGCACACCTTCTAAATAGTGTTGGAGTGGTAGTCCCAGGTTTATTTCTGTTTGGTTCAGCGGGTGGCATGACAGCTGGAGTGGCGATTAAGAAGAAGTGCGCGCCACGAACTCTACAGATTGTCTTTGGAGTAAGCGTACTACTTGCGGCGCTGTTTGTTTTTGTGGCAAACGCGGGATGATTATTCCACCCAGTGAGAGAAGAAGATTTACGACTTCGAGCAGCCACACCCGCTCCCACATCCAGAGCCTGGTTTTCTCTTTGCTAAGAGGCTAAATCGCACGCGACGACTAACGTAGACAAGAGCACAAGCAAGTAGAGCGAGAGCCAACAATCTTTGCATATAAAAGTTGTATCCTATACTAAGCGCACCTTAACTGCTTAAGCGAAGACCGACCTGGTATGTTATAAGCGCAGCGCTGTAGGCCAGCGCAGTCATATATCCAAACATTGCAAGGGTCCAGAGCCACGAGCCTGTCTCCCTGCGACACACGGCAAGGGTCGACATACACTGGCATGCAAACACATAAAACACTAACAGCGAAAGGGCAATAAGAGGAGAGAACGAGCCATCACTACGTTTCTCTTGGAGCTTTTTGTGTAAGGCTCGATGCTCTTGCTCGTCATCATCCTGTACGTTGAGAACGGTTGAGAGGCCGGTAACGAAAACTTCTCGGGCAGGGAATGAGGCTATAATGCTAAAGCCTATCTCCCAATTAAACCCAAGTGGCTTGATTGCTGGTTCAATAAGAGTTCCGAGCCTGCCTGCATAACTGGCCTGGACTGGGTTGCCCGAGTAATCACTTCCAACCTTTGGGTACGAGGCAAGGAACCAGATGATAATCGAGCACGCCAAAATAATAGAAGTCGCGTTTTTTATAAATGACAGAACATTATCACACACTCCACGCGCGACAACTTTCAACGCCGGCTTGCGAAGAGGCGGCATCTCCATAACAAAGAAACAACTCTCTTTTCGATGTAAGATTTTTTGAAGAATAAAAGCGACACAGCACGCCGCTGCAATACCAAGTAGGTATAGACCGAGCAGCACAATTCCCTGCAGCGATGCAAAACCAAGCGCGGTGCCCGCAGGGATACTTGCTGCGATAAGCACTGTATAGACGGGTAGCCTGGCACTGCACGCCATAAGTGGCGCTATCATAATAGTAATCAAGCGGTCAGCGCGCGTTGGGATAGTGCGAGTCGAGAGTATGCCGGGCACAGCGCACGCAAACGACGATAACAGCGGAACAAAGGCACGCCCCTGAAGCCCCACTTTACGCATAAAATTATCGAGTAAGAATGCGGCTCGCGAGAGATACCCTGAATCCTCAAGTAGCCCAATACACAAAAATAAAATCGCAATCTGAGGGATAAACACCAGTACATTGCCAACGCCCGGTATAATTCCTTCAGCCAATAGACTTGTAAGCATTCCAGCGGGAAGATATGTCGTCACAAGGGCGCTTAACTGCTCTACCCCAGAGCCTATTAGATCCATCGGCCCTTGCGCCCACAAGAAGATGGCTTGGAAGATTAATGCAAACAGAGTGAACAGAATTGGGAGTCCCCATATTTTACTTGTGAGAATCGCATCAAGCTTAGCAGTTTGCGGTCGCGCGTTACTTTCGCGAGCTGTGACTCTTGAAACGATTGAGCGGATCCAAGCGTAACGCCATGTGGCGATCTTGGTAATCATCTCGGACTCTAAGCTCTGCATCTTGCACGGATGAGCACGAGAGCGAATAGTCTCTAAGTCTTTACGGTCGCTTGGGATCCAAGCAAATGCTTGGTTAGAACGAGACGGAGAAAGCAGCGCATGAGCGACTGTAGCTTTAAGATCGGCGAGCCCTTTCTGTGAGCGCGCCACAATCGGTACGATTGGAAGATCAACAGCTCGACCAAGTAGGTCTACGTAAATTTTGAGGCCTTTTTGCTCGGCTGCATCCATCATATTGAGCGCAAGAACAATCGGTACTCCTGTATCGATAAGCTCGGATACTACAAACAGATTGCGCTCTAGATTTGTCGCATCCACGACAGCGATAATCAGGTCTGGTTGTGGCGTTCCGGAGATCTCTCCTTGAAGAAACTTGGTGACTATCGCTTCATCAAGGGTAGATCCACTTAAGGCATACGTTCCAGGTAGATCGATTAGCCTAGCCGATAGGTCATTCGAGAGAGATAGCGCCCCCTCTTTCTTTTCAACAGTTACCCCTGGGTAATTTGCGACCTTGTAGTTTGAACCGGTGAGAGCGTTAAAGAGAGTGGTCTTGCCTGAATTTGGATTGCCAATCAGTGCCAGAGTTGGAATACGTGTTGCCTGTGATGATAGATCTACCTGCGCCACACTCTAGCGATCTTTTTTAGTGGGGTGCCCCTAGAGGGGTTGCACCTGGATGTGAGCCGCTTCGATACTGCGAAGCGAGAGAACAGAGCCGAGTAAGTGGATATTGATCGGCGAGCCAAAAAACCCCCGCTGCGTAACCTCAACCTCAGTACCTTCAACAAGCCCCATCGATACAAGCTTGTGAAGCAGGTCCTTAGGGCAGCTCTTAATAGCCGATACAACCGCCCGCTGTCCGACCTTTACGGCACGAAGGTCGCGGTTTGTGGTGTGTGTGTTGATATCCTGCTGTGCTGTAACGCTGCGCATTGTTAGCTCTTTTTGGCGCTTGTACGCCTCTTCAACAACTGCCTTAGTAACCTGTTACTAGGCATCTGGTAAGTAGTGTTTAATTCTATACCCCGCGCTTGCCATTTAGGTCAATTGGTATAAAGATAAAAACAAAATATTTTTAATGCAACAATCGCTTGGTATGTAAAGCAGACGATGGTGGGTATGCAACTACTTAGATGCACTAAGTAAAAAGTTCAGCCTGGGTGGTTATATTAAGTCTTAAGTGGGTCTGCCTTAAGATCCTGAGTCCGTGCGAGGGGCTTTGGCTGGGTCTGTAATCCCCCTGCGCAGCATGGAGCTGACTCGAGCTGGCTCGTTAAAACCGGCCTCGCGCCATACAATAGCAATCGATGGGGTCAATCCCTCCTTGATCCATTCAATCGCTTCGGTAGGAGCGAACTGAGCGCGTCTCCAGTTTGCAGCTAAAGGCGCACCCGTAACTCCCACGTCTTTCCACTCAAGGAAATCTTGAGCGTTAAAGTCGTAAGCTTGCCAATACCCCGCGGCTACCGCTGGTATCTGATTATCGATCCACTCTTGAGCTTGCTCACGAGAGAACTCGGCAAGCTCAAATGTAAACTCCTTGGCGTACACGTTTAAGAGAATATTTGTATCGTGTACCAGAGCCTTAAAGTCGCACGGAGTGAGAGAGGCTTCGCTGCGGAGTTTTTCGCACAGTCCATCATCGTAAGCTGATGGAGTGTTAAATGTGTTGAGAATAATATCTGTAATTCTTACATACTCGCGAGCGCCTTCAATCTCAAGAGCAACCTGCTGAGCGAGATCTGGGGCTTTTAATTGATTAAATAGCACTGCGAGAGTCTCAACGTACGAGCTGCGTGTTGAGCTTGAACGTACAAGAGCAGCCACTAGAAGTTTAACTGCTTCTCTCTCTTGTGACAGATTTGGGACAAGAAGCGCTTCTTCTAGCTGTGGGATGATAACCTGAAGGTCGGTCTTAAGGTCGCGCATGAAGCTCATAGCCGAGATGGCATCAAAAGTTTCCGGAGATGACCAAGAGGTTGCAAAGATCGGCAGCTCCTTAGCTAAATCGTTCATCCAGATATCTAGCTTATCAAATGCCTTGTGAGCAGTATCGAGGTAGCCGACCGGAATAAATCCTGATTCAAGGGTGCTTAGTGCGCTCTCAAATTTAATCTGCCCGTAAAATCCGGCACGCAGTAGCGTCAAGAACTCAGCAGTGAGGTGAAGATCTTTGTTTGGTTGGGCCATGGGAGTAGCTCGTTAGCGGCTATATAGCCGCAGTTACTAATCGGATAATCATTACTGTAAGTTTACAGTAATAATGCCCAGTCAGCTACAATCGTTTATAACACTCGCTTACGGCGGGTCTATACTGATGTGCAAAAGTCCGTGCCAGTAAAACTGGCAAGGCTTTTGCCCTACATCACTATAGGTTGTTGTTTTGATTCGCATCCGCGAATCGATAGCGCTCTCCAAAAGCCTGAGGTTTCGCCAGGGACTTTTGGAGAGCGCTATACTGATGTGCAAAAGTCCGTGCCAGTAAAACTGGCAAGGCTTTTGCCCTACATCACTATAGGTTGTTGTTTTGATTCGCATCCGCGAATCGATAGCGCTCTCCAAAAGCCTGGGCTTCGCTACGGACTTTTGGAGACCGCTATAGTTGGTTATTGTAATAGTCAAAGTGGCTACGGGGTAAGGGTTTCTTAGTTATGACCGAGACGGGGTTCGTTTCATCTCCTGCAGGGGAGCTTTATTTTGAACAGATGCACGGCCCAAACGCGACGCCTCTGGTGTGTATTCATGGAGGCCCTGGCTTTACAGGATACTACCTTGAGCCACTCTTTGAGCTCTCTACAGTTGTTCCAGTTGTAATTTATGACCAGGCTGGATGTGGACGCAGCCGACAACGTTGTCCTGTGCGGAAGCTCTTTACAGTTGATGGTTTTGTTGAAGAGCTTGAGGCGTTACGTAAGGCTAGAGGCTTTGAGGCGATGCATCTACTTGGTCATTCCTTTGGAGGGCTAATCGCTGGCGAGTACGCGCTTAAATATCCAGAGCGGGTGTCGAGTATTATATTTGCTTGTGTATCCATAGACATACCGCGCTGGGTAGCTGATGGAGAGCGATTAGTTTCACAGCTACCTTTAATCCAGAAGATGGTGCTACGTGAGGGGTTACGGACTGGTCAGTACAACTCACCACAATTTTTGGCGGCTTTAGCAGTCTACTATCAAAAACACGTGTACGGCTTTGAAGATAAACCAGCTAGTATCATCAAGGCTGAAGCTGAAGCCGATTCTCAAACGTATCAGATTATGTGGGGCGCAAACGAGCTAGCGGTGACAGGGCTGGTCAAAGACTACAATTTGGCTCCGCGCTTGGAGCTGATTTGGCAACCATCATTGTGCGTCTGTGGTCGATTCGATGAGGCAACACCCGAGGCTCATCAGTTCTTTACTTCACAGCTCCCAAATAGCCGCTGTCATATTTTCGAGAATAGCGCGCACCACCCTCAGCTGACAGAGAGAGAGGGATTTCTGCGAGTTGTCTCTGAATTTCTAGGAAGCTAAAGCATACCGTTCTCTTAAGGTCTTTAGCGAGACCCCTGCTCTCGGAAAACGCCGTGGGCTCTCAAATGTAAATCACTGTAGCTTAAGGCTTGCGGTGCCGCACTAAGCGTCATCATAAATAATGTACCGCAGAGAGCGATACGCTGACTCTTAGAGTAGGTATTTAGACTAATAGCTATGAGCAATTCATCAAAGAGCGATCGATCTCGCCATACGCTTGAGGTCACAATAAGAGTTGGTGAGGCCACTATCGTAGGCGATCTCGCAAATCCACCACCTGTGGGACAACCAGAGGCGCGCGGGGGAGTAGTCATATTCGCACACGGCAGCGGCAGTAGCCGCCACAGCCCGCGCAATCAGTTTGTTGCCAGGATCTTAGAGGAGCATGGTTTTAGCACTCTTTTACTAGATCTTCTAACAGAAGATGAGCAGTATGTGATAGCAAAGCGGTTTGATATATCGCTTCTTACCCTGCGTTTGACCGAAGTCATTCAGTGGGTGCGCAACAATCAGATTCTTTCTCAACTTGCAATTGGTTTGTTTGGTGCAAGTACAGGTGCCGCAGCAGCTTTACGAGCCGCAGCTGTAGCGCATGCAAATATCTTAGCAGTAGTGAGTCGCGGCGGGCGGACAGATCTGACAGGGCCGCTTATATCTCAGGTGAGAGCTGCGACGTTACTTATCGTTGGTTCGGAAGATAAAGATGTATTGGCCCTTAACCAAGAAACTTTACAAGAGCTCTCGTGCGTGAAGCGACTGGCGATAATTCCTGGAGCAACGCACCTTTTTGAAGAGCAGGGAGCGCTCGATGACGTGGCGCATTTGGCTGCCTATTGGTTTAAGACTCACGTCATAACTAAACAGCAGCAAATTAGGCCCAGCGCTCCTTAAGCGTAGCTGATGCTTGTTTCCACTAACCCGCGGGGAGCACGTTTTAGCGCGATAGGGTGAATAACTAGCTGAATTTTTAAGATATAGGGGAATCCTATAACGCTTCAGCCCGGTTTCCTAAAGTACTTCGAGCATTAGGCCGATGACTACATCTGGGAGAGGGGGCCGACACTTCTTACATAGGACTTGATCGGCTATGGAGCAACTGACCATGAATATTCCAACTCAGATCGATAAAAACATGCGGATCCTTATCGTTGATGACTTCGCAAACATGCGTTTAGTCATGCGCAAAACTCTTGTCGCGCTCGGTTTCTCAAATATCATCGAGGCGGCTGGAGGTGAAGATGCCGTGCGCAAAATAGAAGCCGGAGAGGAGTTTGATTTTATCATCTCTGACTGGAACATGCCGCATATGACCGGACTTGAGCTTCTTAAGTATGTAAGGGGCGCCGATAAAATCAACAAGACCCCATTTCTAATGATAACTGCTGAAGCTAAGCGGGAGAATATTATCGATGCAGCTAAAGCTGGCGTATCTCAGTACATTGTTAAGCCCTTCACAACAGAGTCTCTTCAAGAAAAAATAGAAACCATCTTTGCAAAGTAGCTCTGTTCTGGGTAAGGCCTAGGCAGGATCTGCAAATATGCCAGAAAAGTCCTTAAAAAAACAAATCAAGGCCAAACACAAAAGGGTTGGCAAGCGCAACCCCAGCCGATCCAAAGCGACAGTTATACTTTCAAGTGAAACAGCACCAGACCTTGCTCCGCAATTAGAAAAGCTTATCTCAGGATTTGCCAGTGGTGAAATTAAGACAGTGCAAGCCGCTCTTAAGGCTCTTCTTAAAACCCATAACGATCCGGTTCTGCCTGACGAATCACTGCAATTTCTTCAACTGTTCCATTCAGCGGTATGGGCTCTGAGATGCGATCTCGATCTTCAGAAAAAAAGTCAGCACACTCTTACCCTAGCAGAAGTTGCAGCTAACCTGGCACGTCTGCGGTCGCGAGCTGAGGAAGCAACTCAAGTAACGATAAGGTTAATTGAGAAACAAGAGCATCTGTGCACAAACTCAGAGCGTCTAGTGACTGAGTTAGAGACCTTACTAAAGTGTGAATCACTAGATCGCGCGGCACTTCAAAAAGAGTTGCAAGAGTGGAGGTCTTTAACTGCTGAGATGCGCAAGCTTTCTGTTGAGCTGTTGTGTAATCAAGATTTCGAAGATCTGTGTGGCTTTATCCTTCCAAACGTGCAGGTATACGTTAAAGCTTTAAGTGCGAAGATAAGCGGTTTGTTTGGCTGCCTCAAAGTCGATCTTCCTGAACAGCATTCGCAAGATAAACTAAATGCCTCTACTCAGACCGATGTGGATGAACTAATCAGGCAGCACAGAAGCTAACCAGCTTGTACCGGTTCTAGTCTATTCTCGACTACGTTTAACCCCAGCAAGTAGCTCCGAGGCGAATTTTCCTAGCCCAAGAACGGCGCGCTCGGCCAGCGGTGGTAAGGTTGCTAGTCCAAAAAGTCCGGCTCCAATAGCGGCAACCGGAGAACCAACTGTAAGGCCGATACCAGCCAGAGCTGCGGTTCCGCCAACAACAGCGATGCTAGTAGCAGAGCGAGTTACGAACTTAATTAGACCCTTACCACTTTCAGGGCTCATACTTCCATCTTCGCAAAGCTCTTTTGAAACTACATCCAGGAACGGTCCAATACCTGTAGTATGATTAACAATTTTAGCGGCGATAGAACCGCGCTCAGGTAAGCGCTTTTCAACCGCGGGGGTTACCACGTTGCTAAAGTAGTTTGGATAATCGCATGAAACTGATTTAGGTTCGGGCCTCATAAACCGTATCTCCTGATAAGCTGTACTCGTTTGCAATTGTGCGGTGTAAAGCGGTAGCTGAGTTCAATTAGTTTAGCCCCCCAGTTACAGCTGTGACTAAGCGATGGAGATAAAAGAAAGTCGCGGTGGCTGTTCATAGCCTTCCCAATCTCGCTACCGAGCCAAGACTCAATACGATCGAGGTAGATGTTGCCGCTCGTGGAAGAAGAAAGTCTTCTGAGTAGCCACCGCATCTCTCAGCTATACTGATATATTCGTAACTTTTCCTAAAAAGTTGCGTGCCGTGAAAAATATCTTCAATTTTTTGCAATGTTTTGTATGCGGGGGAGGTTTGGGGCTGCCCCTTACCGATAAGCCGGCGTATAAACGCCGCTTTTCTCAAAAAGTATGCTTAGCGAGGAAGGCTTTTTGGGGAAGGGGATGTTTATGTGCAGGTGGCGCGGGTAAAGAGATATATCTGCAACATCAAATACTTCCCCTACATGCTCAGTATTTCCGGGACCTTCCTAGTAATTCCGTCCCTATATAGATCAAAAAGTTTTTCTCTCCAAAATACGCAACTATTGAAAGCATTCTTTCGAAATATAGGTATGAGCTTTTTGCACGTTGAAACTACATCTCTACCTTTTCTGCAACCTGGCGTTACTCGCGAACTCCTGGCAGGGACCGGCTTTACTGCAACTGATATCGCCCTGTGCTCAAGTGACGAGGCTCGCTCATTTCTGCCGTCTGAGATGGCTCTTTCGCTTGCAGTTTTGCCATTAGCACTTAGTAGGGGCGCAGGCAATTTAATCCTGCATGTGGCTTCAGCGAGCGACTCTGCTGAGCTAATTCGTAAGCTTACTTTTACGTGTGGGATGGATATCGCTGTCACACTCGTGCCTATAGAAATTTTAAAAGAAGCGATACCGAAAGCGTACTTCGGCTCAGATGTACGCCTTAGGCAATATATCGACCGGCTCGCAGCAAAGAAGCAGCCTGCATCCTTAAAGAAGGAACCAAAGATTCCTAGCGCTAAAGGAGACGTAGCCAGTTTCCTTACGGCTATACTTGAGTTTGCCGCAGTTCGTAGGGCGAGCGACCTACACCTTGCTCCGGGCGAAAGCGGAGTAGTGATTAAGATGCGTGTTGATGGTGAGCTTTTAGTGCTTGATGGTGCTCCGTATGAGGCTAGCTTTCATGAACAGGTGGTTTCAAGACTTAAAGTGCTGGCTAATCTAGACATTGCGCAGCGAAAGACCCCGCAAGATGGGGCATTTTCATTTAACATAGGAGATCACACCCAGAGTATAAGAGTAAGTACGCTACCTTCAGTGCACGGCGAGAGTGTTGTTGTGCGCTTTTTGCATGCGCGGAAAATCCCAGAGGTCTCAGAGCTTGGTCTTGAGCCGCTTGCTTTACGAGCCTTACGCTCTGCGCTTGATCGCACGGAGGGGCTTATTTTACTAACCGGACCGACAGGCAGTGGTAAAACAACAACTATGTACTCTGCAGTTACAGCACTTGAGCAACGTGGGCGAAATGTAGTGACAGTGGAAGATCCGGTTGAAGCTCAATTGCCTGGAACAATTCAGGTCCAGGTATGCGTAGAGCAAGGGCTTGATTACCCCAGAGCGATTCGCTCGGTGTTGCGGCACGACCCAGACGTGCTTCTGATCGGAGAGATGCGCGATGGAGTGAGCGCTTCTATGGGGCTAGATGCCGCATCAACTGGACATTTAACTCTCTCATCTCTGCATGTTGGTTCGTGTCTACATGTTCTTACGCGACTTGAAGCGCTTGGGGTTAGTCGCGCCAGAGCGATTCCGGCGATTGCTCTCGTGGTCAATCAACGCCTGCTACCTAAGCTTTGCGTTCGCTGCAAGCAACGAGATGAAAAAGCCCCCGGGGTGCTCGGCTCACAGGTTTATCGCAGCGCAGGGTGCGAGTCATGCGGGATGAGCGGGTATTCAGGACGAGTACTCGTTACAGAGCTGCTCAACGTTCAATCGCAACGCGCCAAAGATGCCTGTTACAGAGCGGCTCACGCTAATGATCTTCTGGCTACTCTTCCAGTTGAGGCTTACATACCCTGGACCGATTCGCTCCAGTACAACCTCACACAAGGAGATATCTCTCTTAAGCAGGTTGAGGAGTTTGTCGTATCAGAGATGAATTAAACCCAGCTATTGAGAGTGATTTTTTTCAAAAATCACTCGCGCAGGTTTTATAATAGTGAGCTTGCCTGATTTAGGGCGCTTAGTCACAATAGTATGCATGCCAAAAAAGTCCCCAACTAACAGCCTGCGCCCAAATGTATGTATGCTCATATACAACAGAAAAGGCCAGCTTTTTTTAGGTGAGCGCTACGGCAAGCCGGGGCATTGGCAGTTTCCTCAAGGTGGGGTTGAAAGAGGTGATTCTCTTAAAGAAAGCGTGCTTCGCGAGCTAAAGGAGGAGATCGGAGTTTCAAAAAAAGCACTTGGTTCTATCACACGACTCCGAGCGAGACACAGCTATCTATGGAGAAAGATACCTGACTACGCACGTGGAATATGGGTTGGTCAAGCGCAGACCTTTTGGTTAGTTGAGTTTACTGGGGATGACTCTGATATCGATCTTGATGCCTCTACAGATCCTGAATTTAGTAGTTGGCGCTGGTGCGCTGTAACAACCGTTAAAAGAATCGCCGCGCGCGAGCGCATCGCCGGATATACGAAAGCCTTACGCGAGTTTGCCGATTTTAAAAAAAGAAAGCTCTCAAGTGGTGTATCTAAAAAGACTCGCCGGTTAGTAGCACGCCGAAGGCTCAGCACACCTTACAGAAAGCCTGGCAGAAGGTAAAACTAATCCGCGCGCACTTTTTTAACGCCAGCGGCATCATACTAGATAGTTTAAGTAACTTAAATTCGCGGAGTAATCGGCCTACGTTCTCCCGTATGGTGATGTGCAAGAGCCCGTACCAGTCAAACTGGCAAGGCTTTTGCCGTATATCACTATAGGTTATTGCTTTGATTCGTATCTGCCTATCGATAGCGTTCTCAAAAAGCCGGAATTTCGCCACGGACTTTTCGAGAACTTTATAGGCTAAGGGCTAGAGCCTTAAAGACATAAAACCAAAAAGGTGTTATACATGCCACCTCTATTTATGGCTATTCCAGCGTATTCAAGCGATCGTTCCTCAGGGTCGTCATCCAAAGTGGTGAAGCGAATACGGGTGCGCCCACAAGAACCTAAGATCGCTGAGCAGATTTCCGCTGAGTTGGGTACAAACGAGGTGGTCAGCCGCATTCTTGCGGCACGCGGTTTTGTTCCGGGGGAAGAGCTAAAGAATTATCTTAATCCAACCCTGCGAAACGGATTGCCAGATCCGCTGACCCTTAAAAATTTAAAAGAAGCAACGCAGGTCATTATCTCGTGCCATCAGCAGGGGAAATCAATCGCTATCTGTTGTGACTTTGACGTAGATGGCTTGTCTGGCGGATCGGTAGTACACGATTTCTTTAATGCGGTTGGAATCTCATCAAAAGTTTTCGTGCCAGATCGCTTTGTAGATGGGTACGGACTTCACGAGCGCGTTGTGCGCGATATAGCTGCTGGTGGTTTTGGGCTCTTACTAACGATAGATTTCGGCACTACAAATGTTAAAGAGATCTCGGTTGCAAAAGAGTTAGGTCTCACTACCGTTGTTGTCGATCATCACCATATAAGCGATGCTCCACCACCGGCTGATGTCTTTATCAACCCCCATCAGAAAGGGTGCGGATTTGCAAAGGGGACCGCCTCTGCTGCTGGTCTAGCCTGGTATCTGGTATTAGGGCTAGCGCGAGAGTTTAAGTCTTCAGGAGTGGATGCCAAAAATTATCTAGAGCTGGCATGTCTGGGCACGATTTGCGACATGGTACCGCTGGTTGGAGTAAATAGAGTTATTGCAAAGCGTGGACTCGAAGCGCTCTCTGAGTCAAAGCGTCCAGGTCTTCGGGCCCTTAGAAATGTTATCGGAGTAAGGGGGAATGTTGGATGTTCTGATGTTTCGTTTGGTATCGGCCCACGCCTTAATGCGGCAGGTCGGATCGTGCACGGTGAGTTGGTAGTTGAGCTGTTGACAACACGCGATTCGATTCGAGCCGAGAAGCTCGCGCGTGATTTAAATGAACTAAACGCCGAGAGGCAGGTGATTGAGAGTGCCGTAAAAGAAGCGGCAATCGCGCAGATCGAGAGTCGCGGAGGTCCATCGTGGGGTCTTGTTGCCTGGCATGAGGAGTTTCATACAGGTGTTATCGGGATAGTGGCCCAACGACTCGTTGAGCACTACTACCGTCCAGCTGCTGTGATGGGGATGGATTCACAAGGTATATGGAAGGGCTCGGTGCGGGGTATTAAAGGCTTTAGCGTTGTAGAGGCCTTGGCATCTGTAAAGGAGCACCTACTTAAATTTGGTGGTCACGACGGAGCTGGTGGATTCTCAGTCACTGCTGAGAAGCTAGAGGTATTTCGTGAGGCTTTTGATGCTGAGTGTAAGAAGCGTCTTGAGAAAATTGAAATAGTTCCGTACGTCGATGCCGACACAGAAGCAACGCTAGAAGAGTGCACGGTACAGCTGGTAAGAGATCTGGCTAATCTTGCTCCGTTTGGTATGGGCAATCCAACGCCGATAGTTCTTGTCAGCGATCTAATCGTCAAAGAGGTGCGAGTGCTAAAAGATGCGCATTTAAAAGTATTGCTGAGCGATGGGCGACGATTTATCTCGGGGTTAATGTGGAGGCAAACATCACATCCAGCGCTTGTAGTTGGCAAGCGGGTAAGGATCGCATGTAAGCCAGACATAAACACTTTCCAAGGCTCGCTTGAGCTTCAGGCCACGCTACAAGCGGTCGAGGAGATGGCTGGGTAGCAGTTAGTGCTGAGGGTTCTCGAAGACTAGTCGAGGGAAGCGTGGAATGGTCGTTACTTAGGTGAAACAGGACGGCGCGGACTGTCGACTACGTTACGTATTTTATCTTCTAATGAATCAACGACCGCTGCCATATTAGTAGCAGCGCGCTGAATTGCACTCAGAGCTTCCTCAGCAATCGGCGAGAGTCCTTCACTAGCGGTAGCTACAAATGCCATCGCGACTATCTCTTGTAGTGGGTTGTTTAAGTCGTTACGTAAGTCTGCTCCAAGCGATGCTATCTGCGTTGTTGGATTGTTTGGAGTCGAGGTATACGAGCGCTGAGTTGGCACCCTGCGCAACTCAACAAATCTGTACCCGGGATGAGAGTGCAGGTCGGAGCGGGTAGCAGATAAATCACTTAAGATCACAAGCTCAGGGGGTGGAGAGAGCAGCTCTAAAGACTCGTGAAGCTTTGTAAGTGGACCATCGGGTAGGGTAGCACTTGAAAGGATTATGTCGATTGAACGACGCTTAAGCATCCACAGAGCCAGGCTTAGGGTTGGAGCAAACAGAATTGAACAGCCCGGAAGGGTGCGCGATAGCTCAACGGTAATCTCTTGCGCCATATCTTGACTGGCGTTGATTACTAGCACTGTCGCTCCGCTCTGGGAGGGGGCTAGCGTCCGGTCTGAGACGTTGTTTTGTGAAATCTGGGGGTTAGCTGCAACTGAGTTTCCAAGGAATGGGTCTTGGTAGTCGATTTTGCTGGCGCTGCTTCGAATCACGCGCGTCTCTGAGGCACACTCAATATCCTTTAAAACCTTGTCATGAGTAAGGGTTACGGTGCGTCGTCGGACTCTTGGGGTATCAAAACTGCTAGACATACTTATTCTCACTACGAGACTTCCACCACTTAGGATGAGGGGCTGTTAAAGGCCGGTTCAAAAAAATAAGAACTGGTAAAATCAGGTTCTTCTGCTACTTTTGTTGGGCTCGGTAACACCATCTCGGTTTAACTTGGATGTTGTAGCCGCGTGGTCCGGTGAGGGTTTTGGTGGCTTCATTGCGAGTTGTTCGCAGATAGAGCCCAAGCCATAAGCTTGTAGCGGTAGATGTGTACTGCTCATGTGTGTCGGGCTTTGTCTGTTTGACGGAGATAAATATGGATATTACCAATCTTTTGGTGCAACTGATTAGTGGTGCTGTTGGTGGAAACGTTGCTGGTGCAGCGATGAAGAAGTCGAGCCTCGGCACACTTGGCAACTCAATCGCTGGTATTCTAGGTGGAGGCTTGGGCGCTCAGATTATGGCAGCGCTTGGTAAGGCAGGTCCTGTGGCTGGTGATCCTGCTGCTACTGCAATGAGCCTTGAGCAGATCGTTTCAAATGTCGCCGGAGGCGGAATTGGAGGAGCTGTTCTGATAGCGATTATCGGCTTTATCCGCAAGTCAATGGCTGCTAAGTCTAGCTCATAGTATCTAGCGCATGGGGCGTTAAGACCTATAGCGAGTGACGTAATTCCGCAGCGAAGTACTCTCAATCGCTATAGACGTCAAAGCGCCCCATGTTATCTGCCTCTTTAACTTTAGCGTGCGTAGCCTGCGCGCATAACAAAAATCAAAAATCACTCGCACAGGTTTCATTTATCTTTAGGAGAGCGCCTTTTCCTTCTTTGTTGCTTCGGCTTTCGACGACGCTTTAAGCTCTGCGGGCGTTTAAGAATGCTTGGGGTTACAAGCTCTTCATCTTTTCCCTGAAGCTCTAAATTTTTAATCAATACAGCTGGAGAGATGGTGCTAATCGGCAACAGCCCTGATTCAGCTCCACAGAAACCGTTATCAAGCTCAGCAGCATCACCTACTGCGATAATGTTACTGAGCGATTGAAGCGGAGTGCCCACAAAATTGACCCCACGCACACATACTTCTTTACCATTTGGATAGACTAGTGTGGCGTACGATATATCTCCAGAGAATGCCTGGAAGTCGTAATTGGTAGTGTCTGTTTCTCCGCCGTTAGTCTCGTAGACTATCATTCCAAACGGTTTGCG
>Ga0315904_10001475_pt1 | contig 37481 bp, 25 predicted proteins | sample LakEriMetagenome_6_FD_203529 | JGI IMG/M metagenome (GOLD analysis project Ga0315904, IMG submission 203529) | Freshwater fungal communities from buoy surface, Lake Erie, Ohio, United States - Buoy 12 MA120 | ecosystem: Environmental > Aquatic > Freshwater > Lake | place: USA: Lake Erie, Ohio... | reverse complement strand
GGATAGAGGGGGCAAGGCCGCGCGTAAGGCTGTTTTTTCCAACCGCTGATGAACAGGAATATTCGCTAATGAAGAAGATCAGACCGCTGATAAACACTCATGAACGCTAATGCAGCGCGTAGGGTACGTGAAGCGGTTGCGCACGATTGGAATTTTTATTGATTCTAGGCACAGTCGCTTTGCAGGGATCGCACCAAGATCAACCACCAACCGCGGAACGTACCATCAAGCGTGTAAGGCTGCTTGGCTGTTTTCCTGAAGCCTGCCCCCCCCCGCTTGGCCCCCAGGGCTTTGGCTGGGGGAGAAAGGGCGGGGGGATAGAGGGGGCAAGACTGCGCGTAAGGCTGTTTTTTCCAACCGCTGATGAACACTCACGAACGCTAATAAAGCCCAAACCGCCTGGCTCTTTGGCTTCTTGGCTGTTTCCTTACAGCCTACTCGAAGGAAGGTATTGGACTGTCGTTAACATACGGCCAAAATACCGGGGTGCCATCTTCCTTTAAAAGGTAACCGTCTTGAATCGATTCAAGCGTTTTCGATTACGAGCACGTAGCAGCCAGTCGCAAAACCAATCAATGTTGCCACAATTATCCCCGAACAGTGTTTAAAAGTTATAACTTGCCCCGAGTGTTACACCATGCAGAATGAGGGAGTCGTTGGCTTGGATCATCGAGGCTTGAGATGGGGAACGGAAGTCCGATGGAATCTGACTTTGGGCAGACGCGATTCCCGATGCACCCAAAACACGGTACCCAAGGTTCGCTGTCCAGCCACGTGCGAAATGCCAAGCAAGTCCGCTCGTGGTCTCTCCTAGAAACGCGGTTCCATTGCCCGATAGGTCGTAGTTGTACTGCCCACCATTTGCCGTACCGCTCGAGACAATCGTTGCCAAAGTTGTGCCATTGCCCGCAGCAGTTTCAAGCTGACTGCGATTGTTGTACAGACCAGCGCTGAGATTGTTCCAAAACGACCAGCGAGGGGTTAACAGTACATGCGTCGTCGCTCCGGATTGGATCCCCCAAAGGTCGTTGCGCACATCGTTTTTGTAATAAGCATCCAAAGCCGAGTAATGCAGTTGGTCTTGGAATTGAAACCATCGCACCCCCGAGAAAAGACTCATTCGCAATCGGCTCGGTGTATGGAACCAAGGTGCATTGCTGGTCGTTGGATGGTTCGATAAGCTCCAGCATTGGCCGTCGTTGCAGTTTGGAGCCAAGGGTTGCCGTGCGGCACCTCCTAGAGCGAACCAGGTCAGATTGAGCTCGACGTTGTTGAACTCGCTTTGGCGCTGCAATCGATGCTCGCTCGCACCATTGAACAAATCATTCAGTGATGATCCGCCAACAAATAAACCTTCGCTCACCCCTGGAACAACATTCGAAGGAACATTGAAGGGAATGTTGGTCGCAAGCAGTCCAGAGTTTGCACTCGATGCTGTGGCAACCGATTCCGCCGGCGAGAGCCCCCAATAACTGGCGCTCAAGGCATACTTCCCGCATCCAAAGTATCTTCCAACTCCGAGTTCATATCCGCCCGTGGAGCCCATACGCACATCGCTCGATCCGAGCAATCGAGTCGAAGGATCTAGGGCGCTGCTAGAAAAGACTCGGTCCCCTTGATCCTTGAGGTTCATGATCAAGCCGCTCGCTCCGAAGAACCATGGAGACGGAGAACCCAGCGGCCTCGATGCCGCTTGGGTGTACCCCCCCGAGGCAACTTGCATTCCGGGTTGCATGCTGGGCGAACGCAGATCCAAGTCGACCGATTGGCCCGTCGAAGGATTTGGCGAAGGACTTGGCGATTCCAATGCTGGAAACGGAACCGGAATAGTCGTTGGCATGGGAGCTTGCCAGACCGTTTCGTTCGGTATCGGTTGTGAGGGAATCGGCTGTGAGAGAGTCGGCTGCGGGGCAATCGGCTGAAGGCCACTACCGATCAGAGGATTGGAAGGAGCCGTCGGTAAACTCTCGACAGGGGGCTGAACCAGCGGCACAGTCGAAGGGGGCAAAAAGTAGCTCGGTGAGAGACCTTCGCCAGAGACGTAATTCGATGGGGCTTGAATCGTCATCTCCGTTTGCCCGAATGCTTGGCCAGAAAGCAGGCAAAACAAGGGGGATGCCAAGCAGGCGGTTAAGAATCGACCCTTGGATAACACGGCCGACTTTGAATGAGCGAGCATCTGGAAGTTCCTTCTTCGTGGCGAGTCAAGCGTGCCGTCATCCGTGAGGCTCGTTCTTGACGCTAGCTAATGAAGATCGGAAATCGACTTGGCAATCTTGGGGGGATTGGCAGTTTGGGGTAAGCCTTTTGTTTCCGATGGGCGTTACAACCGCACCCCACGAGAGCCATGTGCACGCATGGAACAGATGAAAGGCTTGGGCAATCTTGGAAGACTTTTCCGATTAAGAGAAATTTGCGGATTGAATCAATTTTAACGAGCTGCTGTCCGATAGAACCCAATGCGTGGCGGTTTTTCCATCCCCCTGGATGCCCCAACGCGGATTCCCCCCCGTATGCCTTTCGCACGGAAGTAACTCTCGTGAACCGATTCGCAACCCTTTGCTGCCTTTTGATTACAGCCTTGGCCGGCACTGCTCAAGCCCAAGATCTTCGGAAGTACCGGGTGCAGAGCTCCGCTTACAACTCAACCCAGCGTGCAAGACCTGCTGCAAGCTCGACGGTACCAGCACGTTTGGCTGGAACCCCTCGTCCTGCGAAAGTTCGAGCTCGGCCTGCATCGAGCCGCGCAGTCCAAGATCCAATCTATGACGATTCATCTTATGGTGGTTCGGCCATCGACGATTCCGAAGTGATTGTCGATGGGTCGTCAGCCATGCACGAGGGTGTGATTGTCGATGGCGAGCAGTACCACGATGACGGTCAGGTCTATTACGAAGACGAACCGATGATGTACGATGCCGATGGGTTCGAAGAATCCTATGGTGTTTACAATAGCTGCGGTAGCTGCGATGGACATGGTTGTGGAAGTTGCGGTGCTGGCAATCCCTTTGGAATCGATCTTTGCAACCCTGCGGGTGATCTTCCAGGTCGTCAACTGTGTATCTGCTTGCCTTCGCACGGTTGGGTCAGTGTTGACTATCTGGGGCTCTTTGCCTCGGGAATGAACATGCCAGCCTTGGTGACTTCCTCACCAGCAGGTAGTTCGCAATCGATCGCTGGTGTCTTGCCAGGAGCGAGCATTCTCTACGGAGGAAACGACAATGCATTCACTGATCAGATCAATGGCATTCGCGTTCGCGTTGGAATCTGGTCTGCAGTTCGCCCGAACTTTGGTATAGAAGGTGAATATTTCGGATTCAACCAACTCGATGAGAGCTTTACTGCCAGTTCAAGCGGATCGCCGATCCTGGCACGTCCTTTCTACAACAACATCACAGGCCTACAAGATGCTGAATTGGTCGCGTTTCCTAATCTCTTAAGTGGAAAGGTGCAAGTCGAAGCGACTTCAAGACTCGATGCGGCTGCGGTTCGTTTCCGACACATCCTGTGCTGTGGAGAGAAGGGTAGCTGTTCGGCTTGGGATTGCGGACCTGTGGTAGCACAGTCTCGTATCGATGCAACGCTCGGTTGGCGATACATGCAGCTTGTCGAAGGTCTGACGGTTACCGAAGACCTCACGTCGCTGAGTCCAAACAATCCAGGAAGCTTCCTCATTCGCGATGACTTCCAAACGTTCAACCAGTTCAATGGTGTCGAGTTTGGATTCCAATGGTTGCATCGTCGCGGGTTCTGGTCGCTGGACGCTTTGATGCGAACGAGCGTCGGTGTCTCTCGTCAATGGTTGCAAATCGAAGGAACCACTCGCAGTCCTCGCGATGGTGCAGCCCAAGCCGGAGGATTGCTGGCCCAGCCAGGTCGCAACATGGGAACAATCGATCGCAACGAACTCGGTGTGGTGCCTGAATTCGGAGCGACACTGGGCTATCAATTGACCGAGCGGCTGAAACTCAACTTCGGTTACACCTCGATCTACTGGAGCAATGTTCTGCGACCCGGTGATCAAATCGACAACACGGTCAATACCAACTTGCTTCCGCCTGCCATTCCCGGAAACGCCTATATGGGCCAACCTTTTGCGGTCAAAGAGGTCGATTACTGGATCCATGGTTTCACCGCCGGTATTGAATACCGCTGGTAGAAAAATCCGGTTCCTCTAGAACGAAAAGTCGCCAGGATCGGCAAACTCGGATTAATACTCAAAGTCCAGGAAAACTCGAAGGCTTGCGTCGCGGTTCGTCGATGCAAGCCTGCGGTGTTAAAAGACTTGGTTTTTTCATCTAGGTTGGGATTTCAAAGATGTCTGGCATGTGGGATCGGCTCAAAAAAGGACTTTTACGGACGTTTGCTGACAAGTCGCGAAACACCTCGCACCGCAGGCATGCCCGTCGCAGGATCCGCATGGAGATTCTCGAAGGCCGTCAACTTATGGCCGCCGACATCCAGGGAATCGTTTATCACGATGCGAACAACGACAGCATCGTCGGCCCGGCTGAAACGCGGCTGAGCGGAATACCGATCCAGTTGTTCCTCGACAACGGCGACGGGGTCTTTGGGAACACTGATACGCTCAAGGCATCGACCACATCCGGAGCCAATGGGGCCTACTCCTTGTCGGCGGAATCCGCTGGAACTTACTTCGTTGTCCAAAACTCCGAGCCAGCCGGTTATGTGCAGCGTCAAAATCAGCGGATCCAAAAGATAACGCTCGCAGCAGCGGACATCGCGATCTCTGACAAGCTCATTCTCGATACCTTCAACACCACCCAGCAAGTGGTCAACGCAAGTTTCCCTGGTGCCACACCCAATTCGTCAGCTCTAGCTGCACCTGAGGCCGTCGGTGGTGAACGCGATATCTTCGTCGATGCAACAGCCGGCACCGTGAGTATCGCAGCCAATGGGACACCCAAGCCGGGCGAGTTGGTTTTCGACGTTGGAGCGGGAGCCAACGGTAAGCGAATCGTTAGCTATGATGGAATCGATGGTTCATCCAATATCAATGCAACAGGTCTGAACAATTTAGACCTAACATCAACGGGCACTGCGAACGCTTTCCGCTTCCAAATCGGTGGAGAACCTGGAACTCGGCTTACCATTCGAGTTTACAGTGGCGGGAATGTATCGACTCGTGAGGTTGCTATCCCAACAACCCCGGGCGCGAATGCAACCTCGGATTTGATCGTTCCATTCAGCGACTTTACAACTTCAGCTGGCACGGGTGCGAACTTTTCTGCTGTCGGAGCAATCGAACTAGAAGTCACTGGTCCCGAAGCAGCCGATGCGATCGTCAATGCCTTTAGCACCATCGGACCGACATCAAGAAATCTCAACATTGCTAACCTGACGGCGATGGGGATCGGCAATCAAGTTTTCGCCGACAAGAATAACAACGGGATCTTCGATAACACTGGAGCTCAGCCTGAAGTCGGAGTACCAAACGTTCTACTCCAGCTCTTCGAAGACACCAACAACGACGGCATCTACAGTCCAGGCATCGACCAGCAAGCGATCACTTCGCTCGGTGCACTGCGAACTGCAACGACCAATGCAGCGGGCATCTACGGTTTTGCCCCAGTTCCACCCGGAAGCTATTTTGTTGTGATGCCCTCATCGCAGTTTGCCACCGGAGCTCCTGCGGCTGGATATGTCGTAAGTTCGACGGTTCCCTCGGGTTTGACCAATAATGCTAACACGGCAGTTCAATTTGCTGGTGGTGGGCTTGTGACCAAGCGTGTAGTGCTTACCCCTGGCAGCGCACCGGTCAATGACGGAGATAACGATCCGAACACCGACAATTCGATCGACATCGGATTGAATCCAAACTTTGACCTAGCCATCGAAAAGTTTGGCCCCACGACAACCGCCGAAGGTAGCACCATCACCTACACGCTCAAGGCGATTAACAACAGTCCGATCGATGCCGAAGAAGTCATCGTCAGCGACAACATACCTGATGGGCTTAAAGTCATCAGCGCATCGCTCAACAATGCCTTTGTCAGCGTCCCGGCTTCGGCTGTCGATAACAACCCCTCGAATCCCGACAACATTATTTTTAATGTCGGCAACTTGGCAGCGTTAAGCAGCCAGAGCAACATTCAAATTGTTGCAGCAATTTTGCCAGGAACCGTTGGTCCGAGCATCATCAATACGGCGGTCATTGGCACGAGCGACACAAGCGTCGCTGAATCGAACTTGAATAACAACACCGCACAAGTCTCCACAGCCCTGGAGGCTCCGAGAGTCAACCTCACGGGCCGAGTCTACGAGGATCGCAACAACAACGGGATCTCCGATGCGGGTGATCTGGGTATTCCAGGTGCCAGCGTCATTCTCACCGGTACACCTTTTAGCGGTTTGACACCGGTTTCTCTGTCGACCTTTAGCGGGCAAAACGGGGACTACGCGTTCAACAACTTGTTGCAAGGATCTTACTCGGTCGAGGTGTCTCAACCTGCGGACTTTACCTTCCGAGCCTCGAATCCTGGAACAACGCAAGGCACCCCGGGATTCCGTCAGATCTCGAACATCAACCTCAACACCAATTCGTCTGCCAACAACATCGGCTTTAACCGAGCCTTCAGCAAACGATTGTTCCTGGCCTCTTCGTCACCGCTGTCCTAGTTCGGTGCTTAGAGCTGGAATTTCCGACCGTAACTTCGGCCACCGGTTCGCTTGATAGCACCTTTGAGCTCCAAGACGCTCAAGGTGCTTAGGACTTGAGAAACCGCCAGCGCGCTTCGGTGGACAATCTGATCGATGTCTGTTGGTAAAACATCGATTGCGTGCAAGACCGAGCGTTCGATCTCGTTGAGCACTAGCTCCCTTGGTTGTTGAACAACTTGACCACCACTGAGCTTAGCGCTTCGAGCCAGTGGACTCAGGTGTTCGAGGATATCTTCGGCATCCTGGACTAAAACCGCTCCATCGCGAATCAAGCGATTGCTACCTCGGGATGTCGGAGCGCTAGCTTGGCCCGGCACGGCAAACACATCTCGTCCTTGCTCACCTGCGTGCCGGGCGGTGATCAAGGATCCTGATCGCTCCGCTGCTTCGACGACGACTACGCCGAGGCTCAAGCCGCTGATGATCCGATTGCGTTGAGGAAATACGCCCGCTTTGGGTTTCGCCAAAGGAGGCGTTTCGCTGAGCAATGCCCCTTTGTCTCGGATACTCTTGGCTAGTTCTCCGTGTTCAGGTGGGTAAACCTCGGTCAGACTGCTCCCGAGCACAGCGATGGTTCTGCCGCCGTATTCGAGAGCCTTACGATGGCACACCCCATCGATCCCTCGTGCCAATCCACTGACAATGGTGCAACCGTATCCGCACAATCCTTTGGTCAATCGTTCGGCCATGTAGCGTCCGTAAGCCGTTGCATGGCGTGTTCCGACCATGCCGACCGACAGCGCGTCTTGGGGCTGAAACTCACCTTGGAGGTAGAGCACCAGCGGTGGATCGCTGATCTCGGTCAACAGAGGTGGGATCCGTGAGTCTCCTGGAAAAAGCAGTTCGATGTTTTGTTCTTTGCATATCTTTAAAACCTCCTCACAGTAGGGATCTTTGGAGGCTTCTCGAATGGCCGTGGCCGTCTTGGGGCCAACACGTTCAATTTGACCGATATCTCGCAAGGATGCCTTGAGCACGCCGGTGGCTGACCCGAAACGATCGAGCAATCGTCGCATCGTCCGGCATCCTACCCCATCGACCAGTGCCAATCGCAAAAAGGCGTCCTGATCCTCCCTTGCCACCTTGGCCAAAGTCTCGTGCATGTCGAGAAACTCTGAATCGGCTGCCGGATCGATGTCCATTCGATCCAAAACGACTTGAATATGCTCCCCTTGACTCATCGCTGACTCCTTTGTCCCTTGGCCAAAATCCGCTAGTTCGATTGGGAGCATTTTGGATTCTGAGTGTGACACCTCTGGTCACAACCCAAGGCATCTGCAAAAAAACCCGCCGTATTTTCAACCCATATTCACCGTTGAATTCTTGAGATTTGGGGTCTTGGGGAATTATTGTGGCTGAGAATTGATACCACGGGTTCTATTCGTACTCGTACTGGTACTCAGTGAAACGGTACTCGTACTCGAAGGGACGTATTGGGATGTTGTTGACATACAGCCCAAATTCTGGGGTTCCAGCTTCCTTGAAAAGGTGATCGCCTTGAATCGATTCAAGCGTTTCGAGTACGAGTACCGCAAAGCTGAGTACGAGCAAGAGCAAGCATCCGCGGCAATCCCGACCAGAGAAAAAATTTCACTGGACATTTCAAGATCCTAACGCATCGGCTCCCCGTGCGCTTTACAATAAGCCACATCGCAAGATGCGACTCTCCGTTGCTCCTAGCTAACGATATCCAAGGGCTCTATCCTCATGACCGACCAAAAGATCACGCCTGTTTCGCATGCCAAAATGCCCTTGTTCTTGGGAATCGACGTTGGAGGCACGGGAATCAAAATCGGGTTGACCGATGACCAAGGAGCCACGCTGGACTTCATCGCTATCGAGACACTCGAGCCGCAAGGCCCCGAAGATGCCATGCGACGTGTAAACATCGCTTGTGAAGAAATCCTTAACCGTTGCGGATTGAGCAAAAAACAAGTCTTGCGAGCAGGGCTTGGAACCCCCGGCAGCCAAGACATCCGCAAGGGACTTTTGCTCCAGCCACCCAATCACCCGCATTGGCATCACTTCCCAATCGTCAAGTGCTTGGAAGACGCCTTGGGAATGCCTGTCTCCTACGCCAACGACGCCAACGCGGCAGCCTTCGGTGAATTCTGGGTCGGAACCGGAAAGGTCCACGACAGCATGGTGCTTTTGACCCTTGGTACCGGTGTCGGAGGAGGGGTCATCATCGACAACGAATTGATCGTAGGACAAAACAGTTTCGGCGGAGAATGTGGTCACATGATCATCGACCCGAGTCCCAACGCTCGCCTGTGCGCATGGGGTGGCGGACGCGGACACCTTGAAGCCTATGCAAGCGCCTCGGGGGTTACGGCACGGGCCCGAGAGGAACTCCGAGCCGGTGCTCATAGTATCCTCGCGTCAGGCATCGAAAAAATCACCGCAAAAAAGATTTACGAAGCGGCCGAGCAAGGAGACGCTTGGAGTTTGAGTTTTATCGAACAAACGGGAGGATACCTTGCTATCGGAATCACCAGCATGGTTCACATGGTCGACCCCGGCTTGGTCGTCCTGGGCGGAGCCATGAATTTCGGCGGACCGAACTCGAAAACCGGCCAGAGATTCCTCGAGTCTGTTCGAAACGGCTTCCGCGAACGCACCTTTCAGAATGTTAAAGCCGGAACAACCATAGAATTTGCTAGCCTTGGGGCCGATGCTGGCTACATTGGCGCTGCGGGAATCGCCCGTTCCGACTACCATAAAGTTCTATGAACGGAAAAGAACTAAAAACGTCTGGGGATATCCCCAACGAGCGAATACGAAACTTCTGCATCATCGCGCACATCGATCACGGAAAAAGCACCCTGGCCGATCGCCTTCTGGAACGCACCGGGACGGTCGAAACCAGGAAAATGAAGGAACAACTCCTCGATGCGATGGAGCTCGAACGCGAACGGGGCATCACCATCAAAGCCAAAGCCGTGTCGCTGAGGCATCTGTACAAAGGTCAAGTTTACGAACTGAATCTCATCGACACCCCGGGCCACGTCGATTTCCAATACGAAGTCTCTCGATCCTTGACCTGTTGCGAAGGTGCCTTGCTCCTGGTCGATGCATTCCAAGGTGTCGAAGCTCAAACGGTCGCCAACGCCTATTCGGCCATGGACCACGATCTAAAAATCATCCCCGTGATCAACAAGATCGACCTGAACCACGCCCGGGTAGACGAAGTCACTCAGGAAATGAATCAAGTCCTTGGCATCGACCCGGATGAAATCGTCCGATGTTCGGGCAAGGCGGGTATCGGAATCGATGAACTACTCTCTGCCATCATCGACCGAGTCCCTCCTCCATCGGGCGAATCGACAGGCCACCTTCAGGCGATGGTCTTCGACTCCCACTACGATGACTATCGCGGGGCGATTACCTATGTGCGACTGATGTCCGGCGAAGTCAAACGAGGAGACAAAGTCCGCTTTTTTAGGGCTGGCGTGAACTACGAAGTCCTCGAACTCGGGCAGTTTGTTCCCGAACGCAAAGCGGTCGATAAACTCAAGGCCGGCGAAGTCGGTTATCTGATTTGCAACATCAAATCGCTCAAGGATGTGCGTATCGGAGATACAGTCGTTCATTCCAACGACGACAAGGTACAGCCTCTAGAAGGATATCAACCTCCAAAACGAATGGTTTATTGCGGCTTGTACCCCAGCGATGGTCAAGAGTTCTCCGAGCTTCGCGAAGCTCTCGAAAAACTCTCGATCAATGATCCTTCGTTCGAGTTTGCCCCTGAGACCAGCGAAGCCCTCGGATTCGGATTCCGCTGCGGGTTCCTGGGCCTCTTGCACATGGAGATCATCCAGCAACGGCTCGAAAATGAATGCAATATCGACTTGGTTCAAACCGCTCCAAACGTCACCTACGAGATCATCAAACGAGGTGGCGAAAAACTTGAAATCCACCGCCCTCAAGAAGTTCCTGATTCGGGCGAAATCGAAGAGTTTCGACAACCGATTGTCCGCGTGAACTTTGTGCTACCGACCGAATACATCGGCGTGGTGATGAAACTCTGCCAAGACCGACGCGGTATCCTCAGAGGCAACGAATACCTCTCGGGCACGCGCGCCATGGTCAGCTACGATCTGCCTCTTGCAGAAGTCATCTATGATCTGCACGACAAACTCAAAAGTGCCACGCGCGGCTATGGCACGATGGACTACGAAATCATCGGCTATGAAGAAGCCGATTTGGTCCGTATGGATATCCTCGTCAACGGCAAACGGGTCGATGCCTTGAGCATCATCTGCGACCGACGCGACTCGGACCGACGCGGTCGAGCCGTTGTCAAAAAACTCAAGGAAGAGATCGATCGACACATGTTCGAGGTGGCCGTGCAAGCTGCCATCGGATCGAGGGTCATCGCCCGAGAAACAGTACCTGCTCTCCGCAAAAACGTGACGGCAAAATGCTACGGTGGGGACATCACTCGGAAACGCAAACTCTGGGCCAAGCAGAAAGAGGGTAAGAAGCGGATGAAGTCGATCGGTTCGGTCGACATCCCGCAAAAAGCCTTCATGGCCGTCTTGGATACCGGTCAATCCGAAGGCAAATAACGCCAATTCAATACACTCAAGTACAAGGAAGTACAAGAATGTTGCAGAAGTTAAAACGGCTCGAGCACCCAGTTGAAACTCAGCCGCTTAGAGTCTATTGGCCCTATGCACTATCGTTGCTGGCCGTTCATATCCTCGGTGTCCTGGCCTTTTTTCCAAGCCTCTTTTCATGGAGCGGACTTTGCGTTGGGATTGCCGCCCACATCCTCTTTGATGGCTTAGGCGTATCGATCGGGTACCATCGGCTTTTGACTCACCGGGGGTTCGAATGCCCAAAATGGCTTGAACACTGTATCGCGATTTGCGGCATCTGCACATTGCAAGATTCCCCTGCGCGATGGGTCGCCATCCATCGCATGCATCATCAGCACAGCGACCACCAGCCCGACCCGCATTCCCCATGGGTCAACTTTCTCTGGGGACACGTAGGATGGTTGCTTTTCATCGATCGACGGCACGACGGGGTGGTGCACTTTGAACGCTACGCTCGGGACTTGCTCAGAGATCCTTTTTACTTCCGGTTAGAGCGCAAGCTCATGTGGTTTTGGGTCTATGTCATCCATGCGGCCATCATCGTGAGCCTCGGATACTTCTATGGCTTAGCGACCATGGCCAGCCACACTCAAGCCCTTTGGCTTGCGGCTTCCTGGTTCACATGGGCCGTGATCGCAAGAACGATCTTTACCCTCCATGTGACTTGGGCTGTCAATTCGGTCTGCCACACGTGGGGATATCGCAACTATGAGACTCGCGATGAAAGCACCAACTCGTGGTGGGTCGCCTTGTTCACTTTTGGCGAAGGATGGCACAACAACCATCACGCTGACCAACGAAGTGCCCAGCATGGACACCGATGGTTCGAACTCGACCCATCCTGGTGGGCGATCAACCTCATGGCCAAAATGGGCTTGGCCTGGAACCTCATCAGCCCCCGCCAAGCCCTACACACCCATGTCGAACACGACTAACCCGTCGAGCACGATTAATCGATCGAGCGCGACGGAACGGTCAAAAACTCTACTGACCTGACTTCTTTTTTTCGAGTTGCTCGGCGATAAAGTCGCTGAGCTTTTCGCCTCTTAATTCTTGGGCTGTCCCGAGGATTTCTCCGGAGTCTCCGTCGACAAGCAGCACGAAGGGAATACCGCTCACGTCGTGCATCTTACCAAGGGTTGTATCCCAGAACTTACCCTCGTAGATCTGAGCCCAAGGCATCTCGCGATTCTCTAAGAAGTCCTTGACCTTTTCCTCCATGTTGGGTTGGTCGAAACTGATCCCTAGGATTTCAAAGCCATTTTCGTGATGTGCCTCGTAAGCTTTCTTCATGTTTGGAATCTCACCGATGCATGGTCCGCACCAAGTGGCCCAGAAGTCGAGCATCACAAGCTTGCCCTTGTAATCCTTAGGGAAGTTGACTTCCTTGCCATCCATCGTCGTGGCGGAGAATTCCAGGGCCTTTTTGCCAATCCTTAAATCTGGAGGCAAGGGCATCTGGGGGATCTCCTTGTCGGATTTGCCTAGCGAAAGTTTGCCATCCGCGAGTTCCAACACGTAAGTCTTACCGGTGAAGTTGAAGGGGACGCCAAGTCTCACCATCTCGTAATTGCGGCTCGTGCGACCGTCACCATTGCGATCCATGGGAAGCGCACCATTTGGAGCCAACGGACCTGCTGAGAACGTCTTGAACTCTTTACCATCGATCTCCATTTGGTACTCGGTACCAAAGTCGATGAAGTACATCAGAGCATCCTTGAGTTGAGCCCTTTGGGGATCCTTCGGATCGAATCGATAGAGTCCAATCGAACCGTTTTTCCCTTTGCTCAATTCGACCTCACCGCTTCCGTTGTAAGTCTTGTAGTCACCTTGAGCGCGAGAAGTCCACTTGACTTCCGGGTCGTTGGTCAGATCACCGTCGTTGTTGGTATCGATGTACAAGCTGGCATTACCATCCTCAGGTTCATTGAGGATAAAGGCCCAGGATTGCCCTTCGATCTCAATCCGACCGTACTGGGCAGCCTCGAGCCCATCGGGACGCTTTTCAATACCCTTGGCTTCGTCGCTCATCATGGCTCGCAGTGGACGATAACCTCCCATTCGCTGGGTTACCCCCGACGGAATGAACGTCTCTTTGACTTCCTGACCAAAGAGGAAACCAGGCGTTACCAGCGCTAAGCTTGCGAGCCAATAAGTGTTGTTGCCGATAGATTTACGCATAGGAAGTCTGTCCCATAAAAAGTTACAAAAAAATAACCCGCCGAGCCGGATCGCTCAGCGGGTTATCTTAATGCATAGTCCTAAAGTTTCCAAATCGGCGGGGCTGATCCAATCGAGGACCAAAAAGGATGGTCTATCCGGCATTATCGTGGCTGGCAATTCATACCACTAGTTCCTTTCGTACTCGTACTCGTACTCAGTGAAACGGTACTCGTACTCGAAGAGAAGTATTGGGATTTCGTTGACAAAAGGGCCAAATACCTGGGTTACAGCTTGCCGGAAAACGTGATCGACTTGAATCGATTCAGGCGTTTTCGAGTACGAGTACGAGTACGAGTACCGCGATGCTGAGTACGAGAAAGCCGAGCATCTACCCACGAACATACCTGACGGACCAAAAAAGATCCGCAGGGAGGACTACCTGAGTCCCTTGAGGAAATTGCTTGAGAAGTAGGTCACTGGGGCTGGATTGACCGAGGTGTTCTCGGCCATGTTCTTACGCACGACTTGGGCAAAAAGTCCGTTTTGCGAAAAGACCGCGACGGCAGGAAGCGAAAGTTCCTCTGGATTCATCGTCGCATTGACCGGCAAGAACTCAGAATCCTCAGAGGACCAATTCGGTGAGTCGATGATCGAATCATCGAGGAACATGAAGGGCATTTCTTCGCTGAAGCTGGTTCGTTTTACCCACTCGATGTCGGGATTACCTTCAAACAGTTGTTCCACATCATCGACGGTGACCTCCTTGATTTCGGTACCAAACTCGTCGTTGAATGCAAAAAGCGTCAGCATATCATCGATGGGAAGATCGACGGGGACATCAGAAGGATCGAACGCGAAAAACGCCGTAGGCATCACCGAGTCATCCAAGCCCGACTGACCATTGAGTTCATCGATAACCACCAAAACATCGATTGGATTGAAGGAACCATCGTTGTTGGTATCGACACTGCCGATGGTATCTCCTTCGCCCTCGGCTCCGGAGGCCGACCTTTGTGCATTCAAAGTTTTGATGTCGACCGATCCGACTCGATTGAGTGCATCGATGAGCCTCAAAGCATCGATCGGGCTTACCGATCCGTCGCGATCGACGTCGGCCGGCTTGCTGGCGTTGTAGTACGAAACATTCGATGCCAAATAGCTCATCGCCACAGGCTCTGCTTGAAAAACGGCCGACAAATCCGCAGCGCAGAGTTTACGCGACTCTAAAGATTCAAGTCCAAGTTTTACGGATCGACTTTTCATGATTCTTGTGGCTCTATGGATGTTGAGGCTATGTTTCTGGTTTTGACCGGTGTTCACTCAGTCCTAGAAGTCATTACGGAAAATTGTAGCAAAAAGCATTAGAAAAAAGAGAATCCAGAGCAGTATTAGTTCCGAGAATCCGAGGTTTTTTTGAGATTGAGTCTTCTGCTAAGAAAAAAAACGATTTTTCACCAGATTGAGCATTCGGCATCGCAACGACAAGCGACATGCTTGCCAAGTATTTGAGGTCTTTGCCTCAGAGCCTCAATGCGCCTTGACTTGGAACTAGCTTGACTCCATAACTCAGAGACCAGCTCCCGATCGATAGCCATCCGGAAGCCAGGGAATTGCAGGCTTAAGGATTAGCTAGGCCAAGGATTAGCCAATGGTACGCGAGCGAAAAATAGGACCCGGAGACCAAGAGGATGACGCAGAAGAGCTGCCTAGATCTCAGGACTCCGATCCCGATACGGGTTCACCCTTAAAAAACCAAAGAGATCCTCAGCAGAATGGCACCACCGATAAAACGCTCGGAATAGGTTCCACGCGCTCCGAGAACGACGCGGTCCTTAGGCCTAAACGGATCGACGAAATGATCGGCCAGCGCGAGGTCATGGAGGTTCTTAAAATCGCCATCGACGCGGCCAATAAACGCGAGGATCCCTTGGGCCACATTCTGCTCGATGGGCCGCCAGGGCTCGGTAAAACCACCTTTGCCGTTTGCATCCCCCAGGAACTCGGTGTGCACGTCGAGATGGCCAGTGGACCGAGTCTCAAAGCTCCCAAAGAGATTCTTCCCTACCTGACGAATCTACAGCGACGCTCGGTGCTATTTATCGATGAAATCCATCGGCTACCTAAGCCCGTCGAAGAGTTCCTCTATACGGCCATGGAGGATTTCCGCGTCGACATTGTTCTTGGAGAAGGAGTCAACGCGCGAACGCTGAATCTGAAACTGCAACCTTTCACATTGATCGGTGCCACGACGCGCGCAGGGATGCTCAGCGGCCCACTGCGAGATCGCTTCCACATCCGTCAGCACCTGAGCTACTACAACGAAGAGGACCTTGTAAAAATATTGGAACGCAATGCCGAAAAACTCAGGGTCGAGATTTCTAGAGACGCGACCAAGGAGATCGCAAGGCGCTCGCGTGGTACTCCACGGGTGGCCAACGGTAGACTCCTGTGGGTGCGAGACTATGCGATGAGCAAAGCCGACGGGCGAGTCAATCATAAGCTAACCCAAAGCGCCCTTGAAATGCTCGGGATCGACGATCGGGGGTTGGATCGACAAGACCGCAAATACCTCGAAACAATCACCCGAGTATTCCAAGGTGGCCCGGCGGGACTCGAAGCTATCGCGCACACGATGGGAGTATCTTCCGATACACTCGAGGACGAAGTCGAACCATTCTTGCTACGATCCGAGATGATCATTCGAACCCAACGCGGACGTATCGTGACTCCCTTGGGATTAAAAATCGGCGGATCGAGCCTCTAGCGGGGTTTCCAAAGCCTGGATCGCTTGATCGAAAGATTCGCCTCGTCGGACCCAAAGCGTCATGGGTTCTTGGCTCGTCGGATGGCGAAAATCTAGTCGCATGGCTGTCAGTAGCATGCGATAGACACCGGTCCTTTGATAGAACATTTGATTCCATCGATGATCTCCGTGGCGATGGTCACCGATGACCGGATGGCCTAGTTGGTTTAGGTGCCGGCGGATTTGATGCCAACGCCCTGACTCAGGCCGAATCTCTAGCAACGAGAATCGCGACGTTTCAAAGCCTGAAGCAGGCCAAGGCACCTCAAAACGGCGCAAACTCCGAAAGTGGGTTGTGGCCGGTTGGAGTGGATGATCACCCGTGAACCGTTCTTCAAAATACTTGGGGTGTAGGAGCGGACGATCCACTTTGCATTCCTCGGGCATGAAGCCTCTGACCAATGCTTGGTAGTGCTTTTGCACGCTTTGGGCCATGAACATCTGACCGAGTTTCGAAGCAATCTCGGAGGATTTAGCCATCAGAACCAGTCCGGCCGTCGGGCGATCCAAGCGATGGACCGGGTAAAGAAACTCCTGCAACTGATCCCGAAGGATTTGCAACAAGACCGGTTCGCTCTCGAGAGTGCTCGGACCGCGATGGACAATCACCCCAGCAGGCTTGAAAACGGCCACAAAATCCTCGTCCTCGTAAACCACTTGGATCGGTTGCTGTAAGTTTTCGGCGACAAAGTCTGCGGAGTCTTGCATGCCTGCTGGTCCTTGTTCCCTAACCGGACCTAACCCACCGTCACACCACTGAGATGGCGCTGAGCAAAAAGGTCTGAGGACAAAAATAACCAAAGAACTTTTTTTTTCACGGCCTGGATGCTAAACTTTCCGAAGTATTCGCTTGGTTTGTCCAAGCCAATTAGGGCCATGAAACCGATTCATCAAACCGATTTGGGAACACCGCGCCAGGCAACGGGGTTCTGTTAAAGAGCATGCTTCAGAATCTACGAAAACTGCAACTCTCAGAGACCCAACGCCAAGGAATGCGGGCAGCAGGTCGCTTCAACTCCCAACTCATGGATCACATCCGTGGCTACATCCAAGCCGGCATAAGCACCGGAGAAATCGATCGGCTCGTCCACGAGTACACCCTTGCGCACAAGCATACTCCTGCGACTCTTGGGTATCTGGGTTATACCAAAAGCTGTTGCACGAGCGTCAACGATGTGATTTGCCATGGGATCCCAGGGGATTATGTTCTCAAAGATGGAGACATCATCAACGTCGACATCACGTCGATCGTCGAGGGTTGGCATGGAGATCAATCCGAGACTTTTCTCATCGGCAATGTCTCCGAAAAAGCCCGCGCCGTCACGCAGTGCGCATTTGACTCCATGCATCGAGCGATCGGGGCACTTACCCCAGGCTGTCCGGTAAGTATCATCGGAGAAAACGTGGTTGCAGAATCCGACAAGTATGGATTCACGGTCGTGCGCGAGTACGTCGGCCACGGCCTTGGGCGACGCTTCCATCAATATCCAAATGTGCCTCATTTCCCAGATCGCAAGAGTCGACAAGATTATCTTCTGCCCGGTATGTGCTTTACCGTCGAACCGATGATCAATGCAGGATCTCGATTCACCAAACCCGACACCACCGACAACTGGACGGTCCGCACGCGTGACGGAAGCTTATCGGCCCAATTCGAACACACGATCCTTATGACGGAAAAAGGCCCCGAGATTCTAACGACTTGTGCAAATGGGCCTAAGGCAGGGCATCGGTTCTAGTCCAATCGACTAGTTAAGCACCCGCAGTGCACGCGGCAGGGGGAAGTGAACCTCCTCCTTGCGCACCTCTCTGAACTCGACTTGAGCATCGAAATGACTTTCGAGCCAACTCAACGTTTTTACCACGACCTCTTCAGGAGCACTTGCTCCAGCCGTAACGAGCACCACGTCGTCTTGAGTAAACCACTCAACCGACAAGTCCTCTGGACCATCCACTAAGTAGGCTTGCCTGCCTTGCTCTTGGGCAAGCTCCCTTAGCCGCTGAGAGTTGCTGCTGTTTTGCGAGCCGAGCACGATCACCTTGGTCGCGTCGCTTGCGATGAGCTTGACGGCCTCTTGACGGTTTTGAGTCGCATAGCAAATGTCTTCTTTGGGAGGACCTACGATCCAAGGAAACCGAGTCTTGAGCCGCTCGATGATCCGATTCGCATCATCGACACTCAATGTCGTTTGGGTCAGATAGGCGAGCTTGGTGTTCGGCTTGTATTCGAGTCGGTCGACATCCTCGGTCGACTCGACCAGCACGATCGCCTCGGGTGCCTCCCCCATCGTACCAATGACTTCATCGTGCCCTTGGTGACCGATCAAGACAATCGTGTAGTTGTCTTTGGCAAATTTGATCGCTTCCAAGTGAACTTTGGTAACCAATGGACAAGTCGCATCGATCGCATGAAGCTGGCGTTCTTGAGCAAACTTACGAACCGTGGGTGCCACACCGTGGGCCGAAAACAACACCGTCGAATGAGGAGGGATCTCTTCGAGGGAGTCTACAAACACAGCCCCTTTGGATTGGAACGACTTGACCACATATTGGTTATGGACAATTTCATGATAAACATAGACCGGAGCACCGAAATGCTTGAGTGCTAGATCCAGGCTCTGGACGGCCATATTGACCCCTGCACAAAATCCTCTGGGGGCCGCAAGTAAAATTTTCATCGGATGGCTCTAAGGTTTTATAAAAGGCTTCGAACTGCTAAAATCATAGCGACCGGGCAAGCGATCGCGAAGGCTCCTGCGGCCCAAATCCAATACAACTAACACCTCTGGTTTCGTCGGTTTTTTGATCCTTGACTACCCTTGACTCGACCGATTCGCCCCAAAAACTTCAGCATTCCGAGATACCCTCTCGGGCAGGATCCAAACAGGTTCTCTCGGATCTGAAGTGGTGCGGGCCCGGCGTGACCATCCCTCGAATGGGGCTCGACCAAGCGTTCGAGTACTGCGAAAAACTAGCAAAATCCCACTACGAAAATTTCTCCGTAACCAACCTTTGGCTCCCTGCGCATATTCGCCCCCATTTTGCCTCGATCTATGCCTATTGCCGATGGTCTGATGATCTAGCAGACGAAATCGCCGATCACAACCGCGCGAGCGAACTTTTAGGTTGGTGGAAACAACAGTTGGGTCAAGGGGTCGAAGGCAAGTCGATGCACCCGGTCTTTATCGCTTTGCACCACACGATCGATTCGTTCGACCTGAGCATCGAACCCTTCGAGGATCTCCTCTCGGCATTCGTCCAAGATCAATCGGTAGACTCTTACCAAGACGATGCTCAAGTGCTCGATTACTGCCGTCGCTCCGCAAATCCTGTCGGAAGACTGATCCTGGGACTTGCTCGCACTTGCGTACCCCCATCCTTGAGTTGGTCGGACTCGATCTGCACCGGGCTCCAGATCGCTAACTTTTGCCAAGACGTTCGCCTCGATGCGCTTCGGGGCAGGAACTATCTTCCTGAATCTCGAATGCATCAAGCGGGTATAAACAAAGAGAACTGGAAGGACGGATCGGGCAAGGCACGAGAAGTTCTTGCGGATTGGGTTTCGTATGCACGCGAGCATTTGAATGCAGGACAACCCTTGACCCAACACGGACCGCACTGGCTCAGACGCAGCGTCGAGTTGTTCCTCGGCGGCGGGAAACAAATCCTGCAGAATATCCAGCGCATCGACTACGATGTCTGGAACAAATCGCCTGAGGTCACCAAAATTCAGAAGGCACAACTGGTCCTAAATGCACTCATGGGTAGTGGGGATCGACGCAAAAGTCTATGAGCCATCTCGAAGAGTCTTACCAAGCTTGTCAAGAAATAGCCCAATCGAGCGGCTCGAACTTTTACCGCGCTTTTGATTTCCTTCGGCTCGATCGTCGACGTGCAATGACAGCCTTGTATGCCTTCTCAAGACTGGCCGACGATGCAACCGACGAAGCGGAGACATCCCCGAAATCAACGACCAATGCCGATTGGAATCTCGACGATTGGATGCAGTGGCTCGATGACCTGGATTCAAACGGAAACCATGGCATCAAGCAAACCAACATCGCGTTTGAGAAACTCCATCGCATCGGCCCCGCACTTGCCGACTCGATGAAGAGGTTTCGAATCCCCAAGGAACCTCTTGAGGAAATCCTCCGAGGAGTCGATCAGGACACTCGATCGTTGCATATCGAACGCTACGATCAGTTGCAAGCTTACATGTTTCGAGTGGCCTCAGCAGTGGGCCTTACGTGCATCGCAATCTGGTCGGATAACGGTCTGCCTCAAGTCGCTAGCCCTACCTACCGCATGGGCGTGGACTGTGGTCATGCTTTCCAACTGACGAACATCTTGCGGGATCTGGTCGAAGACGCCCAACGGGATCGAATGTATCTGGCCGAAGAAGACTTGCAGCGGATGGGTTTTACCAAAGCCTCTCTGCTTGAATCTTTGAAACTTACCGATCCTCTGCTCCGACACCAAAGCGTCGCTAAGCAAGGCGATTGGTGTGGGCTTATCGAAATCTACACGCAACGAGCCAGAGCATGCTATCGCAGTGGCTGGGGCGTTAGCCAGATGATCCATCCAGATTCGCGACGCATGTTCTCGATGATCTGGAATACTTACTACTCGATCTTCCAAAAGATCCAACAATCGCCTTGGAATCCACTCCACAAGCGGCCTTCACTCGGCTCGGGCGAGAAACTCAAACTCTACGCTTCGCATGCATTTACTCCCTGGTTCCGATCGATCAAGCATCCATCGAGCAGCACTCCGTCCTACGCGAACGCCCTTCCTGTTGGCCCCCCAAAAATAGCCGTCATCGGAGGTGGGCTTGCAGGTATCCAAACGGCCATGCATCTTGCAAAACACGGTTGTGAAACATGGCTGATCGAGTCTCGCAACCGCTTGGGTGGTCGCGTCGGATCATTTACCGATGCCAAAAGCGAGCAAGCGGTCGATTATTGCCAACACGTTGGCATGCGTTGCTGTGGCGAACTGGTGCGATGGATTAAGGATTTTGGCCAAGAGGATCTCTGGCAGCAGCAAGCAACTCTTTGGTTTCGTTCGCGCACCGGGAAAGCCTTTCGCGCGACGGCTTGGCCATTGCCTGCACCCTTGCACCTCTCGGGCCTATTGCTCAAGTGGCCGGACTTAGGCATCCTCGATCGCGCATCGATCGCAATGGGGCTTGCGAAACTTATTCGAACTCGGCCCGATGATCCTTTCAACGAGATGCTCGCCATCGACTGGCTAAAACAGAACCATCAGACAAGCAGTGCCATCGAGAACTTCTGGAGTACGATTCTCGTAAGTGCCCTAGGTGAGCAACTGCCACGAATTACCATGGGTGCGGTGCACAAAGTCATCATCGATGGTTTTGCCGCGAGTAAAGATGCCTACCATCTGCTCGTCCCCCAAAAAAGCCTCTCGCATCTTGTTGATCAAACCGCAAAAGAATGCTTAGAGCGACTCGGTGTGCATCTGGTCGAAGGCAAAACGGTCACTGGACTTGCTCCTGATGCACAAGGCCGATGGAGTATTCAGACCAGAACCACCGGGGATGTCCAAGCCCCATTGGATGAGTTTCATGCGGTGGTCGTGGCAGTTCCCTGGCATCGCCTTGGAGCGATCCTCGATCCGACATCCCCCTGGCTACAACCAGACGCACAGCGGCTTATCCAAGGAGTCCAAACGCTGGAGTCTGCACCCATTACAGGCGTCCACACCTGGTGGTCCAAACCCTGGTTTAAGGATCCACATGCAATCCTCATCAATCGACTCAGCCAATGGATTTTTCCTGGCCCCAAGGAGACGAGCGACGATCCAAGCGGCCAAGCGATCGAACACTACTACCAAGTCGTCATCAGTGGATCTAGGGATTTGCCCAAAGGGGATTCAGAGACCATTCTCAGGATGGTCCAAGAAGATCTCAAAGAAGTCTTTGAAGAACTTCGAAACTCTGGAGCTGTCATGACACGTGGCAAAGTCATCACCGATCCTCAGTCGGTCTTTTCCGTCAACGCTCAGCACAACCGAGCACGACTTCGAACCGATGCGTTTGGCGATCAAGGCCTTTTTTTGGCAGGCGATTGGACCCAAACCGGTTGGCCCGCGACGATGGAAGGTGCGCTGCGAAGCGGGTCGTTGGCAGCCAGTAATGTGCTGAGCTATGTGGGTCGGCCCGCTGACGTTTCGCTCGGTGATGCTTCAGGGGGCAAATAGAGCTGATGCTCTTGGATATAGACTTCGACCGGGGCGGGAACCAAATAGCGAATGCTTCGTTTCGTTTCGATGCGTTGCCGCACGGCCGTCGATGAGATCTCCATGACAGGGATATCCAATCGGATTTGCTGGATAGCTCGCAAAGTTTCCTCAGAAGCCAAGCCATCGAGTTCCTTCCAGTCCGGCTCGGGACACCCCCCTCGCCTTGCGACGACGAGTTGGACAGATCGAAGCAGTTTTTCTGGCGACTTCCACTTCTTGAAATCTTTGAGCGAGTCGGCACCTATCAAAAGGAACCAAGTTGCATCGGGCTGGTTGCTTTGAAGCTGCTCGACGGTATCGATCGTATAGCTGACACCACCGCGCTGGATCTCGATCGGATCGATTTCAAAATTGGGATGGGCACCGATAGCAAGCTTGAGCATCTCCAATCGATGCTTGTCAGCCGTTGGGGTATAGTTGAGTTTAAAAGGGGAAATTTTCGCAGGAATGAACTTCACTGTATCTAGCGAAAGTTCGCTGCGAAATTGCTCTGCCATCAGCAGATGCCCGAGGTGAATTGGGTCAAACGAACCACCGAAGATGCCGATTCTTTTTGATGCCATGTTGGGGCTCCTAAGACCTAATAGATTCAAACCACATGCATTATCACGACTTCACTACCAAGACTTCCCCTTGGCCTTGGCACTCACGATCCCCGATGCTTCTGTATACGTCGGAACCACTCGGGATTGCCCCAGCCAGTTCCGTGCATTTCGAACGGAACAATTCCGACAATAGATCGTCCGCAGCAACCTGTGCGAGCAAACCCCGAAGATACTTCCAGAGGATCGGTAAGTAGCTCAGTTCAAGCGGTCGCTGCTTGGAAAGTGTAGCGCCACAGCAAGCATTAGGATACGAACGGAGGATCAAGGAACCACGCCGCATTTGAGAGGCCCAGTTCGCACCGATTTGCTGCAAACCCAAAATAGTTCCTGCTATCCACTGATGGGCTAAATGCTCCCCGATATCGCCGGCAACGCAAACAATCCCACGCCGCATGCGCTCGCAAGCGCGATGGCCCAGGCTCCCCAGGATGATCGTGTCCCCACCTTGAATACCCTGCAATTTACCGGGCATGGGACAGCCCAAGGCGTCGGATGCGTCACCGCCGATCACACATAAACCACCCCGTTTGTCGGCCAAAGCCCTCGAGCCCACCGAGCCATCGACCAAGATCGACCCACCGTACTGCGTTTGTGCAAAATCCTCCCCTACACTTCCATGAACGATCGTTGTTCCACTGCGAGTGAAACGACATAAGTTGTCGAATCGTCGCAAATCCCCTCGCAGAACAAGTCGGTTCTGCGATTCGAAATCACTGAGCTGGGTTTGATCACCGAGCCGGGTTTGAATACCGATTTGAAAGAGTTCCCCGAGTCCAGTAGGGCCATCGACCGAAGAGAGCACCACATCGGCCAACTGCGTTTCGGACAATTCGGCGAGCAAGTCCAGCGAGAGTGCCGAAGCATCCACCCGCGCGCCGGATCGGCAACTACTTTCTTTTAGTGTCAAGGATATTGTTTTCAGAGTTGCCATCCCCTTTTGGGTCCGTTTAAAAAACCAGCATCACACCAAGTGGCACTGAGTCCACAGACTCGGGTTGTTTCTGTTTCCCGAGCCAATACCATGGGCCATCGCCCAATAATCTGCTGGCAAGTTTCTTTCGACATCCATAATGATGATTTCGAAATCAAGCCCGATGTCGGGAAACTCCTCGGGGCGATAGCCAGGCATCATGTCGGCTCCAATATGATGCCAAAGCGTCATGCTATTGTGTGAAGCTCGAACCCAACCCATCACGCTCTTGCTGCCTGCTTGCACGCTCGAGCCTTTTCGGTCCGAGTGCGTCTTGGTGAATGCTGTCAACGGCTCAAGGTCGTATTGATCTGTGTTCCATCTGGAAAACAAAACTGGTTTGCTTCTACCAAAAGCGAAGGACGAGCAGAACTCGTTCTCTCGAAGAATGCTGGAATTGTAGCGGCTGTTGACCGACAAGGTGATATACAAATGGATAGGCAACCGATCGAGCGACTTCCTGAGCGAATCTAACTCAAATTTAAAAAATAACCCTTGGGGCATCCACCCGATCTTGGTCTTGATCGACCCGCAGTATCTATCGATCAATTCGATCAAAGGTATCTGATGCTTGTCTTCAAATCCCCAACTATGGACGTCGGTGACTTGGTCAACGCTTGCCATTCGATGAAGATCGAACTTGAAACGAAATAAGCAGGCTGGATCGGGTAAGAGTTCGTTGAACATTCAGTCGGCTCAGTTTGTAACGCGAGTCCTTTGGGACCATTTCCAATAGACGCAGATGATGGCATCATAGCTTGCGTGCGCCAAGACGCACGCAAGCAAATCGCCGGTGGCCCAAAACAGGACTGAAAACAAAACCCCAGCCAGTGTCGCAAGGACGATATACGTTTTACTCAGAGGATGGGCAAACCCAAAGCAGATTGCCGAAACCAAAATCCCAGGCAGCACTTCCCAAAAATTGGGTTGGTCAACCAGAGACATCCACCAACCCTGGATCAAACCACGAAAGAAGATTTCTTCACCAATCCCAGCGCTGAGCGACAGGATCAAAAGCTCCGGTACGCTCATCGGCTCTAGAACCGTCCGAAGCTGGGACTGCACCACTCGATCGAGTTTCTGAATCGAGCGAATCGGCAGAATCGAAAAAACTTGCATTGCCAGAGCCAAGGCCAATCCGAAGAGCGCGCCGATCGCTAGGCTTCTTGCTATCCCTTGCCAATCCCACCATGGAACGATGTGTTCACGCGGGTTGACTCCTAAAAACAGCCCCAGAATGATCGCCGCAAGGCCTAGTGCAAGCTCTAGAAGGACGGCGTAGACCAGCGACTCGTTGACTTTGCCGAACACAGAGATTGGAACTTGTTGGCGGAAAGGGGAAGGATGCGTAAAAAGTCGGGAGGCTTATAAGCCGGGTTCTGTTGTAGCGAAAAATCGCTACAGGCAATCATTCATCTAGGCCAACGATTGCTCGGTGGCTCAAGCGATCTACCCGAGTGTTGGCATCACGAGCCGGATGCGGCTTCCATTGCTGGGGCCTCACTCTGTTGGATCTTGCTCCAAATGGGGTTTGCCGAAGGAAGCAGTCACCTGCCCCTTGGTGGGCTCTTACCCCACCATTTCACCCTTACCGACACCTTGCGGGGCCGGCGGTATACTTTCTGTTGCACTTTCCCTGGCCTTGCGACCGGTCGACGTTATCGACCATTTTGCTCGTTGGAGCCCGGACTTTCCTCCCCGCGTGAGAGTTTTTTCAAACCCCCGCAAACAGAGCGATTGCCCAGCCTCCCGACGTGCAGATTATACCCTAGAGCATCCGCTTTGGAGAAGCAATGACCGACGGGAATCTCAAGTCGCCGGGGCGGCATCAACTCCTTGGGTTGCTGCCGACTGCTCCGTGGCTTGCTTGTGATAAGCAGCACCGGGACGTCGGCCGCGGCGTTTTTGCACGGAACTTGGAAGCATCGACATGTCGACGCGTTGGAGCAATCGGGTGATCGCTAGCTTATTGACACTGACATCCAGTTCGTTGGCCTCAGCGCAGATACGGTCGTGAAGGCTTTTGGGGATCCTGATGGTAATCATCTTTTGGACTTCGGTCGGATCGCAATCCGAGACATCCTTGGATCGCAAGACAGTGAGCATTTCCAAGACTTTGGAATGGCATTCGGAGCACTCATAGCTACGGAATTCTTCCGCTTCAGAAAAGATCCGATGAGCAACGCCGTCGACACCCAAGGTTTCGCGGTAGAAAGCGGTCCAAGTCGGAGCCACCCCGAAGAGCTCGGCGGCAACTTGTTGCACCCAGTGGCAACGGTCTTCAAATTTCGCAGAATGGCAAGTCTTGGCCCGCAACTCATCGGCCACGCTCTTGAAGACCACCATGTCGGCAGCCAGCTTCTCCCCCGCAGCGACAGAGCACTTGTCCTTCGATTCCTCGATAAGGGTTGCGGGGCTGGAGAATCCGTTATTGAAATCTTGATTCATGAGAAATCACCTTCCTTAATGGGGCGAACGCCTTGCCTAACTGAGGCTCGGGCACTTCGCGATGCTTGCGTGCTGGGTCGGATCCTGTTGACCGAATACCTGCCGACCGTTGCCGGGTATCGGGCTGGTCCACCTTGACCAAGCCCCGAAGACGCAGCGTGTGCGAATCTCAAGGCTCCTTCCGGCGGACTCGCACCTATCATGACAATGCTGGCAATACCCTTTTCGCAAAGCTAATGCTGTCAAAGACTTACGTCGATTTGATAGCAATGCCCAAAAATCGCGCAGCCCTCCCAGAGAGGGGTGTTTTTAATCCGCCTGCATTTTAAGCAGCAGTTGCACTCTCAAAAACTAAGTGTCCAACCTGGAGGCTTTTGAAAAAATATCGAGAAAGATTAAAGTTTGGGGGGGTTGGACCCCAGTACCGCCAAATCGGGACTTTGATGAAGTTGCATCCCCTAGTAATCGGCAAGTGATAGCCGAGCAGCGCAAGTTGCCCGGCGAGTCGTCTTTCAAAGCGGAACGGCGCAAGCCGTCCGGTGAACAATTGACCCTTCACCGGAGGGCTTGTGCCCAACCGCTTTCAAAAACCCCTCGGCATGCGCCGAAATACAGTCAATGCTCTCAATGCTCTCAATGCTGTCAATGCTGCCAAAAGCCCGTAGCTTAGCGGCGGTGGTTTGGACAAGATTGACCTTTTGACAAGGTTGTCCGGCAGACACACGCCACCTGGCGTCGGCGATCTTAGGTCTCTCCACAGCGCCTTGGGCCTGTGGGGCCGCGACTTGAACTGGACAGCAATCGGATGATTCGAATTGCTCTGCGGAATGGATTAGTCGTTCGTACTCAAACGAATATTTGCCGACGCTAAAACCCTTTCGAGCACGAGCACGAGCACGCAGTAGCCGGCCCCATAACAAATCGCTATCGCCACTAAAACACCTGAAGAACCTACTTCTGCATCAGCGTTTATGAGCGTTTATCAGCGGTCGCTTTCCTCTGCATCAGCGCTTATTTGCGTTTATCAGCGGTTGCTTTCCTCTGCATCAGCGTTCATGAGTGTTTATCAGCGGTTGTTTTCCTCTGCATCAGCGTTTATGAGTGTTTATCAGCGGTTGCTTTCCTCTGCATCAGCGTTTATGAGCGTTTATCAGCGGTTGTTTTCCTCTGCATCAGCGTTCATGAGTGTTTATCAGCGGTTGCTTTCCTCTGCATCAGCGTTTATGAGCGTTTATCAGCGGTTGCTTTCCTCTGCATCAGCGTTCATGAGTGTTTATCAGCGGTTGCTTTCCTCTGCATCAGTAATCATCAGCGTGCCCATAAGCGCTCGAAAAGAATCGATATCCCATCGCGATGATCGATAACACTCTTGTGCGTTCGGTCACTGCCCGACGCGCGGTTCTGATGGACTAGAGCCGGGGATCGACCGGCTCGCTCTCGAGAGCCAATACGCCAAATACACACTCGTGCACCTTGCGCAACGGCTCACGCTTGACAAACCGTTTCAATCCTTCCAAACCTAGCGCGAATTCCCGAAGGGCCAACGATCGCTTGCGACCCAAGCCGCGTTTCCTAAGCCGGTCTAAGTTCTCTTGGGTATCGTAATCTGGACCATAGATGATCCTTAAATACTCCTTGCCCCGACACTTGACCGCCGGTTGAACAAGACCGGTCTTGCCGCTGACGACCCACTGAATCGGCTTGACGACCATTCCCTCTGCCCCTGCATGGGTCTTGGTCTGCCACCAATCGACGCCGCGCTGGATACTCGTTTCGTCTGTGACATCCACCTGAAGATAGTCGGTCGCGAGCAATATCTCAGAGTCAGCCGAGCACAAAGCGCGAAGTTCCTCCATATGCCACACATGATCCTTGTCCGTATGAACCTTACCCTCGGTTGCCAGCAAATGGAAAGGTGCAAGGCTCCAATCGTCCAAGGATTCGACTTGCCAGCAGTATCTTCGGTAAGCGTCCACGAAGCGATCCACCGAAGCCCGCTGATTTGCGAATCGGCTCTCTAATTCTCCCAGAAGCTGGCGCTGCCGGGGATCCTCCAACCGCTTCTTGGCTTCGACGAGCGAATCGACTACCGGCACTAGATTCATCCGTCCGGCTGCTCCAACAGCCGCATACTGAGTCTTGAGCAATTCCAAGGCTTTGGCCGACCAAGGCATCAACTCGCAATCCAAACAAACCCAATCGGTTCCGAACTTTTCCCAGAAGCCACTTCGCTCGCACGCACCTCGCAAACGATCCAGCAAAGCCTGTTCGGTTTGCTCGTCGGCAAGAAAACTTCTACCGGTTCGGGTGTAGATCACCCCAGTCTGGCCATGATCGATCCCGAACCTCTGAGTGGCCGCTTTGTGATCTTTGCACAAGACGACCACGGCCCGGGATCCCATGTGCTTCTCCTGGCAGACAACTTGGCGGACCCCCTGCGCGCGGAAATACTCGAAAGCTTCCGAGGGGTATTCGAGCAATCCATTTTCCTGCGAAGTTTCGCAGGGTGACATTGTTGGAGGCAGATAGATCAGCCATCGTGGATCTACGGCAAATCGACTGAGGGTCTCGATGGCGGCTATCCCGTTTTCCTCTCGAATCGTGACGTTGGAAATCAACTCTGTTGAAACAATCCTCTTCCCTAAAACATCGTCGATGTCCAAAAGATTGTCGAACTCTTGCTGTGCCGACAAAGGGCTGGTCTGTTCCACAAAACGTTTCGTGGGTTCGCAGTAAACTCTTCGGGCAGGAACCGACACAAACTCGTTCTCTGGGTACCGAAGTGCTGTGAGATGGCCACCAAACACGCAACCCGTATCGATATTGGCAGTGCAATTGAGCCACTCGGGTCTTGCCACTGGAGTATGACCGTACACGACACGAGCTTCTCCACGGTAACCGCTGGCCCAATCGAGCCTCACAGGCAATCCAAATTCATCGACCTCGCCGGTTGTATCCCCATAGAGACAAAACTCACGTACCCTGCCACTAGTCCTACCGTGATACTCTAGCTTGAGCCCTGCGTGAGCGACCACCAGTTTGCCTTCGTCGAAAATCAAGTGCGAAACCAATCCCTCGATGAAGGGCTTGAGCTCCGATTCGAATTTGGCCCTGGCAACTGCGGGCAAGCGATCGAAATCGGCGAGCGTTTCGGCCAGTCCATGCTTGATCTGAACTTGACTGCCGTTTAACAACCGTAAGAGTTTCACATCATGGTTTCCAGGCAAGCAGAACGCACTGCCATGATAGGACATCGTGGCCACCATTCGAAGCGTATCGACACTGCGAGGCCCCCGATCGATGTAGTCTCCTACGAAAATCGCTCGACGGCCCTGAGGATGCTTGGGGACTTGCTCCATATACAACTCGGATCCCTCGGGCTTTGGACAGTCCACCCAAGAATATCCAAGTTGTTCGAGGAGCTCTTCGAGTTCATCGCAGCAACCATGCAGATCACCGATGATGTCAAAGGGGCCTTTCTCGGACTTTCGATTGTTCCACAAGGGAGTCCTTACAATCTCAGCTCGCTCGACTTGCTCTTGATCCTTGAATTCTATGCAGGAACGAAAGCCCTCGAAACGAATGCGGCCTAGCCCTTTTCGAAGCAACTGCTTTTGTCGATAGATCACATGGGGGCCGAAAGTTCGATCCGTTCTTTGCGAGTTCCTCTCAACGCACAGAGCCTCTGGAAGATTAAAAATGATCCCAACCGCAAAGCAGTGATGTCTACGAGCAAGTGCGATCAGTCCACTTCGATCCTCGACCGAAACGTTCGTCGCATCGATCACGGTGAGCAACCCCCGCCTTAGACGCACATCGGCAAGGTAGTACAGGAGTTTGAAGGCATCGTTGCTTGCGCTCTGGTCGGTCTCGTCGTTGGAGACCCAGCCTCGGCACTGATCCGAGGAGATGACTTCGTAGTCTAAAAAGTGCTGTTTAGCAAACGTAGTCTTTCCGCAACCACTAGGACCGATGAGTAAAACGAGTGCTAGCTCGGGGATTTCAACACGCATTCTTTCGAATCCTAATCAGCAAGTCATTGAGTTGATGTTCGCATCGTGGCATTTCCGGTAGCTGGGTAGACTGCATGTCACTGTGCAATTGCTGCAGTAAGCGGTTGAACTCCTTCTCATGAAATCCGACCGATTCCGGTTCTATCTTCTCTTTCTCTTTCCCGTTGCATTTCCGATCGATAAGCTCTGGGATATAGCTATGTGGATAGATATCGTTTAGCTCATCGAGATTGGTCATGAGATTGCCGGTTCTCATCAAATGGATTCCGGTCCACAAGACCCTATAAACATACAACAAGGGTTTAACGCGAGGGGGCATCTCTTTGGAATAAAGCTTCCACTGCGTCTGCGCAAATCCTATGTAGTGATAAGCGTGGTATCGAGTGACACAATCGGGAGCAAGCTCCTTGAGTTGCTCAAATTCAGGCGTCGAAAAAACCACCAGCGGCGATAGGAGTTGTTCGAGCACATAGCCATTGCGTTTGAGCAACATGCCGAAAAATTTTCCGACGTCATGGGTGACTAGATCAATTTCCATGCCATTGCGGACATGTTCCCTTTCGATGGTTTCGTGGCGTATACGCAATCCCAAAACTTCGTCCAGTGGCAACACGTGTGCACCCCGGAGATCGAAGTCCGAGTTCTGGGATGGAAATCCATAGATGTGTGCACCGCTAATGGTGGCAAACAAAAGCGGATAGGGGTGGTCATGGACTTGTTGTACAAGCTCTGGTTTTTTAGCTACATGCATCACTTCTTGAGTTTTCATCGCTAAGTGCTCACAGCTCCGAGTCTTGCTTGGATCAAAAGCTCATTGGCCTGAGCATAGTCGGGTCGCTCAGGAAGGCTCGTCGCAGAAAATGCGCGATCGAACTGCTTTTGAAGTGTTTTTCGCAACTCATCGACTTGATCCCATCTGGTTTGACCGCGACGGATTTGAAGCAACATTTCGCGGTGCTCACCAACGTCCACTGCGACGTGCTGATTCTTGAGTATCTCGGTTCCGCAGATGAGCAGTCGAATCAAGTGCATCGCATGCTTCCAATTGATCTGTCCTTGATTCCGTATATCGGTCTGGAGTTTTTTGAATTGGGAGGTCACGTAGCCACTGAATGTCTGATAGACCAACTGGGACAAAAAGATATGGCGATTCTCAAGCAATGGCTTGACGGCGGGCTCTTGTCTTTCAACCAAGGGCGAATAGAGGCACTCGAGCGCATTGGGATTGGCCTTGAGCGCAAGGATCAAGAACTTTTGGTACTCCCAATACGCTTCTTGCGTGGATTCGCATTCAAGTTGCTCGGGAACACCGAACAGCGACCAGTGGTCTTGAGCCTTCGGCAAGTATATACCTCGACGATCCACGTCGGAATCTTCGTTGGAAAGTCCATAGGCTCGAGAACCGATGACGCATTGGTAAATAATTCGATCGTAATAGCGGGATTGTTCCTGATGGACTTGCATCTCGTGGTCCGTCGGCTGACGGTATTTAGCCAGCAAGGCTAGCTCGGAACCTGGGAATGCTTCTTCGGATCCATCCATGAATCGGATGCCATAGGTAGGCTGATCGAGGTTAGGAATCCGAACAACGATACCGACAACCCCCTTGGGGTATAGATCGCGCGAGCCACCCCCTCGGACATTCCGAAGCACCACAACTTGGCTACCGATGCCGAACAACCGGCTGGGTTGATGTTGCGTGTCTTGAGAATCAGTCACGATGAAAAACTCCCATTTGGGTTGGAGCGCCGCGCACTGGATCCTCTTGGCCGATTCCCTTGTATTGGACTCGATAGCCGTAGAGGGCCGCGATGCGATTCCCCCATGATTGGAATTCGTCACGAGTCCATTCGAAGCGATGGTCTTGATGCCTGAGTTGCCCAGCGAGCAAGCTTTCCCAAAGGCTGTTGTATTCCTTGTTAGGGGTCGTCAGGATCACATGCTTAGGTCTGGCCTGCATGAAGAGGACTTTGGCGAGCGAATCGAGCCTCGTGGGTTCTAAATGCTCGATGACCTCGATGACCGCAGCAGCATCGAACCCATGGAGTCGTTTGTCTTTGTAGATCAGCGAGCCGTGGATAAGCTCAACGCGATCCTTTTGCTTTTCGTCCCAAGTATCGTACCGCAACCGTTTTCGGGCGATATCGAGAGACTTGTACGACACGTCCATCCCGAGAATCCGCTGGAACTGAGAAACCCCAAGGAGTTCTCGAACGAGCTTACCTTCGCCGCACCCCAAATCTAAAACAGATCTTGCACCGCATGCAATGAGCTCATCAACGACGCTCGTGTGTCTCTGTGCATGGAGTCTAAGCGGTGCTTCACTGTAGAGAGATTCCGGGGTTGGTGGTTGCCCAGGGGTTGACTCATCGGCCTGTGAAGACTCTTCTAGATCGCTCTGAGTTTCCTCGTCGATCAACCGGCTTAGGGCAGTACGCACAAGGTTCGCTCGACCGCGTAGGTAGCGTCTAGCGATCCACTCCTTGTGCGGATGGGATGCCAGCCACCCCTCCCCTTTTTCGAGCAGTTTGTTGAGTTCCTCTTGTCCCACGAAATAGTGCTTGTTGTTGTCAAAGGCCGGGATGAGGACATAGAGGTGAGTCAGTAACTCCGAAAGCAGGCAGGTCTTGGATAAAACGGTTTGGACATAAGGACTCTGGCCCCATTGCGGAAACTCAGGGTCAAGCAATGCTGTATGCGTCGAGACTTGATAGCCCAAAGGTGAAAACACTTTTTCAACCCACTGCGAATCGCCGCGAGTTGCAAGCGAATCGATACGAGCTGTCCAGGGAAAGGGTGTTTGAGCCAAGCTGGGATCATCCTTGCATTTACCTCCCAATGCCGATGAGTAGACTTGGGCTATCGCCACACTCATGAAGGAGGAGGCGACAAAAGGACGATCGTTAACATACTGTCCGAGCATGAAATCGGATTCGCGATAGGCTCCACGAACCATTCCAACCGGATCGACATCGAGCAACATGCAAGCGACCGCACGGTTCTCCTGGTACTTCGGATAATACACATGCACCGTGCCAAAGCTCATCTCGAAGGACTGAACTTTGCCGGGATGCTTGTGCAACAGGTAACTGATTTTTGATGCATCGGGTCCTTCGGTTTCAAGGGTCAATAACACGATCGTCAACTCCTGGATTGGATCGGGCAAAGGCGGATATCCCCACGGGCTTTTTGGAATAAGCCTAAGATACAGAAATCAGAGACCGCCTGGGTGCAAGAGGTTCATCCCAGAAAAAGAAAATCCTCCGACCGTTTGCGGCACGACACGGAGCCGCTGCGAGACTGGCGCGAATCAAGCGTGCTACTGCACTCGCCGGTACGATTCGGGCCAACGCATAATTATGGTCCCTCAGCCGGAAAAACGATCGGAGGCATACGTGCGAGTTTTTCCAACTCGCACGGCAGAACTATAGAGCAATGACCAACTGGAGGAAAGCTTAAAAAAGAGAGGTTCTAGGAGAATTTGGTTCTAGCCCTGGGCGGGGCATCTAAGCCGCGCCTCTGTCATTTTGCTGACGCCTCAGACGCTTGCGCTCGGCTTTGCTCAAGTTTCGGTGATCGCTGTAGTCTTCATCGGACTCGTCCTCATCGTACTCATTTCTCGATGCTTGGTTCTTGCTGGAATTTCCAACATTCGAATTGCCGCTTGTCTGATTGGCAGACGAAGCATTCGAGGTCGCATTCGTGGTGCTCGATGAGGATGTCGGTGACGCCTTCGAATTGGCGGAACCCTCGGCTGGTTTGTCCGCAGGCGGCTTGAGCTTTAAACCCTCGAACCAACCAAAGAGTTTCTTTTTGAGTTTTCCAGATTTGGGCGTTTCCTCTTCGAGGATTTCGAAGGACTCGACGGTTTCTGGCTCTTTTGCTTTAGGTGACTCTGCGACGCGTGTTTTTTCGGGTTTGCTCTGTGGCTTTGGATCTTGATCGCTGTTAGGATCGGATTTGGTTTTTGCAAGTGAGAACCAACTCTTTTTCGTGGTAGGTTCTTGGGCGTTGGTATCTGTAGGTTTGCTCTCCTTCGTGGCTGCAGCAATTTCAGATTTCTTTTTGTCTCCGCTCAAGCCAAACCAAGACCGTTTGGTTTTCTCAGTAGCAGGACTCTGGGTCTTGACCGTCTCGACCTTTTTGGCTTGTGTCGAATCTTTAGCAGTGCTGGTGGTTTCCTGGGTCGGAGTCTTTCGAGAGAACCAACGGGACTTCTTCGTCAGACCTTCATCTACGGGGACTTGATCCTCGACTCTCAGCGGTTCGATGCCACTGAGTTGCTCGTTGCGTTCGGATCGATGCGGGAACAATCCAAAGAGTCGCATAGGCCGTTTTGGCTTGTTTTCTTGCTCCTTCTTATTGTCCTGCCCGTTGTCTTTCCCTTTGTCTTGCCCCTTGTCCTGCTTTTGCGAATCTTCGCCAGATTCTTCCTCATCCGTTTTTCGTTTCCAGGGCAACCAAGACTTATGCTTTTTAGTTGACTGATCCTGATTTTCAGCTTCGGCCTGTTCGTCGGATTGTGAGTCCGAGTCTTGATCTTCCCAAGCGATTTTTGGCTTCGAGAGAACGGATCGTTCAAGGAACCGACGCTGGGCTTGGATGTAGCAACGTCTGAGCACCAAACCGACGGCTTGAAATACAGCCAAGACTCCCCCGAGCCAGCAACCACCAACGACTAGATCGATCGTCCCGGGGGCCCATTGAAGTTTAAGCAACCCGGTGCCCAGTAGTGCTGCGCAGCCCCAGGCAAAAAGACCACCAAACCATAACCCAAGGGCAGCGCGAGACAATCGCATCTCGCTGGATAACCGTAGACCTACCAAGGCGACGATCGACGCATAGGCAGCCAAGAGCAGAGGCCATCCACCGTAACCGATTTCACGACGCGTCCATGAGTCAATCGACTGACCTAGGAGATAAGTCGCCGAGGTGGCTGTATCAAAGCAAGAGAAGATCGATAATCCGATCATCACAAACCAGACCCGATAGGTGGCAGAGAAATCGTCGAGTCGGTGCTGGCGAATGCTGTAGACCATCCATGACGCAAATGCCGTTAGGAGCCAAAGTTGGCAAGTCATCCAGTTAGCGATGCTGTGGGGGCTACGCAAATCCAACAGTTGAAACACCGGGATCGGAGAGCGACCTAGCGAGTTGGCATTGGTGTGCAGCAGATAATGGGCAGCTAGCAACAGTGACCAGATTACCCACGATGCGGCGATGAAAGTCGAAACCGAACTCGTGCGAACTGGGATCCATTGTACGATCCGCTGCTGACACGGTTTTCGAACGTCCTGGCTGTAATTGGGTGTATCAACCCCAGATAGAAAGGCTTCGTGATCGCTGGAAAGACTCCTGCGACTTTTCTTTTGAAGACGTGAGTAGTCGGCAGCCACTGCAGCATCGTTTGCTGCCGACTCGCGTACGATCCGTCTACGCCGATCCATCCTTTGAGTACGAGAAAAAACCATGTCTGAGGAATCGCAGTTTCAGCGATCGGCGTCAATACCGATCGCTATGATAGCAATTCGCTCGACAAGTCGTTTCAGAGGAATCGGCGACCTGACCGTCAAGAAAAGCGGTTAATCAGGCTTCCAATTCGCCTTAAGCTCGCTTGTTTCGCCATTCCCTACCTGGCAACTTCGATGGCCATTCGTCGTCGGTAAGCCATACCATTGCCGTCGAAGCGGAAGCCAAGCCGCTGGCATTCTTGGCTTGCGAGGCACTGATCGATGCTTTTGAATCAGCACCGACGCTTACCCTCACGTGCTCGAAATTGTCATCGGAGGTGCACACGCTTTGATGCCTCGAAGGACGAAAACCAGCAGGCACTTTGCCTAACACGGCATCGATTCGCTTCTTGCTTCGAAGACCGTCGAGAGACAATTCAACCGTGTCACCGACTCGCCGCAACACAGCATTATCGATTCTTGCACCTTCAGGCAAATCAAGCAACGCGGTGATATCTCGGGCACCCGTTCGCAGATCAGATCCCGCCGGTCCTCGATCCCCCTTGGGGCCTTGAGGACCTGCCGGACCCGCTTTGCCATCGGCACCGTTCTTGCCATCCTTGCCCGCTGGGCCTTGCTTGCCGTCTTTCCCTGCTGGCCCCGCTGGACCTGCCTTACCATCTTTGCCCGCTGGGCCTGCTTGACCTGGCTTACCGTCTTTACCTGCTGGGCCCGCTGGACCTGCAAGACCTGGCTTACCGTCTTTGCCTGCTGGGCCTGCTAGACCTGGCTTGCCGTCTTTGCCTGCTGGGCCCGCTGGACCTGCTAGACCTGGCTTGCCGTCTTTGCCTGCTGGGCCCGCTGGACCTGCTAGACCTGGCTTGCCGTCTTTACCTGCTGGGCCTACTGGGCCTGCTAGACCTGGCTTGCCGTCTTTACCTGCCGGGCCTGCTGGACCTGCTAGACCTGGCTTGCCGTCTTTACCTGCTGGGCCTACTGGACCTGCAAGACCTGGCTTGCCATCCTTACCCGCAGGGCCTGCTGGGCCTGCTAGACCTGGCTTGCCGTCTTTGCCTGCTGGGCCTGCTGGACCTGCAAGACCTGGCTTGCCATCTTTACCTGCAGGGCCTGCTAGACCTGGCTTGCCGTCTTTACCTGCTGGGCCTGCTGGACCTGCAAGACCTGGCTTACCGTCTTTACCTGCTGGGCCCGCTGGACCTGCAAGGCCTGGCTTACCGTCTTTACCTGCTGGGCCCGCTGGACCTGCAAGACCTGGCTTACCATCCTTACCTGCTGGGCCTGCTGGACCTGCAAGACCTGGCTTGCCATCGAGGCCGTTCTTTCCGTCTTTACCCGCTGGGCCCGCTGCACCTGGCTTGCCATCGAGACCGTTCTTGCCATCCTTACCCGCTGGGCCCGCTGCACCTGGCTTGCCATCGAGACCGTTCTTGCCATCCTTACCCGCTGGGCCCGCTGCACC
>Ga0315904_10001474_pt1 | contig 37495 bp, 26 predicted proteins | sample LakEriMetagenome_6_FD_203529 | JGI IMG/M metagenome (GOLD analysis project Ga0315904, IMG submission 203529) | Freshwater fungal communities from buoy surface, Lake Erie, Ohio, United States - Buoy 12 MA120 | ecosystem: Environmental > Aquatic > Freshwater > Lake | place: USA: Lake Erie, Ohio... | reverse complement strand
TCAGGAGCGTGGTCTCGAAGGAATCACCCGCGGCCATCTCCATCGGCGTGGATGCGCTGGCGACGAGCCGGATGTCGCCGATGCGGACCGTGGCCGCAAGATGCCGAAATGCCTTGCGGCCGGAAAGGGGCTCGTAGCTGATCACGGCCGGTATTACCAGCCGCTGCGCGGCCGTGAATGCGTCGAGGTCGTTGCTGGCCTCGGCGGTCGCGTTGCCAAATGCGAGCCGGGGCAGAGGCGGTTGGTCTGGAGCCATGTGAATGGATCGTGGGAATCCCCCTTGGCTACGGGCCGCCACCCCGCCGAGAGGTCATTGAAGTGTAGTCTCGTCGGGATCCCGACGGGGAGGAGGCAAACCCGCGGCCACGGAGAGCCATACCGACCAACCGAGAAAGATGGCCGCGAGAAGGCCGTAGGCGACCGCCATGTGCAGCGGCCCGCGGCCGGCCGCTTCGGGCGGCAACTCGCCGATGGCCCAAGGCACGAACAGCCGGCCGTCCTTGAACGGTGAGTGGATCACACCGCAGAGCGTGAAGGCCACCGCCGCCAGGCACCAGCCTGCCGCCTGCCGTAGCCGGCGGTCGAGCAGGGCGGTGAGCATGCCCGACCAGAGCACGCTGGTCACGATGAAGCCGGCCGAGATGATCTGCAGCGAGAAGAGTTCCCGGGCCAGGCCGGCGTCGGGCGTCGCCCCCGCGGCGACCACCTTGTCGGTCTCGATCTTCGCCAGCGCCGCCAGCGCCGGCACGCAGGCGATCGCCACCGCCGGATAGTGCTTCTGCGGGGTCGCGTGGAAGCTCTGCGATGTGATCTCCAGCCCCACGAACACGAGGATCGGCACGAGAGCCGGGCCGGGCAGCATCTCGTAGAGGTAGGCAAACGTGCCGGTGAGGCCGGCGACGCCGATGAAGATCGCCGTCATCAGCGTGTAGGCCGCGCGGCCTCCCATGGCCTTGTAGGCCGGCTGTCCGATGTAGGGCGTGGTCTGGATCACGCCGCCGCAGGCCCCGGCGATCACGGTGGCGATCGCCTCCACGCCGATCACCTGGCCGGTGTCGTATTCGTCGCCCGCCGCCGCGGCGCTCTCGGTGCAGTCGATGCCCCCTACAACCGTGCCGAGGGCGAACGGTATCACGATCGGCAGGTACTTGATCGTGTGCGGCCAGGCCTCGAGCCACTCGCAGCGAAACGCGGAGAGCCATTCCGTCGGCCACAGCGCGGCGGCTGGATCGATCGCCATGTGGGCGGGCTCGGGGATCCATCCATTCCGCAGGCCGACGAACTGGATCAGACCGCCCACGAGCAGGCCTGCCAGCGCCCCCGGGATCTTGAGCGGGAAGGGAATGTGCGCCGTGAGCGTGGTGAGCACGATGCCGAGCGCAACGAGGCCGGCCACCGGCGAGGTGAAGATTTCGAGCAGCGGTAGGAAGGTGATCAAGGCCAGGGCGATCGCCGTCAGGCTGCCGAGCAGCGCCGCCCGTGGCACGATTCGACGGACCGGGCCTGCGACGAAGGCGCAGGCCATCTTGAAGACGCCGCTGGCCACGATCGAGCACATCCCGATGTGCCAGGCCCGGCGGGCGGCCGCCTCCTGATCCATCCCGCCGGCGACGGCCTCGGCGAAGGCCGGCCCGATCACGAAGAACACCATGCCGAACGTGCTTGGCGTGTCGAGGCCCAGCGGCATCGCGGTGATGTCCCCGCGGCGGGTGCGGCTGGCGAGGCGGAAAGCCATCCAAGTGAAGATCAGGTCGCCCACGACCACGCCCACGGCCGTGCCCGGCACGAGGTGCGAGAGGGCAAACTGGGCGGGATACCCGAAGACGGTCGCCAGCAGGGAGACCGTCAGCACCAGGACGGCCAGGTTGTCGATCGACAAGCCGAAAAAGGCATTGAGATCGCCCGGAGAGGCCCAGCGGTAGGGGGCTTTACGATCCATGAGTGACCGGGAATGTCCGTGTTTCGTGGCGAAAAGTCAAACCGCCCGGCACCTGAGAGGTCTGCCAGGCCGGGCAGGCCTGGTGCGTCTCGGGCTATACTCAGGCGGCGGGGTGATTGACCGCCGCCTCCCCCGCGAGCCGAACCGGTCGCGGGCCCGCGGCGGAACCCCGGAAAAAGAAACTCTTCCAGGCCTGCGAACCCTCCCCCTGCCGGCACCGTAGCAGTGATGGATTTGCACGATTCACGTTCGGGCGGTGGCCACAGCGGGCCGGCTCCGGCTTCCGGGGCAGGCGGCGTGTCCGGCGGGCTTTCCGATGAGGAACTGCTCCGCCGCTGCTGCCAGAACGAGGATTCGGCGGCTTTCGAGTCGCTCGTGCAACGCTACGAGCAGGAGTTGTTCAGTTATCTCCGCCGCTACCTCGGCAACGCCGAGATGGCGGAGGACGTGTTTCAGGCGACGTTTCTCCAGGTTCACCTCAAGAGGGAGCAGTTCGAGGAAGGCCGCAGGTTCAGGCCCTGGCTCTACACGATCGCGACCAACCAGGCCATCGACGCCCAGCGGCGCAACCGCCGGCATCGCATGGTCAGCCTCGACAGCCGCACCGGTGGCGAGGACGACGTGGGATCGCTGGTCGAGATGTTGGCGGGGAATGGGCAGACGGCCGATGAGCACATGGAGGTCGAGGAAGCCCGTGACTGGGTCCGCTCGGCCGTCAATGAGCTTCCTGAATCGCTCAAGAGTGCACTGATGCTGGTCTACCACCAAGGCATGAAATACCGCGAGGCCGCCGACGTGCTCGGCATCCCCGTCGGCACGGTGAAGAGCCGGCTTCATTCGGCACTCCTCAAGCTCAACGAGTCGTGGCAGCGGAGCGGACGCGCCGTACCGGAAGCCATGGAGGATGGAGCATGAACCCCCGATCTGCATCGACCGACCATGCCGACGCGAGGCCGAGCCATGCGTGAGGACGAACTCGTCGGCTATTGTCTCGGCGCACTCGACGAGGGTGAGTCGCGTCAGGTGGAGCTCGCCTTGGCCGATCCGGTCCGCGGGCCCGACCTGCGACGGAATCTCGATTTGATCCGCACGGCCCTACGGCCGCTGGATCGTGATCGTGGGCCGATCGCCCCGCCAGTCGGCTTGGCGAAGCGGACTGTGGCCTTCGTGGCAGCACAGACCGCCCCGGCGACCGTCCCGATGCGGTCTGCAATCCGGCCCGCTCCGCCGTCGCGGGATGAGGCCGAGTGGCAGGGGTCATCCGGGCGGCAGTGGCTCGACCGGATGATCATCGCCGCCTCGGCGCTCGCGGCGTGCGTGCTGGTCGCCCCGCTGCTCCTGGAATCGATCTCCGACGCGCGGGCCCGTCGCACCCAGCGCAACCTGCAGTCGCTTGCCGGTTCGCTGCAGGGTTACTCGAACGCCCACCGCCAGTATCCCTCGCCCCCGGGCGAGGGTCTGCTGTCTCGCGCCGGTCTCTATGCCCCCACGCTCGTTTCGGAGCACCGGCTGGTGGCCGACGATGGGACCGTCCTCGTTCCTGATTCGCAACTCTCGCGGCGGGGCAACTTCCGGGTGCCGTCGATGGAGGAACTGCGGGCGGCTGTTGGCACGCCGAAGTTCGAGGAGCTGGTGCGGTCGATGGGGGGAGACTTCGGTTACACGATGGGGCATCGCGATGCCTCCGGAACACTCCAGCCGATCATCGACCAGCACCGCAGTCATCACCCGCTGATGGCCGATGCTCCGAACGACGGTGGTGAATGCAGTGACAACCATCCCGAAGGCGTGCACTTCATCCTCTTCGAGGACGGCCGGGTGGAGCGGGTGAAACCCGACGCGATGCATCGCGACGATCACCTCTACCGCAACCACGACGGCGAGTTCCGCGCCGGCAAAGATCCCGAGGACGCCGTCATCGGCGACTCGCACCACCAGCCGTAGCACCGACTCCGTGTGGCTGATTCGGTGGAAGCGACGAGCGTGTCGCCGCCCCCGGGATTCGCGGAGTTCACGTTGCCGCGATCGACCGCTTTGCCGCGGCCGCCACGCCGTCGGGGGTGATGCCGAAGTGCTTGTAGAGTGCCGGGGCGGGTGCCGAGGCACCGAAGCTCTTCATTCCCACGAACTCGCCACGCGTGCCGAGCCACCGCTCCCAGCCGAAGCCGCAGGCGGCCTCGCAGGCCACGCGGGCCGTGACCGCCTTCGGTAAAACGCTCTCGCGGTAGGCCGAGTCTTGCTGCTCGAAGAGGTCCCAACTCGGCATGCTCACCACGCGGGCCTTCACGCCCTCGGCGGCGAGTTTGTCGGCGGCATCGAGGCAGACCTGCACCTCGCTCCCGGTGCCGATCAGGATGCAGTCGGGCCTGCCGCCGTCGGCCTCCTTGAGCACGTAAGCGCCCCGCGCCGTGCCCGATGCGGAGCCCAGGCCGGCGGAGCGGTCGAGCGTGGGGAGGTTCTGCCGGGAGAGCACGATCACCGCGGGGCGGTCCACCCGTTGCATGATCACGCGATACGTTTCAGCCACCTCGTTGGCGTCGGCTGGGCGGAAGACTGAGAGCCCGGGCACTGCACGGGCGGTGGCGAGCTGCTCGATCGGCTGGTGGGTGGGGCCGTCTTCGCCGACGCCGATCGAGTCGTGCGTGAGCACGTAGATCACTCCCAGATGCCCGAGTGCCGAGAGCCGCAGTGCCGGCTTCAAGTAGTCGAGGAACACGAAGAAGGTGGCACAGTACGGCCGCAGGCCCGAGAGTGCCATGCCGTTGCAGGCCGAGGCCATGCCGTGCTCGCGGATGCCGAAGTGGAAGTTGCGGCCCGCATAGCTCCCATGGCCAAAGTCGCCGGCCCCAGGCACGAGCGTCATCGTCGAAGGGGCAAGATCGGCGGAGCCGCCGAGGAACCACGGCACGGTGCCGCTGAGCGCCTGGATCACCTTCCCGCTCGACACGCGACTGGCAAGGCCCTTGGGGTCGGCCGGGAAGGTCGGGATCGCCTTGTCCCAGCCGGTCGGCAGCCGACCGGCGAGGAAGTCGGCCAGTTCAGCAGCGCATGCGGCGTCGGCGGACCCGAGCGCGGCGACCGTCTTCTTCCAGGCGGCATTGGCCGCGGCGCCCCGGGCCCCGAGCGTGCCGGCGAAGTGTGCTGGAACCTCGGATGGCACGCGAAACGACTCGTCCACCGGCCAGCCGTAGGCCGCCTTCGCGCCCCGGATCTCCTCGGCACCCAGCGGCGCCCCGTGCGACTCATGGGAGCCGGCCTTCTTGGGAGCGCCGTACCCGATCACGCTCTTCACGATCACGAGCGTGGGCTTGTGCTGCTCCGCCTTGAACGCGTCGAGGGCCTTCGTGAGGGCGGCGGTGTCGTTGGCGTCGGCCACCCGCTCGACCCGCCAGCCGAGGCCCTCGAACTTCTTCCCCACGTCCTCGGTAAATGCGAGATGCGTCTCGCCCTCGATCGTGATCTGGTTGTCGTCGTAGAGCCAGCAGAGATTCGCGAGGCCGAGGTGGCCGGCGATCGAGGCCGCCTCGGAGGCCACGCCCTCCATCAGGTCGCCATCGCTGCAGAGGACGTAGGTGTCGTAGTCGAAGACGACGTGACCCGGCCGGTTGTAATGGGTGGCGAGCCACTTGGAGGCGATCGCCATGCCGACGGAGTTGCCGCAGCCCTGGCCGAGGGGCCCCGTGGTCGTCTCGATGCCAGCGGTCATGTGGTGCTCGGGATGACCGGCGCAAACGCTGTCGAGCTGTCGGAACTTCCTGATCTCGTCGAGCGACACGGCCGGCGCTCCGCCCGTCCGGCGGATGCCGGCGAGGTGGATCAGCGAGTAGAGAAGCATCGACGCATGGCCGCAGGAGAGCACGAACCGGTCGCGGTTGGGCCAGGCGGGATCGACCGGGTCGTAACGGAGAAAGTCCTTCCAGACGGTGAAGGCCACGGGGGCGAGAGCCATCGGCGTGCCGGGGTGGCCGCTCTTCGCCGCTTCGACGGCGTCCATCGAGAGGGTGCGGATCGTGTCGATGGCGAGGCGGTCGAGGTCGGCGGACATGGGGGCTCCTTGAAGGGCTGGAAACTGACGCGAGGAGTGTAGAAAAAAAGGTGCCAGCCACCAAATCGGGCGATCGCATGCTTCGGCTGACGCGGGTTGCATCACCTACCGACGACGACGCATTTATTCACGCACGCGCTCCGGCTTGCGGTCGTCGTGCAGAGCACGACTCCCTCGCTTCGACCTCAGGAAGCCCAATCGCGTGAGCGATGGGGGCTCGCCGGGAATCAGGAAGCCCAATCGCGTAAGCGATGGGGGCATGCTGTCTCTGCTTCACCGTTCGGGACTACCCATGCCCTCTCGCCGGACGTTCGCCTCGGCCCTCCCGGCCTCGGCTCACTGCGTGTCCGCTGCGCTTCGCCATCCTGGCTTCGCTTGCTCCCACAGCCCGCTCGAGGGCACGGGCAGCCCCTCGCTTCCTGCTCAGGAAGCCCAATCGCGTGAGCGATGGGGACATGCTGTCTCTGCCTCACCGCTCGGGACTACCCACGAAGAACACGATGCGAAGGCGAGTCGGTCGGCAGGGGTCCGCTAGCGCGACACGTGACGGCGGTATTCGTCGTCGAGCTCCGCATGGCTCCGCTTGCAGAGCCGTGCGAGGGTTTCAGGGTCGGCCGTGCCGCAGTAGACGCGGGCGAGGTACTCGACGAACGACTCGCGGTAGCGGCCTCCCGCGCTGTTCATCAGGAAGTCGGCCTGGCCGGCGATCTGGCTGTACAGCTGCTGGATCCGTTCGTTGGCCTGGAACTCCCTGCGGCCCATGCCGCAGAGTTCGGCGAACGGCACGTAGAAGTCGTCGTCGAGCCGATCCTTGGCGGCTGGACCACGACCGGCGTCGCGGCCGCCCACCGTCCAGCCGAAGTCGGTCTGCCGCAACGACTCCAGGTAGCAGGCGGCCGCCTCGATCACCCAAAAGCCGCAGCGCTCGCCGGCTAGCTGCCGCGTCTTCTCCGCGTCGGCGCGACCCTCGGTGAACAGCTGGTGCGTGGCCTCGTGGTGGATCGTGACCGGATCGGGCTCAGGTGGATCGGCGGCTCGATCGACGAAGAACCAGATTGTCTTCGTCGGCGTCCAGTAGATGCCATTGGTCATGCCAACCCGCGACTCGAGTGGCTCGAGTTCCGAAACATACTGGCCTCGGTCGGCGCAAAGGATCGCCGAGTGAGGCGTGTGCACGGTGGGGCGGTCGCGGCCTGCGAGCCGACGTTCGAGAACGGCCGGCTCGACGGCATAGGCCCCGAAGACCTGCCGCCAGACGTCGCGGGTTTCCGCGAGTCTCGCGGCGAGACTCGCGGCGTCGGCGAGGCCCGCCGCCGTCACGATCTCCCAGTGGTCGGCATGGAACTCCCGGCCGTGTTGCACATCACGCGGCCGGGATTCGTCCTCGGCGGCCGGCACCCAGCGGCCACGGTCGGAACGCTCCCCAGCACGATACCGCTCGAGCCTGGCCTTCGGCATCCAGCCGAAGGCCGGATCGTAGGCCTCCCCGCGGTCGAGCCGCTTCGCCGCCTCTGGCCAGACCCAGTCGTCGCCGCGTCGGATCCAGCCGCCCGCCGCACGGGCCCGCTCGTGCTGTGGGTCGTCGCGGAGCGCCTCGTGGAGCAGTCGCACGGCCTCGCACGACCGCTGCGCGAGTGGTGACGCGTCGGCGGCGGGACTCGCGAGGTCGTCGTGGCTGAGCCTACGGTCATGGGCGGACGCCACGAACACGGCGTGTTCGAAAAGCCCCGCGGCGCGGGTCCGCCGCACCCTGAGGAAGTCGCTCCAGACCATCTCCTCGTCAGGCGTGTCCACCGACTCGGGCCGTTCGACCCGCGGCGGAATCCGGACGACGTTCTGTCGCTCACCCGCGGCGGGCAGAGGCCACGCGGCGATCAGTTTCGCCAGCGACTCGTCGCCCGCCTGGGTTGCCCGTGTCGCGAGGCCTTGGATCGCCGCCGCGAAGGCTTCGTCGAGTTGGGCGAGGCTACGCGCAGGCGGCTTCTCTGCCGCCGTCGCAGCCGTGACGGCCACCAGCACTGCCATGCCGGCCGCCGCGACGCGCACGGTTCGTTGGTGCCAGCGGCTCCGCATGGCCGGACTCCCGCCGGGACGGAATGTCAAGACTCTGCAAACGCCGAGTCGAACTGTCGGTTGCTCGGCGCGAAGTCCAGATTCTTCACGAACCGGGCTGCCTCGGCGGCGCCATGCTCGCGGTCCATGCCGCAATCTTCCCACTCGACCGAGAGCGGCCCTTCGTAGCCAGCCTGATTGAGCGCCCGGATGATCTCCTCGAAATCGACACCCCCGCGGCCCGGCGAGCGGAAGTCCCAGCCGCGGCGGGGATCGCCGAAGTTGATGTGGCTGCCGAGGATGCCGGTGCGGCCATTGAGCGTGACGATCGCGTCCTTCACGTGGACGTGGTAGATGCGATCCGGGAAGGAGCGGATGAACTCCACGGAGCTCACGCCCTGCCAATGGAGGTGACTGGGGTCGAAGTTGAAGCCGAATTCCTCGCGACGGCCGAGGGCGTCGAGCGCCCGCTGGGCCGTGAAGATGTCGAAGGCGATCTCGGTGGGATGCACCTCGAGTCCGAACCGCACGCCGCACTCGGCGAAGACGTCGAGAATCGGGTTCCACCGCTCGGCGAACTCGGCGAAGCCGGCGTCGATCATCGCGTCGGTCACCGGCGGAAACGAATAGAGCAGGTGCCAGATCGAGGAGCCGGTGAAGCCGTTGACGACCGACACCCCGAGCTTCTGAGCCGCGCGGGCCGTGTTCTTCATTTCTTCCGCAGCCCGTCGATTGACGCCCGCGGGGTCGCCGTCACCCCACACGTGAGGTGGAAGAATCGACTTGTGCCGCTCGTCGATCCGGTCGCAGACGGCCTGGCCGACGAGGTGGTTGGAAATCGCATAGACGGCGAGATCGTGTCGCTCGAGCGCGTCGCGCTTGGCGGCGCAGTAGCCGCTCTCGTTGAGAGCCCGGGTGACGTCGAAGTGGTCGCCCCAGCAGGCGAGTTCCAGGCCCTGATAGCCGAAGTCGCGTGCCTTGCGGGCGAGGTCTTCGAGCGGCAGGTCGGCCCACTGGCCGGTGAACAGCGTGACGGGACGGGGCATGCGACGAACTCCGTGGCGAAGGGGGCCGGAAACCGATTCCGCGATTGTGCCACATCCCCGCGGACGGGCAACAGTCATGCGGGCCGCGGCTCGGGGCTGCCCACGCCCTCTCACTGCCCATGCCCATCTACTGTCGGACGACGCGGCGGAGCAGCCACCAGCCCCAGAGCGTGATCAGCACGTTCCCCATCCAGACGGCCGCCGGTGGCACGCTGCCCCGCTTCGCCTGATCGACGCCGAGCATGAACACGGGGTAGTAGACGATCAGGATCGGGAGGAAGCAGAGGAAGAAGCTGGTGAGGAAGTCGGCGTTGCGCATCCGGATCGCCATCGGGGCGCCGACGAGCACGAAGCAGAGGCAGCTGAAGCCGTTCGCCCACCGCCGCCATGGCTCCATCACGATCCGATTGAGCCGGTTGCGCTCGTTCCTGAGCAACTCCCGCTCGTGGCCGGTGAACAGCGGGGTGGTGGCGTCGATCCGGCCGGTGAGCATCCCCATCGCCGTCTTGCCGGCGACGAGCTGCTCGATGCGGTCGATTTTCTTCGTCTGCTCGACGCGGGCCGTGGCGAACTGGGCCATCGCGATCTCGGAAGGGCTCGTCGAAGTGGTGCCCTTGCGACTCACGGCGTCGAGGGGAAGTTCGCGGACGATCGTGTCGGGGAACGACGCGGTGTAGTCGCCCATGTGGAGCGTGCCGTCGCGGAAGGTGACCACGAGGGCGTTGCTGGTGGCGTTGGCCCGCAGTTCGGCCTCGGCCGCCGACACCGTCGCCGGCGGGCCGCCGGCACCTCCGGACTGGAACGAGAGCGTGGGGCGGATGAGCCGCCTGCCGTCGACCGCCTTGACGTTGATCGAGATCTGCGGCGTGCTGTACGACCGCTGCTGCCGCAGCCTCCCATAGATGATCTGCTCGACGCTGTTGACCACCACGCGGCGGACGCCGTCGCGTCCCCACGACACCGCCACGTCGTTGAGCCACACCGAGACGAAGCTCACCACGAGCGCGAGCATCGCCGCCGGCCAGACGATCGCCATCGGGGAGACGCCGGCGGCCTTCAGCGCGATCACCTCGTTGGAGGCCGACATCCGTCCGAACACGCTGGCGACCGCGAACAGCATGGTGCCCGGCACCGCGAACCGCATCGCCTCGGGGATCACGTAGGGGATGAGCATCAGGATCTGGACGAGCCCGAGCCCCTGCTGCTGCGCCTCGCGGACGAGGCCCACCACCAGCATGAACAGCGTGAGCGCGGTGAGCGCCACCAGGAACACCTGGAGCAAGTCCCAGAGCACGTATCGAGAGATGATCCGCATGGCGGCGGGAGTGTAGCGGCGGCCGCGGCGACGGCGGCAGGTCGATTTGCGGCGGAAACTCGGCGTTGCGGCGGGGGGCGGGGCGGCCAGGGGCTTGTCGGCCCGGGCCGGCTGGGCGACCATGGGCGGTCGTTCGTCAGGCTGTCGTCATCTCCGGGAGTCGATCAATGGTGCTTCGTCGCGTGCATCTCGTCTTGTGCCTCGCCGCCGCGTGTGGCGCGACCGTCGGCTCCGTCGCCACCGCCCAGCAGCCCGCCGCCGGGGTGAAGAAGCCCAACATCCTCGTGATCTGGGGCGACGACATCGGCACCTGGAACGTCAGCCACAACAGCCGCGGGATGATGGGCTACCGCACGCCCAACATCGACCGCATCGCCCGCGAGGGCGTGTCGTTCACCGACTACTACGGCCAGCAGAGCTGCACCGCGGGCCGGGCCGCGTTTCTCGGCGGCAACTGCCCGGTTCGCACGGGCATGACGAAGGTGGGCCTGCCGGGTGCCAAAGAGGGCTGGCAGAAGACCGATGTGACGATCGCGACGGTGCTCAAGAGCCTCGGCTATGGCACGGCGCAGTTCGGCAAGAACCACCAGGGTGACCGCGATGAACACCTGCCGACGATGCACGGCTTCGACGAGTTCTTCGGCAACCTCTATCACCTGAACGCCGAGGAGGAGCCGGAGCACCGCGACTATCCCGGCGACATGAAGCTCGCCAGCGGTAAGACCTTCCGCGAGACCTACGGCCCCCGCGGCGTGCTCAAGTGCAAGGCCGACGGCAAGGGGGGGCAGACGATCGAGAACACGGGGCCGCTCACGAAGAAGCGGATGGAGACGATCGACGAGGAGACGCTCGCCGCCGCCAAGGACTACATCCAGCGGCAGACGAAGGCCGGCACACCATTTTTCTGCTGGTGGAACGCCACCCGCATGCACTTCCGCACGCACATGAAGCAGGAGAGCCTGGGGAAGAGCGGTCAGGACGAATACAGCGACGGCATGGTCGAGCACGACGGCCACGTGGGCGTCCTGCTTGCGGCCCTCGACGACCTGGGCATCGCCGACGACACGATCGTTCTCTACTCCACCGACAACGGCCCCCACTACAACACCTGGCCCGACGCCGGCACCACACCGTTCCGCAGCGAAAAGAACTCCAACTGGGAGGGGGCCTACCGCGTGCCGGCGTTCGTCCGCTGGCCCGGGACGTTTCCGGCCGGCACGACGCTCAACGGCCTCGTGGCCCACGAAGACTGGCTGCCGACGCTGGCCGCCGCGGCGGGCGACGCCACGATCAAAGACAAGCTCGCCAAGGGCGTGTCGCTCGGCGGCCGGCAGTACCGCAACTTCATCGACGGCTACAACCAACTCGACCACCTGTCGGGGAAGGTGCCGCAGTCGCCGCGAAACGAGTTCTTTTACGTCAACGACGACGGCCAGATCGTGGCCATCCGCTACTCCGACTGGAAGGCGGTGTTTCTGGAAAACCGTGGCGAGGCGTTCGAGGTCTGGCGGGAGCCGTTCACCGAACTCCGCGTCCCGCTGCTGTTCAACCTTCGCCGCGACCCGTTCGAGAAGGCGCAGCACAACGCCTCGGTCTACAACGACTGGTTTCTCGACCACGCCTTCGTGGCGGTGCCGCTCCAGCAGATCGCCGGCCGGTTTCTGATGAGCATGAAGGACTATCCGCCGAGCCAAACGCCCGGCTCCTTCAATCTGGACAAGATCCAGAAGCAGATCGAGGCCGCCGCCGCAGGCCGGTAGGCGTCATGCCGCCCGGCGGTGGGCGACCTCGGGAAACGCCTCGCTGAAGGCGTGGCCGCTCTTGGAGCGGATGCCGAGGGCCGTGAGCAGCCGGCGGCGGAAGGTGCGGAACGGGATGGCCACGCAGCGGTGGGCGCGGATCCACCAGGGCCGCAGCCGCTGCATGTCGCTCAGGCTCAAGCCCACCTGATCGGGCCGGTGCTTCACGCGGTGCTTGAGCAGGTGATAGTCGTCGCTCCGTTGGAGCACGCGGAGCACGCCGCCGAGCAGCACGCGAGCCATTCGGCTGTCCGTCGGAAGCCCGAATGAGATCTGGTAGTCGATCAGGCAGGGCCGGCCGTTGTCATCGACGAGGATGTTCTCCCGCTTGTGGAGGTCGACGTGGGCGACGCCCCGGCGGTGGACCTCGTCGAGGATCGCTTCGAGCTGCGGGAAAAACCAGTCGTCGACGTGCTCCCCCTCGGCAAGCGCGTGGCCGTCGATCCATTCGTGGGCGATGGCGGTCGTCACCTCGTCGCCCGCCACGCGGATGTCGCCAAGCGACACTGGCGTGCCTTCGATGCCGGCGAGGCGGTCCATGAACCACCGTTCGCGGGCGGCGAGGGCCCGCCCCAGCCACCGCATCGGCACGGGACCGATCCGCTGCGTGCGGTTGAACTTACACTTCGCGGTGCGGGTGGCTGACCGATAGACGGCCGTCGCGGCCCACGAGTCGTGCTTGAGGATCTCGATGCGGCGAAACGTCTCGCCGTCGAGCGTGATCGTGGCCGGCGGGTCGGCGGCGCCGAGGGCCCGGAACGTGGCCGGCCTGGGGCGGGCGGCGGCATGGCCGCCAGCCGAATCGTGGGAACACACCACCGCAGCGTTCGACATGGTTCCGCCCCCCCGCCTGTCCCAGGTCGGTCATTACGACCCGTGGCATGGCGATCGACCGTGGCGGTGAAGCTGCTTGATCGCGTGTTGCAGGGCTGGCCGGGCACCCCGCGGAGCCCGCGGCCTCGTCAGGCCGCAAGGTCACCGCGTCTTGCCTGGCCTGACGCGGTCCTCCGCTCAGGCACGCCGTCGCCGGCGGAGCAGCGTGAGGCTTCCGGCCCCGAGGGTGAGGCCAACCAGCGCGATCGCGGCCGGTTCAGGCACCACGATGATGTCGCCGGAGGACTGGGAGAACGTGAGGGTCTGGGAGCCCGAGACGAGGCGGAAGGTGCCGCTGCCCAGGGATGTCCATGTGCCGGCATAAAAGCCGGTCGATTCGATCGCGGCGAGCGAACCGGCCGACGACCCGGTGAAGGAGAACACGTCGAACGTGGTGTCGTTGGCGATGGCACTGCCGCCGAACGCGAGCGCCATGGTGCCCCCGTAGGTCAGGCCACCCGCGTCGAGGATGCTGATGCCGTCATAGGCGGTGCCACGCGTGCCGGCCGACGCGATCTCGATCACGGCCGTGCTCGTGTCCGTGAGCATGAGCGAGCCAAGGGCGAGCACGCCCGGGCTCGATCCGGGGGCGAGCGTGCCGCTGACGGTGACCGGACCGTTGATCGTGCCCGTGCCCATGAGCCACGCCGCGGCGGCGACCGACAGGCTGCCGGAGCCGAGCACACCGTTCACCTTGAGCGTGCCGGCCGAGACGGTCACTGCGCCGGAGTTCGAGTTGCTGCCTCCCAGGAGTAGTGTGCCAAGCCCAGCCTTCGTGAAACCATTCGAGCCTACCAGTAGCGAACTCACGGTCGCAGTGATGCCGCTGCCGGTGGTGATCGTGTTGGCAGCGGTGCTGGTCCCGGTGAGGGCGATCGTCCCGCTCGTGAACTGGTAGCCGTCGGTGGAGATCGTCAGTCCCGCCGGCACCGCGACGGAGCCCGACACGGTCACGGTGCCAGCGTTGTCACCGAATACGAGAGCGGCCGAGGCTGCTTGTGTGCCGCTGCCGATCGTGCCGGATGCCGTCGCCCACGCCACGCCGGTCGGCGACCAGGTGCCCGAGCCGCCGCCGCCCGCTGCCGGGGCCCAGTAGTTGCCCGAGGGCGGGGCTACGGGCAGTTCGTTGCCGTACACGATGTTGTCGAGCCTGAGCGTTCCGGCGTTTCCGGTCGATGACTCACCGTAGACCATGAACGAATCGACAACGCCGGTGGCGAGTTGGGCCTTGTTCAGATTGGTGCCGGAAAGGGTATTCCCAAGCCAGAGATCCCACGTGCCAGCGGGAAGTGAGTAGGTCGTGCCACCACGAAAATAGGTCGTCGACGAGGCGTCGTTGTTTCCGTAAATCGCAAAATCCATCACCGAGTCTTTCGACACCGACAGCGAGGACAAGGCCGTCCAGGTCGACACATTGCGGTAAGAACCACTGATGGTGGACGCGCCAAGCCCGAAACGCAGGCTGGCTGCAGACTCGCTCCCCGTGAACGTATTCGCGTTACTGAACGACGCACCGTTTCCCGTAAAGAACGTAAAGACGCCTGAGTTGCCGGAGATGATCGTGGAGAAGGACAGCGAGTAGTAGTTGGATCCCGTGTAATCGAAGACAGAGAACTTATTCACAGAAGTTGCTGTCGGGGCGGTCAGCACGAGCTCGGAGCCCGCCCCCAGCGACGTACTGCCCGGGTTCTCCATGGCGACGCTTCCGCCGCCGTTCCCCACGCGGACGAAACTCGTACCGCTTGGGGGAGACGGAAGAAATGAGCTCGATGTCCCGGTGTTCCACGTTCCAGTGGTTGTGCCGAAGTCGTACGTCCAGGTCGCAGCCGCAGCACTCGTCGGCAGCAAGAGCAGGATGCTGAGCGTCGACGCCAGGCTCAGACCGAAACTGCTTCGATGGCAAAGATTCCGCACCATAGCTTCCGCCTTGCGATCGGGCTCATGTGGTGCGACATCCCGTCGCCACCACCGAGCGATGATTGATTCAAGGGCGGAACACCGCGGCCGTGATCCGATCGAAGCCGCGGAGTCCGGAAGACTGACGAACCAAGCCTGGGGAATCGGAACGTCAGATCATTCGTGCGGAAGTCTGACGCTCGTGTGTGAGGATGGTGGTAAAGAAGTGTGAGTTTTTTGTGAGGCTCGTGGGCGGTGGTGGACACGCCACACATCACTCCCAAACGAGAACCGGTGCAAGCAAAAAGCGCGCCAGACTTTGCGGGGCGCTCTGAAAAAGCCGTAAGGTTTTCTACGGGCCTGAAACTGGGCGGCTTCGGCTCGAGACAGCAGGTGCGCTCGGCCATTTCGTGCGGGAGCGGCTGCCTGCGGAGCAGGCAGCCGCAACGGGGGCGTGCTCGCTATCGCGGCAACTGGCTGCCTTGCCGCAGGTTGAAAACCTGCGCTACGGGGAGGAGGCGGGCTGTGTCCGCAGGTTGAAAACCTGCGCTACGGGGAGGAGGCGGGCTGTGTCCGCAGGTTGAAAACCTGCGCTACGAGGGCCGGGGGCAGGGAAGCCCGGCGGCGGGTTGTCAGAACTTCTGGATCATGTCGAAGCCGAGCATCGTCTGCTGGTTACTGACGCCGTCGTTGTAGGACCGCCGCGTGCCAGTTGGGCCGCCGAAAAAGTCCCAGCGGAAGCAGGGCCGCATGAGGAAGTTGCCCGTGGGTACCCAGTTGGGGCCGACCGTCAGCGAGTAGTAGTTGCCCGGCAGCGGCACGTGGTTGGGGTTGCTCGGCCGGTTCAGGCCCACGCGGGTGCCGTCGGTGTCTTGAAACCACTCGAAGCGGGCCCCCCAGAGCCAGGTCTTGCTCATGCGGTAATAGAGGTACTGGTCGATGCCGGTCCAGAGGGCGGTGCCACCATCGGCGAGCCCCTTGGCCTGCGTGCCAAGCCACTGGTGGAACACATACTCCACGTTGTCGCTCGGCCGTAGTTCGAAGAGCAGGCTGTAGCGGGTGCGGTTGGCCGAGGTGAGCGGCGGCGCGGGCTGGAAGAGTGGCGAGAAGTCGTTGCCTTCGTTGCCGCTGACGATTGCGAACGACGTGGCGAAGGTGTTGTCGTCGTTCTTTGCCCGGACCCGGCCGAGGAAGTTGGCATCGCTGTAGGGCGAAGCCAGGCCATTCCAGCCGTTAACGAGACCGGCATCGACCTCCACGTTGTCGGAGGCTCTCCAGTTCACGAGGCCACCCCAGTGATTGAAGGGGCCGGCGAACTGGTAGCTGTAAGACTTCTGATAGAAGAAGTTGCCCACGGCGGGTACGCCCTCGTAGCCCACGATCGTGTAGAAGTGGCCAAGTTTGAGCGAGATGTCGTGGTTGCCGATCTCGGCATAGAGCTGCGGAATCGCGAGGCCGTAGTACTCGCCGCTGTTCCAGTCCTGCGGGCCGGGGTTTGTCTCCCAGCCGAGCGACATGGCCAGCGGGAAGTCTTCGCCGTAGAGCAGGTCCGTCCGGTAGCCGATGCCGTTGGACCCGTCGGTGGGGAGCGTCCGCTCGGCGATGAAGTAAACCTGGTTCATCATCGCCTCGTTGGCGCGATCGACGGCGTTGTAGGGGCCGTTGAACTTGCTCGGCGGCACGCCGAAGTTACCGATGAAGCCGCCGTCGAGCCAGCCGGAGATGCGGCCGCGGTCGCCTTCGCCGAACAGGAACCAGTCCTGTCCGGAGGGGATCAGGCCGGTCATCACGTCGTCGGTGAGCACCGGGTCGAACGACTCGAACGAGCCGACCTGGCCTGGTCGGCCGATGAACGCCTCTTCCTGGGCGGCGGCCCCCGAGGCCACGGCCATGCCGATCACCGCCGCCACCATCATCGCTGCGCCGCCACGCATCGAGTTGACTCCCCGGTTGGATGCCCGAGGTGACATCGGCCGGAGATTCGGCACGACCGTCGTCCGACGCACGATCGGCAGAAAGGTCACAGCCGGTCATCCTCACCCGTGCGACCCGCAGATCTTGCCAAGGGGGCCGCTGTGGCGGGCGTGGGCAGCCCCGAGCCCCGTGAACGCCTCAAGATCAAGCGTGACCCGTATCAGCCGTGGGCCGTCTCGTCGGAGCGGGCCGCCTCGACCACCCGACGATAGATCGCGATCGCCGCCGCCGCCGCCCGGATCGCGCCTGAAAAGTCATTGGCTGCGACGGGCTTTCGAGCCTCGGCCACGGCCTCGAGGAGTCGGTCCCGGTCGCGGCTCGACAGGCCATCGGCGGCCGACTCGACGCTGGCGATGATCCCCTCGAGCAGTTGGGCAGACGCCGCACAGCCATACGATCGATAGGGGCCGCCGCCCAGCTTCGCCCCAGGACGCAGCACGCGGACGCCTTCGCCTTCTGGAGCGATCGAGCCGAGGAAGGCCGCGAGGAGCGAGCCCATGAAGAGCAGTCCCATCGCCGCCAGAGTGGCGAAGGCGAGCGTATCGGCCAGGCCATCTCCAAGACTCTCCTTGGCGGCGGCCGTCGTGAGGCCACCGTATCCAACGAGCGCTGCCAGCAGGCTCGTGGCTGCCACCCCCAACAGGCCCCAGGGCACGGGAGGGCGGTTCGAGGTCGCCGGCGCCTCTTCGGTAAGCGGCCATGGAACAGCATCGGCACCGCCGTGCGACGCCTCGTTGTCGCCGGCGCGGGCGACGATCACCGTGACGTTGTCCGGGGCACCCCGCACCAGCGACAGGCCCACCAGCGCTGCCGCCGCCTCCGCGGGAGGCAGGCTCCCCGCCAGCAGGCCGATCTCCTCGTCGGCGACCTGCCCCGACAGGCCGTCGCTGCAGAGCAGGAACACATCGCCGGCGTCCACCGGAAAAGGACCTTCGAGATCGACGTTGACCTGCGGGTGGGGGCCCATCGACCTCGTGATGATGTTCTTGGGGATCGGGTCGTCGGCTCCCGGTGGCCGATGCGCCTCCATCTCCCAGGCCAGGGAATGATCGCGGGAGAGCTGGTCGATCGTGGTCCCGCGGATGCGGTAGGCGCGACTGTCGCCGACGTGGCCCACGAGCACTCCGCGGGGCAGGAGGGCCAGGGCCGTGCAGGTCGTGCCCATGCCCCGCATGTCGATGGCGCTCTCGCCCCGCGAGTGGATCTCCGCATTGGCCTGCTCGATGCTCGCCTTGAGCGCCAGCGGCGGCGAGCGGGCGGCGGTCTTCTCGTAGGCGAGCGGCACGTGTTCGACGGCCAGCGCACTGGCCATCTCGCCCGCGGCGTGGGCTCCCATGCCGTCGGCCACCACGAACAGCCAGCCCCGGCGGCGATACTGCTCCGTACCCCAGGGCGCGAGCACGGCCTTGGAGTCTTGGTTGTTCGCCCGCCGGCGACCGATGTCGGTCAGTTCGCAGTAGTCGAGAGTGGCGCCGGATCCCACGTGTCGAACCCCGGAAAGGCGGGTGATTGGGGCAAGGGAGAAGGGAAAGACGGCAAGTCTAGCCACCCGGCGGCACGCTCGCGACCTGGCATCGGCTGGGCAACCTGGGAAACGCCCGCCGGTCTGGCGGCGGCCGCGGCCGGCACCTATCGTCCGCCGCATGCGCCGCGTTCTCCTGCTTGCTACCGCCGCCGGCCTCGTCGTCGCCGTTTCGGGCTGCGTGCAGCGGCGAATGACGATTCGCTCGAATCCGCCCGGGGCGCTCGTCTACGTTGACGACTACCAGCTTGGCACCACGCCGGTGTCGCACGATTTTGTCTACTACGGCACGCGGAAGATCAGGCTCGTGAAGGATGGCTACGAGACCCTGACCGTGCGGCAGCCCTTTCCGGTCCCGTGGTACGAGATCTTCCCGCTCGACTTCGTCACCGAGAACCTCATCCCGTGGGAGGTCCGCGACGAGCGGGTGGTCGATCTGGCGATGCAGCCGGCGGCTTCGACGCCTCCCGAACTCGTCGTGTCTCGCGCGGAGCAGGTGCGACTCGCCGCGGGCAGCCTGCCTCCCGTGGCGCCTCAGGCGGTCGTCAAGCCCGCACCGGTGGTCCAGCCGGTGCCGGCCCCGCCCCCCGCGCTGCCGCCGATCCAACAGTATGCCCCGCAGCCCTTGCCGCCTCCGCCCCAGCAGCCGCTCGTGCTGCCGCCTCCGCAGGGGATGCAAGGACTCCAGCCGCCGATGCGAAACGCGCCATCGCAGGGCATCCCGTCGCTCGGCGTGCCATAATCGCGGCATGCCCCGCGACGACCGTCCTGCCCGCTCTCCCGCCCGCGATGCCGTCGAGGCCCGCAAGCTCGACCGGTTTCGGAGCATGCTCCGCGACGTGTTGCCGCGGAATGGTTTTTATGCGGCCAAGCTCTCCCGCGTGGCCGACCCGCAGCGTATCGACTCGCTCGCCCGCCTTGCCGACTGGCCCTTCACCTTCAAGGATGAACTCGTCGAGGCGGCGGCCGGCACCGGTCGGCCCGGCAACCTCACGTTTGGGCCGGAACGCTACACACGCTACCACCAGACGAGCGGCACGCACGGCCGACCGTTGCCGGTGTACGACACGGCGGATGATTGGGCATGGTGGATGACGTGCTGGCGGACGATCCTCGATCGCGGTGGCGTGGCGGCCGGCGACCGGGTGATCGTGACCTCGTCGTTCGGGCCCTACATCGGCTTCTGGAGCGGCTTCGATGCGGCGATCGACTGCGGGGCGATGGCAATCCCAACCGGCGGCATGACGAGCCTGGCGAGGCTGGAGTTGATCCGCGCGGCGGGCGGCAGCGTGCTCCTGGCGACTCCGAGTTACGCGCTGCACCTCGCCGAAGTGGCGGCTGAGGCCAAGATCGACGCGGCCGCGCTCGGTGTCCGCTTGGTGATCGTCGCCGGCGAGCCCGGTGGCTCCGTGGCCGCCACGCGTTCGCGGATCGCGGCTGCCTGGGCTGCCGACGTGCTCGATCATGCCGGCGCTACGGAGGTGGGCCCCTGGGGCGTGGGCGATCATCGCGGTGACGGCCTGGACGTGATCGAAGAGTGGTTTCATCCGGAGTTCCTCGCGCTCGAGACCGGCGGGGCCGCCGAGCCGGGGCAGCTTGCCGAGCTGGTGCTCACCACGCTCGGCCGGTGCGGGGCGCCGGTGATCCGGTATCGGACGGGCGACGTCGTGCGGCCCACCTGGGCCTCGGTGGCGGACGTGGAGGCCGGCGCCTGCCCGTGGGTGCGGCTCGACGGCGGCATCCTCGGTCGCACCGACGACATGCTGGTGATCCGGGGCGTCAACGTGTTTCCGCAGGCCATCGACGAGATCGTCCGCGGTTTTCCGGAGGTCGTCGAGCACCGGCTCACGGCCACGACCCGCGAGAGCCTCGACGAACTCGCGCTCGACATCGAGGACCGGCTCGACGATCCGGATCGGGTCGCCCGCGAACTCAAGATCCGCCTCGGCCTTCGCGTCGCCGTGCAGGCCGTGCCGATCGGCAGCCTGCCGCGCTTCGAAGGCAAGGGGCGGAGATTCGTCGATCTGCGGCGCACGCCTGGAGGACACGCATGACACCGAACCAGCCCGTGCCGACAGCGATCCGTCGGACCGCGGCCGACGGCAACGCCATCGAGATCGACTGGAACGACGGCGCGACGGCCCGTTACACCGCGAAGCTGCTCCGCGACGCCTGCCCGTGCGCCACCTGCCGGGAGAAGCGGTCGGCCCCGCAGCCGGCACCGATGCTGCAGGTGCTGCGGCCCGAAGAACTCGTGCCGCTGGCGGTCACGGGCATGCAGCCGGTGGGGCAGTATGCCTATTCGATCGGTTTTTCCGACGGCCACGACACCGGCATCTACACGCTCGAGTATCTCCGCGAGCTGGGATTCGAGAAGTCGTAGCGCAGGTTTTCAACCTGCGGGATCGTAGCGCAGGTGGGCAACCTGCGGGATCGTAGCGCAGGTTTTCAACCTGCGGTGTTCGTAGCGCAGGTTTTCAACCTGCGGCGTTCAGGCACAGGTTGAAAACCTGTGCTACGGGAGTCGGTTCAAACCTGCGCTACGCGAGTCCGCAGGCGGCGGCGTTCATCACCGCGGCAATCCGCACTGCGTCGTGGCAGGCATCTTCGCTCGCCCCGAGGTGGAGCAGGCTCGCCTCGTGATTCTTGATGCAGAGCTCGCAGCCGGCGAGCGCCGCGCAGCCGAGGCTCATCAGTTCGAAGTCGAGCTTGCTCGTGGCCGGCTGGGCCATCCGGCTCATGCGCAGCCGCGGGGAACGGGCCTCGTAACTCTCCTTGCCCAGCATGTGGCGAAACCGATAGTAGACGGTGTTCATCGCCATCAGGCCGGCGGCGGCGACCGCGTCGGAGAGCACGGGGGCGGCCGCGTCGCCGAGGCCCGCTCGGATGTCGGATTCCAGGGCTGCGGTGAGCGGCCCGCAGCGAACGAACCGCGCCGCCGCCAGTGCCACCCCCAGCGCCTGGGCCGGCTGCAGGTTTTCGCCGGTCAGGACGGCCCCCACGTTGAGGCGAATGTCCTTGAGGTCGTCGGGCAGGGTGTCGCGAATGGCGTCGGTGGCGGGCGTGGGGATCGACATGGCAGGATTCCTGAATCGCAAGGGGACGAAGTCGAGAGAAGCCCGGTGATTGTAGCCGTTCGTTGAACGCGGGCCGCCGAGGATGCTACCTTCGGGAGATTTTTTTCCCGCCCCGCAGAGCCGTTCCATGCCGCGTCGAGACGACCTGCACACCATCCTCCTGATCGGGTCCGGCCCCATCGTCATCGGCCAGGCCTGCGAGTTCGACTATTCCGGCACCCAGGCCTGCAAGGCCCTTCGCGAGGACGGCTATCGGGTGGTGCTGGTCAACTCGAACCCGGCCACGATCATGACCGACCCGGGCACGGCCGACCGCACCTACATCGAGCCGCTCACCTGGCAGATGCTCGAGAAGGTGATCGAGGTCGAGAAGCCCGACGCGGTCCTCCCCACGCTCGGCGGCCAGACGGCGCTCAACCTGGCAATGGAACTGGTGAAGCACGGCGTGCTGGAGAAGCACGGCGTGGAGATGATCGGCGCCAAGGCCGACGCGATCCGCCGCGGCGAAGACCGCGAGATCTTCAAGGCCACGATGCAGAAGATCGGCCTCGAGACCTGCCGGGGCAGGATCGTGCGGAGCCTCGCCGAAGCCCGCGAGGTGCTCGCCGAGATCGGCCTGCCGGCGGTGATCCGGCCGAGCTTCACGCTCGGCGGGTCGGGCTCGGGAGTGGCCTACAACCGCGAGGAGTTCGACACCAAGGTCCAGCGGGGCCTCGACCTCTCACCGGTGGGCGAGGTGCTCGTCGAGGAGTCGATCCTCGGCTGGAAGGAATACGAGATGGAGGTGATGCGCGACGTCGATGACAACGCCGTCGTGATCTGCTCCATCGAGAACTTCGATCCCTGCGGCGTGCACACCGGCGACTCGATCACCGTCGCCCCGGCGATGACGCTCACCGACAAGCAGTATCAGCGGATGCGCGACGCCAGCTTCGCCGTGATTCGGGCGATCGGCGTCGAGACCGGCGGCTCCAACATTCAGTTCGCCGTCGAGCCCGCGACGGGGCGGATGATCGTGATCGAGATGAACCCGCGGGTGAGCCGATCCAGCGCGCTGGCCAGCAAGGCGACCGGCTTCCCGATCGCCAAGATCGCCGCCAAGCTGGCGGTCGGCTGGCGGCTCCACGAACTTGCCAACGACATCACCAGGAAGACGAAGGCCTGCTTCGAGCCCTCGATCGACTACGTGGTGGTGAAGGTGCCGCGGTTCGCCTTCGAGAAGTTTCCCGAGGCCGACAGCCGGCTGACCACGCAGATGAAGAGCGTGGGCGAGACGATGGCGATCGGCCGGACGTTCAAGGAGGCCTTTCAGAAGGCGCTTCGCGGCCTGGAGGTGGGCTCGTTCGGATTCGGCTGCGATGCCAAGGATCTCTGGGGCACGCCCACCGAGCCATCGATCGACGACATCCGCGTCAGGATCGCCACTCCCGATCCCGATCGCGTCTGGTGGCTGCGGTATGCGATCAAGGCGGGGCTCACCGTGGACGAGATCCACGAGGTCACCGCGATCGACCGCTGGTTCCTCGACCAGCTTCAGCAGATCGTCGAGGTGGAGAGCCTCCTGCGGACGGTCGGCACGCTCGCCGCGATCGACGACGGCACGCTTCGGATGGCGAAGCAGGCGGGCTTTTCCGACCGCCAGGTGGCCATGCTGCTCGGTTCGAGCGAGTTCGAAGTCCGTGCGGAGCGGAAGCGTCGCGGGATCGTCGCCACCTACAAGGCGGTGGACACCTGCGCGGCCGAGTTCGAGGCGCTGACGCCATACTTCTACTCGACCTGGGAAGACGAGGACGAGACGCGGCCCAAGGAGCCCGGCCGGAAGCGGGTGATGATCCTCGGCGGCGGCCCCAACCGGATCGGGCAGGGCATCGAGTTCGACTACTGCTGCTGCCATGCCAGCTTCGCGCTCCGCGAGATGGGCATCGAGAGCGTGATGGTCAACTCGAATCCTGAGACGGTGAGCACCGATTACGACACGAGCGACATGCTCTTCTTCGAGCCGCTCACCTGCGAGGACGTCCTCAACATCGCCGACCGCATTCAGCCCGACGGCGTGATCGTGCAGCTCGGCGGCCAGACGCCCTTGAATCTGGCGCGGGCCCTGCACGCCGCCGGCCTGCCGATCATCGGCACGAGCGTGGACACGATCGAGATGGCCGAGGATCGGGAGAAGTTTCGCGACCTCCTCGACCGGCTCGGCCTCAAGCAGCCCGACAGCGGCATCGCGCGGACGCTCGAGCAGGCCCGCCGCGAGGTGGCCCGGATCGGCTATCCGAGCCTCGTGCGGCCGAGTTTCGTGCTCGGCGGTCGGGCGATGGAGATCTGCTACGACCAGTCGCAGTTCGAGCGGTACGTGGCCGAGGCCTTCGCCGTGGCCCAGGGGCAGCCGGTGCTCATCGATCGCTTCCTCGAAGACGCGATCGAGGTGGACGTGGACTGCATCGCCGACGGCAAGGACGTGATCGTGGCCGGGGTGATGGAACACATCGAGGAGGCCGGCGTGCACTCCGGCGACTCCGCCTGCTGTATCCCGCCCCACAGCCTCTCGCCGGAGATGATCGCCGAGATCAAGGCGGCGGCCACTGGCCTCGCCAAGAGCCTCGGCGTGATCGGCCTGATGAACGTGCAGTTTGCAGTGAAGAAGGAGGCCGGTGAAGACGGCACGAGCGGCCAGGCGCTCTACGTGATCGAGGTCAACCCCCGGGCCAGCCGCACGGTGCCGTTCGTGGCCAAGGCCACGGGGCTGCCGGTGGCGAAGGTGGCCGTGAAGGTGATGGCGGGCACGAGCCTGGCAGAGCAGGGGATCACCGATGATCCGGTGCCGGCCCACGTGAGCGTGAAGGAGAGTGTGTTTCCGTTCGTGAAGTTTGCCGGCGTGGACATCGCGCTTGGCCCCGAGATGCGGAGCACGGGCGAGGTGATGGGCGTGAGCGACACCTTTGCGATCGCCTTCGCCAAGAGTCAGATCGCGGCCGGCATCCTTCTGCCGGAGAAGGGGCGGATTTTCTTGAGCGTGGCAAGCGTCCAGGCCAAGGAGTCGATGAAGGGCCTCGCGCAGCGGCTCGTCGCCCTCGGCTTCGAACTCATCGCCACCTCGGGCACGGCCCGCGAACTCGCCGCCGCCGGCATCCAGGTGGAGGTGGTGAAGAAACTACAGGAAGGCCATCCCAACCTGATCGACCACCTCATCGACGGCCGCGTGCAGCTGATCTTCAACACGCCCCGCGGCAAGGGTGCCCGCACCGACGAGGGCCGCATCCGTGCGGCGAGCGTGCTCTACGGCGTGCCTTGCATCACCACGCTCCCGGCCGCCGAGGCCTGTGTGCGGGCCATGGAGGGGATGCGGAAGTCGCCGCTGTCGGTGCAGCCGATCCAGGATCGCTTCCGCGAGCCGGTCGCCTCCCGCTCCGCATCAGGAAGCCCAATCGCGTAAGCGATGGGGGCACGCCGAGCGATCCCGCGCCGCGATGGGCTACCCGCGCCCCGTCGCCGGACGTTCGCTGCGGCCCTCCTGGGCCTTCGCTCACTCGATGCTGACTTCGCTTCGCCATCCATGGCTGCGCTCGTCAGCAACGCCGGCTCTCGAGGCACGGGCAGCCCCTCGCTCGATGTGATTTCAGGAAGCCCAATCGCGTAAGCGATGGGGGCACGCTGGCGTTGTCGCGCCGCTCGACGTCCATCCCGAAAATGAAATCCGGCCGAGGGGAGCGAGTCCCCTCGGCCGGTGTCGTTTCCGGTCGCTTGCGTCAGTCGCGGGCTCAGGCGGCGGCGACGGCGGGCCTCTTGATGAAGCTCACGATCAGCGGGAGCAGCGCCCCGACGATCGCCGACAGGATGCCGTTGCCGGCGAAGCCGGCGTCACCGGCGCCGAAGAGGCCGCCAAGAGCTGGGATCAGGCTGGGCAGCACCTGGCCACCGAGGCCGCCGCCGACGAGGCCGAGCACCGTGTTGAGCATCGGGCCGAGGTTCCGGTTCTTGAGCAGCGCTCCGACGACGTTGCCACCGGCACCGCCGGCGATGAGGCTCACGATCCAGCTGATGATCTGAGGAGTCATGGTTGTTCGACTTTCCTGAAAGAGGTCTCGGTTCTGCCAGGACACCCGCCGGTCCCGGCTGTCGAGAGATGAGTTGCCGCGTCGCCGCCGCGTGTCACTCGCGTCATCACAGAAATGCCCGCCGCTGCCCCAGCGCCGTGACGGTTGTGTCGGTGGCAGCGGTTGCACGGGCTGCCGACGGCGATGTCGCTGCGGTGACGACTGCCTGAGCCGGCGGCGAAGTAGACTCGACCGCTCGCATGAGCACCGACAGCTTTCCGAACGTTCCTCCTCCGCCGCGGCCTCTGCCGGCGCCGCTGGCTGACGACCCTGCGCGGCTCACGGCCCGCACGCTCGAGGGCTTGGAATGGGTGCTGGCTCGGGAACTCGAGGCGGTCGGGGCCCGCGACCTGCGGATCGGCCGGCGGACGATCGAGTTTTCGGCGGATCCGGGGCACGACCGCGAGACGCTTTACCGGGCGGTGCTCGAATCGCGGACGGCGATCCGCGTGCTCGAGCCGCTCGGCCGCTTCACCGTCGATTCTCCCGAGTCGCTTTACCGGGCGATGCAGGAGGTCGATTGGACCGAGCAGCTGAAGGTCTCCGACTCGCTCCGTGTCGATGCGGCGATTCACGACACCTTCCTCACGCACTCGCTCTACGCCGCGCAGATCGTCAAGGACGCGGTGGTCGATCAGTTGCGGACGCCGAGCGGCAAGCGGCCGAACGTTCAGCTGCGGGGGGCGACGCTGCGGATCGCGCTGCATCTCGTGGGCGGCGTGGCGACCGTGTTTCGCGACGCGGCGGGCCGCTCGCTCCACCAGCGGGGCTGGCGGATGGGCGAGGTGGAGGCGCCGCTGTCCGAGGTGCTCGCCGCGGGCATCCTGGCGACCGCCGGCTGGTGGCGGCCCGGTGAGGCAGGGGGATCGACCACGGGCGAGCCCCTGCTCGATCCGATGTGCGGGTCGGGAACGCTCGTGATCGAAGGGGCCACCATCGCCGCGGGGATGGCGCCAGGCCTCTGGCGGGCGCGCCGGCGAGCGCACGGCTTCTTCAAGTTTCGCGACCGCGACGAATCGCTCGTCATGAAGCTCGTGGCGGAGCTCGAGTCGCGGGTGCTGTCGCCGCCGGCCGAATCCTTCTTCGCCAGCGACCTCGACCCGAAGGCGGTCGAGGCGGCGCGGGCGTGTGCCGATGCTGCGGGGGTGACCGACACGGTCGCGATCGGCACCCGGCACTTCGAGGAGGTTCGGCCACCGGAGCATCCGGGCCTGGTCGTGACCAACCCGCCGTACGGCGAGCGGCTCCCGCTGCCCCGCGCCGGCGCGCTCTTTCGTCGGCTGGGGGACTGGCTGGTGCAGCGGTGCGGTGGCTGGCGGGCCGCAATCCTTGCCGCCGACACCCCCGCGCTGTCGCAACTCGGACTCCGCCCGAGCCACCGCATCCCGCTCGTGAACGGCCCGATCCCGTGCAAGCTCCTCGAACTCGCCATCCGGGCAAGAGCGGGCTCACCGCCATCACCACCACCACCACCACCATCTCCTCCTCCCCCTCCATCCCAGGTCGAAGGCCGGGGTGAGTCTTCAACGACTGGCCCCGACCGCTCGCTCGGCGCAGCCGCCGCCAGCCGGGATCGGTGCGAGGATGCCGAGCATGGGGCTATCCTGCCCCCGCGAGGCAACTCGTACCGTCCCGGCGCCGACGGCGCGACCGACGAAGCGGCTGCGTCCAGCACGCCGAGCCCCGGCCGTCCGCGCGCGCGCACGACCGCCGACCAGATTGGCGACTTCCGCCGTCGGCTCGCCAAGCGGTTCAAGCACCTCGCGAAGTGGGCCCGCCGCCAGGGGATCGAGGCGTTTCGCGTCTACGACCGCGACATCCCCGAGATTCCGCTGGCGATCGACTGGTATGCCGGCTGGCTGCACGCGGCGGAGTATGACCGCCCGCACGAGCGAACCGAGATCGAGCACGAGGTCTGGCTCGACCGGATGATTGAGGCGGCCGCGGTCGAACTCGGCGTGCCCCCCGACCGCACGTTTCTCAAGGCGCGGCGCCGGCAACGGGCAGGGGAGCAGTACGAGAAGCTGGCCGAGCGAAAGGCGATGATCACGGTCCACGAAGGGGGCCTCGCCTTCGACTGCAATCTCTCCGACTACGTCGACACGGGGCTCTTCCTCGACCATCGGATCACGCGGTCGCTGGTCCGCGACGAGGCGGCCGGGAAGCGGTTTCTCAACCTCTTCTGCTACACCGGGAGCTTTTCGGTGTACGCCGCCGCCGGAGGCGCGGCCGAGACCACAAGCGTCGATCTCTCCAACACCTATCTCGACTGGACGCGGGCCAACCTCGCCCGCAATGGCTTCAAGGACGCCGGCCGCCACCGCACCGTGCGGGACGAAGCCCGGGCTTTTCTCGAGCACCGGGCGCGTCGCGGCGAGCCGCCGTTCGACCTTGTCGTCGTCGATCCGCCGACCTACTCCAGGTCGGCGAAGAGCGAGACTCCCTGGGACGTCGAGCGAGATCATGCCGAATTGCTCGAACTCGTGGGTCAGAACCTCGCGGCCGGTGGCGTCGTCTATTTCTCGACCAACTTCCGCCGGTTCCACCTCGCCGCCGACCGGCTCGAGCCGAGATTCGCGATTCGCGAGATCACTGCGCGGACGATTCCAGAGGATTTTCGGAACGAGCGGATTCACCGCTGCTGGCGACTGGTGGCCAAGAGCCCGGTTTGACGCGGCTTTGCCGGGGTTCCTACATTCATGCGCATGAAAGCACGGACGTGGGCCGCGTGGCTGGTTGTGGGCATGGCCGTTGCGGCCGGCTGCCGGCCGGCCGATCCAACGCTGGTGAAGATCGTGTCGAGCCTGCCGCGGACCGGCAGCGCCAAGCAGCAGTCCGACACGATCGTCCGCGGCATCCGCATGGCGATCGAGGAGGCCGGCGGCCGGGTCGGCCCCTTCCGGATCGAATACCTCGACCTCGACGACTCCACGGCCGCCGCCGGCCAGTGGACGAGCGAGGCCGAGGCCGCCAACGCCCGCCGGGCTCTCCAGGATCCCGACGTGATGGCCTACATCGGCACCTTCAACTCCGGGGCGGCCAAGGTGTCGATGCCGATCCTCAACCTCGGGGACCTGCTGATGGTGTCACCCGCCAACACCGCCGTAGGCCTGACGAAGCCTGGCCTCGGCGCGCCGGGTGAGCCGGAGGTCTACCGGCCGACGGGCCGCTTCAATTACGTGCGGGTGGTGCCGGCCGACGATCTGCAGGGGCCGCTCTCGGCCGACTGGGCGAAGCAGCGAGGCGTGAACAAGGTCTACATCCTCGACGACAACGAGGTGTATGGAAAAGGCATCGCCGACCTCTTCGATGAGCGCTGCCGCGAACTCGGGATCGAGGTGGTCGGCCACGACTCGATCGACGCCAAGGCGCAGGAGTTCAAGTCGCTGATGGCGAGCGTCAAGGCGGCGCACCCCGATCTCGTCTACTTCGGCGGCACGACCCAGACCAAGGGAGGCCAGCTCGCCAAGGACATGGCAAGCGCCGGCATCGGGGCCCTCTTCATGGTCCCCGACGGCTGCCGCGAGCAGGTGTTCATCGACTCGGCGGGCGCAGCCAATCTCGAGGGCCGTTGCTTCGTCACGTTTGGGGGCCTGCCGCCGGAGAAGCTCACCGGCAAGGGGCAGGCCTTCGTGGAACGCTACCAGCAGAAGTTCGGGGAGCTTCCGGAGGCGTATGCCGTGTATGGCTACGAGGCCACCTGCGTGGCGCTCCAGGCGATCCGCGAGGTGGGCGCGAAGGAACGCCGGGCGATCACCGACCGGGCCCTGGCGATCCGCGACTTCGACGGGGCGCTGGGCCGCTGGGGGTTCGACGCCAACGGCGACACGACGATGCGGACCCTGACCGTGAGCGTGGTCAAGGGCGGGAAGTTCGAGTTCGAGGAGATCCTCGACGCCGCCGAGGAGGCCGCCGCGCCCTGACGCGGCCCACGACGCATGACCTTCTTCCTCCAGCAGTGCCTGATCGGGCTGACCAACGGCGCCCTCGTGGCGATGGTGGCCCTCGGCTACACGATGGTCTACGGCATCATCCGGCTGATCAACTTCGCCCATGGCGACCTGATCATGCTCGGGGCCTGCCTGGCGCTCACGCTGGTGTCGGCGCTCGGCATGGCGGGCTGGACCGGATCCGCCACCTGGCTGGGCGTGGCCCTGCTCGTGCTGCTCTGCGGCCTGTTCTGCGGCGGCCTCAACGTCGCGGTCGATCGGATCGTCTACCGGCCGCTCCGCACCGCGCCGAAACTCGCGCCGCTCGTGTCGGCGATCGGCGTGTCGTTCATCTTCATGAACATCGGGCTCTTCTGGCTGGGGCCTGCCGACCGGTCGTTTCCGGAACTGCTCCCCGCCCAAAACCTCCTGGCCGGCGAGGGCCTGCAGTTCACGGCCAAAGACCTGCTGGTGATCGTGGTGGTCGTGCCGCTGATGATCGCCCTCTCCGTGCTCGTGAAGTCGACCCGGCTCGGCAAGGCGATGCGGGCGGTTTCCCAGGATCCCACCGCCGCAGCCCTCGTGGGCATCGACGTCGATCGCGTGATTGCCGCGACCTTCTTCGTCGGCGGCTTTCTCGGCGGGGCCGCGAGCGTGATCTACGGCCTCTACATCAACACCATCGGCTTCCAGATGGGGTTTCAGAACGGGCTCTACGCCTTCACGGCGGCCGTGCTCGGCGGGATCGGCAGTATTCCGGGGGCGGTCGTGGGGGGCGTGGTGATCGGCCTCGTCCGCGCCCTCTCGAGCGCCTACGTCGGCGAGCGCTGGACTGGCGCGATCGTGTTTGCAATCCTGATCGTGATCCTTGTCTTCCGCCCCGAGGGCCTGCTCGGCCGCGGCACGAAGGAGAAGGTATGACCAGGTCCCCATCATCTGACGAACTGTCCGACGCGACGGATGTTTCCTCTCGCGACCGGCTGCTCGCCTTCGTACGTGAGCGGTGGGATCTGGTCGCCCTGGTCGCCCTCGCGGTGGCGCCGCTGGTGGTGCCGGCGCTGGGGGGCGCGCTCGGCGGCCAGGTGACCACGCTGTTCGTGTACTGCATCCTGGCGCTCGGCCTCAACGTGATGGTGGGCTACACGGGGCTGGTGCACCTCGGGATCGCCGCGTTCTTTGGCATCGGCGCCTACCTGTTTGCGATCCTCACGGTGCCCATGTACCCCTTCCAGATGCGATTCGTCACGGCGGCCGCAGTGAGCGCTCTGGCGACGGCGGGCATCGGCCTGGCGCTCGGCGCCCCCACGCTCCGGCTGCGGGGCGATTACCTCGCCATCGTCACCCTCGGGTTCGGCGAGGTGGTGAAGGTGACGCTCCGCAACCTCGAGCAGATCACCGGCGGCATGAAGGGGCTCAATCCCGTGCCGCCCCCCGGGGCGGGCCTGAAGATCGGTGGCACCGACCTCGGCCTGGCGTTCGCGATTGATCCGCGGTGGTTCTATTACCTGGCGCTCCTCACGCTCGCCGGGGTGGTCGTGGCGATGCGACGGCTGGAGAACTCGCGGCTGGGCCGGGCCTGGGTGGCTGTCCGCGAGGACGAGCTCGCCGCCGAGGCGATGGGCGTGTCGGCCACGCGCGTGAAGCTCTCGGCGTTTGCGATGTCGTCGGCGGTGGCGGGGCTCGCCGGCTGCCTCTATGCGGCGAGTCTGTCCACGACCGCCGATCCCAATGCCTACGACTTCAACCGCTCGATCATGGTGCTCTGCGCGGTGATCCTCGGCGGGCTGGGCAGCATCCCGGGCACGCTTCTCGGTGTGACCCTGCTCGTCGGCTTCGACACCGTGCTCGCCCCGTGGGCCGACTCGGCGATCCAGCAGTGGAACATCAATCCGTCGGGATCGAGCCTGCTCTCCTTCAGCGGCTGGCGGCTGGCCATCTTCGGGCTGGCGCTGATCCTGGTGATGCGGTATCGTCCGGAGGGGCTCGTGCCCTCGCGGCGGATGGCCGCCGAACTCCACGAGGCCCATGCATGAGCGGCATCGCGGGAATGTCGTCTGGAGGCGAGTCGCGGCCGATGGCGCCGCAGCCGCTCCTCGACGTGGATCGGCTCACGATCCGGTTCGGTGGACTCGTGGCCGTGTCGGACCTCGACCTCGAGGTGCCCGAGGGAACGGTCGTGTCGGTGATCGGGCCGAACGGCGCCGGCAAGACGACCGCTTTCAACTGCATCAGCGGCATCTACTCGCCGTCATCCGGCACGGTGCGGTTTCACGGCCGTCGGCTGGAGCGGGCGTTCACGCCGCGGGTGTTCTGGTCGGCGCTCGGGCTCGGCCTGCTGACCGGGCTTCTCTTCGCGCTTGCCGCGGTCGACGTGGACCGGTTGTGGATGGCGGTGGTGAAGCGGGGGATGATCACCGGCGAGCCGTTCACGGTGGCCGGCGCGATGGACCGGCTCCGCGGCTACTTCCGGGCAGAACTCGCGATCGACCAGATGGCCGGGAAGTGGCGGGTGGTGAGCGCCGACGGCGGAGATGTGCTGGCCATCAAGCGGGATCTCGAGGAGGCCCGGGCGGTTCGCAACGAGCTCCAGGCGGCGGTGACCGCGCGGCGGGCCGGACCGGGCACGGTGCCCGTGGCCACCGATACCGAACGGACGGGCGTGGCTGCGGCCACCTCGCCGATTCCGATCAAGGCGGAGGTGCTCGACCGCCTCGCGGCCGGCAAGTCACGGATTCGTTGGCGGGGCATCCTCGGGTTCCTGTTTGGCAGCGGCCTCGGACTGGCTGGCACGCTGGCAGTTTGGAGACGCGGCCGCCGGTCGCCGCACGTCGTGGCTCGATCGGGAGTGTCGCGGACGTTTCAGAACATCCGGCTGTTTTCCAACATGACGGTGCTCGAGAACGTGCTCATCGGCCTCGATCGGACGATTCCCGGCGGCGTGCCCGCGATGCTCGTGCGCACCCCCGGCAACAGGCGGGCCGAGGCCGCCGCTCGGGCGCAGGCCTTGCGGGAGCTCGAGTTCGTCGGTCTCGCGTCGAGCGCCAACCGGATCGCGGGCCAGCTGCCCTACGGCGACCAGCGGCGGCTGGAGATCGCCCGGGCCCTCGCCACGGGGGCCGAGTTGCTGCTCCTCGACGAGCCGGCCGCCGGCATGAACCCGGCCGAGACGGCGGACCTGGCGACGCTCGTGGAGCAGATCCGGGCCCGAGGTGTGACCGTGCTCCTCATCGAGCACCACATGAACGTGGTGATGCGGGTGAGCGACAAGGTGGCGGTGCTCGACCACGGCGTGAAGATCGCGGAGGGCACGCCCGCCGAGGTGCGGCGTGACGAGAAGGTGATCGAGGCCTATCTGGGCGGGGAGTCGTGAGTCGCATGCCGCTGCTTGAAGTGCGCGATCTCGAGGCGGGATACGGGCCGATCCGGGCCCTTGATCGCGTGTCGCTCGACGTTGACGATGGAGAGTTGGTGGCGCTGATCGGCGCCAACGGTGCCGGCAAGACGACGCTCCTGATGGCGATCTCCGGGGTGGTGCCGCCCCGCGGCGGCTCGATCCGCTTCGCCGGCGCGCCGCTGGCGGCCGCAAAGCCCCACGAGGTGATGCGGCTCGGGATCGGCCACGCTCCGGAAGGCCGCCGCATCTTCCCGCGACTCACCGTCCGCGAGAACCTGGAACTCGGCGGCTTCACCCAGACCGACCGGGCCAAGCTCGTTCGCGACATCGACGAGGCCTGTGGCCTGTTTCCCGTGCTTGGCGAGCGGATGGATCAGCTCGGAGGAACGCTCTCAGGTGGTGAGCAGCAGATGCTTGCGATCGCCCGGGCCCTGGTGGGCCACCCGCGGCTCCTGCTTCTCGACGAGCCGTCGCTCGGCCTCGCACCGCTGATCGTGGCGAAGGTGTTCGAGGTGATCGCCTCGCTCTCCGCCCGGGGCATCGCGGTGCTGCTCGTCGAGCAGAACGCCCGCGCCGCGCTCAAGCTGGCCAATCGCGGCTACGTGCTCGAAACCGGCCGGATCACGCTCACCGGCAGCGGTGCCGAACTGGCCGCCGACCGTCGCGTCCGCGACGCCTATCTCGGCGAGGGCTGACGACGAATTGTTCCCCAACGGAGGTGCCGGTTGGCAGCCGGCGCCAGCACTCCACGGCCGGCCGGGATCTGGAGGCAGCGAGAGGCTGCGTGCGTTGTGTTGAGTAGCACAGGTTTTCAACCTGTGCCGTCGCACGCCGGCGGCCTGCATCCTGCCGTCCAAGCCCAACGCCGTGAGGCGTGGGGTGCGGCCACAACAGGCTCGGCATCCTCTCGACCACGCCCGAGGCCTCACGGCCTTCGGCTTGTACAGGCACGGCCTCACGGCCTTCGGCTTGTACAGGGGAAGCCTCACGGCCTTGCGGCCTACGGCTTGCACGGTCGGCCTGCATCCTGCCGTCCAAGCCCAACGCCGTGAGGCGTGGGGTGCCCCGCCACCAGACGCCATGCCTTCACGCGCCGCCGGCCTTGGCGGCGATCACCTGGAGCAGCTCGTCCCAACTCTTCACGAAGGCGGCGGCACCCTGCGACTGGAGCTGCTCGCCGAGTGTGGCGACATCCACGCCCGCGCGGTCGATCTCGAACAGCGTTCGTGACGACTGGCCGCCGCCGGGCGAGAGCGTGCCACCGAGCGTGCCGTGATCCGCGAAGGCCACCAGCGTCGGCTCCGGCATCGTGTTGATCGTGTGCGGCGCAGCGAGCGCTCGTACGTAGAGGTGGTCGCTGAGGGCTGGATCCTTCGTGCCCGTGCTCGCCCAGAGGAGCCGCTGCGGCATGGCGCCGGTGTTGGCGAGCCGCTGGAAGCGGTCCGAGGCGAGGATCGCTCGATACGCCTGATAGCAGTCCTCGCCGACGGCGATGCCGAGCGTGTTTTTCAGGTGGTCGGGTAGGTCGCCGGCCGAGGCCGCATCCCAGCGGCTGATGAACAGCGAGGCCACGCTCGCCACCCGAGGCGACAGGCCGGCGTCGATTCGCCGCTCGATCCCGCGAAGGTAGGCCTCGGCAGCGGCCACGTAGTGTTCCTTCGTGAACAGGAGCGTGACATTCACCGGCACGCCGGCGGCGATCGCCTCCTCGATCGCCGGCAGGCCCTTCGGGGTGCCCGGAATCTTGATGAACAGGTTGGGTCTGTCCGCACGGGCGAAGAGTTCCTTGGCGGCGGCGAGCGTGGCGGCGGCGTCGTAGGCCAGATGTGGCGACACCTCCAGCGACACCCAGCCGTCCAGTCCGCCGGTCCGGTCATAGACCGGCCGGAAGAGGTCGGCGGCCCTGGTGAGATCCTCGATGGCCAGTTCGAAGAACAGCCGCTCGCCGGTGCGGCCCTCGCGGACCTTCGCGGCGATCGCGGCGTCGTAGGCGGCGCTCCCTTTGATGGCGAGGTTGTAGATCGTGGGGTTGCTGGTCAGGCCGGTGACCGACAGTTCGGCGACGTAGCGGGCCAGGGTGCCGTCTTCGAGCATGGCTCGCGTGATGTTGTCGAGCCAGAGGCTCTGGCCGAGGCGGTGGAGGGCGGCGGTGGGTTTCACGGGTCTGCCTTTCCGGAAACGAGGTCGAGAATTTCGGCGCCGAAGTCGGCGAGTCGCTTCTCACCGATCCCCTTGCAGCGAAGAAGGGCGGCGAGCGAATCGGGCTGCTCGCGGGCGATCGCCCGGAGCGCCTTGTCGTCGAGGATCGTCCAGGCAGGCTTGCCGCGGGCCTCGGCGATCCGCCGCCGCCAGCGGCGGAGCCGCTCGAAGAGGTCGCGGTCCACGCCCTGCCAGTCGTCAGTGTCGGTCTTCGCGGCCTTGGTCTTGCCGGCCCGTGGCTCGAGCAGCACCACCTCGCGGCTCCCGCGAAGCACCTCCCACGACCGCTCGTTCAGCGTGACGACGGGCCGGTCGCCGGCGGTCCGGGTGAGGAGTTCTTGGTCGAGCAGCTGATGGACGAGATTCTCCGCAGCCCGCTGGTCGATCGCCGCGAGCAGACCGAACGTGGAAAGCCGGTCGTGGCCGTGGCGGAGCACCGCATCGGTCTTCGCGCCGCGGAGCACCTCGCAGACGTGCCGCACTCCGAACCGTTCCTGCACGCGGGCGACGCACGAGAGGATCTTCTGTGCCATGACCGTCGCTTCGGGCAGGCTGTCGGTCTCGCCGAGGCAGACGTCGCAGGCGCCGCAGGCGGCGGCCGGATAAGACTGGCCGAAGTACTCCGAGAGGGCGGCGTGGCGGCAGCGGGTCGCCTGGGCGTAGCGCCGCATGGAGAGAAGATGCTCCATCTGCGAGGCGATGAGCCGCTCCTGCTCCTCGGGCTCCAGTTCCGACTCCGCGGCACTCTTGCGGACGAGCGACTCCCAGCTGAAGACGTCGGCCGACGAGTAGAGGAGCACGCACTCCGCCGCGAGGCCGTCGCGGCCCGCACGGCCGGTCTCCTGCTGGTAGGCCTCGAGGCTCTTGGGGAGTGACGTGTGGAGCACCAGCCGCACGTCGGAGCGATCGATCCCCATGCCGAAGGCGACCGTCGCCACGACGATGTCGATCGTCTCGCGGGTGAAGGCCTCCTGGGTCCTATGCCGTTCCTTGGCGTCGAGGCCGGCATGGTAGGGACGGGCGAGCAGCCCCTCGGCGGCGAGCCGGGCGGCCAGCTTCTCGGTTTCCTTTCGCGAGATGCAGTAGACGATCGACGCCTCGCCCCGATGCCGGCCGAGAATCGCGAGTGTCTGGGCGATCCGGTCGGTCCGCGGCACGACGCGGTAGACCAGGTTGGGGCGGTCGAACGTGCCCACGAGCTCCACCGGATCCTGGAGGTTGAGCTGCCGGGCGATGTCGGAGCGGACCCGCGGGGTGGCCGTGGCGGTGAAGGCGTGGATGCTCGCCGAGGGAAAGCGGTCGCGGAGGAGGGCGAGCTGCCGGTATTCGGGGCGGAAATCGTGCCCCCAGTGGCTGATGCAGTGGGCCTCATCGACGGCGAACCGCTTCACGCCGACCCGCGCGAGCAGGTCGAGCAGGCCGGTGTTCACCAGTCGCTCCGGAGCGGTGAACAGGAGCCGCAGTTCGCCGGCCGCCAACTGGTCGCGGACGTTCGACCGCTCCTCCTGCGACATGCCCCCATGAATCGCCGCCGCCGGATAGCCGATCGCCTCCAGGGCGTCGACCTGGTCCTTCATCAGGGCCACGAGCGGCGAGATGACCACGTCGGTCGTTTCACCCATGAGCGGTGGCAGCTGGTAGCAGAGGCTCTTGCCACCGCCGGTGGGCATCACCACCAGCGAGTCGCGGCCGGCGAGCGCCGCGGCGATCGCCTCGGCCTGCAGCGGTCGGAGCCGGTCGAAGCCCCACCACCGCGTGAGCACGTCCGCGATCTGCGTGTCGCCGAGAGGCACTGCGTCGTCGGTCTCGACTGGCTTGGTCACTGCGGATCCTTCCTGCGGGAACGGCCTCAGGATAGCAGAGCGCCCGCAGCCTCACGGGGCCTCTCGTAGCACAGGTTTTCAACCTGTGTCTCTGCCTCAATTTGCATCGGGCTCGGAGCTGCCCGTGCCCCGTCGCCGGACGTTCGCGTGGCTCGGGATTACCCGAGCCCTGTCGCCGGACGTTCGCGGATGCCCTCGTGGCATCCGCTCACTCGGATGCCGAAGGCGCTTCGCCATAGTGGCTACGCTTGTCGGCATACGCCGGCTCTCGGGGCTCGGGCAATCCCTCGCTGATTCTGCGAAGACAAACGGCCGTGCAGCCGTGAATCCGCGGCAGGACGCCGCCCAGCCATCAGGCTGCACGGGCCATGGATGGCCGTGCAGCCGTGACTTCAGTCAGCGTTGAACGAATACACCGTCGCCGGGCCCTTCTTGAGAGTGCCCACGTATTCGTACCATTCCTTCCGAAGCGGGTTGGGCTGCGGCATGTCGGACGAGGAGAGGCGGACCTCGTCGTA
>Ga0315904_10001473_pt1 | contig 37507 bp, 28 predicted proteins | sample LakEriMetagenome_6_FD_203529 | JGI IMG/M metagenome (GOLD analysis project Ga0315904, IMG submission 203529) | Freshwater fungal communities from buoy surface, Lake Erie, Ohio, United States - Buoy 12 MA120 | ecosystem: Environmental > Aquatic > Freshwater > Lake | place: USA: Lake Erie, Ohio... | reverse complement strand
AGTAACACTTGCAAGGTCAAAGGGATAAGTATTCAGCAGCTGGGGTATAGTATCCCAAAAAGTAAATACATCTCCAAGACTTGGTTCAGTAAACTTGAAGCCCTGTGAAATTCGTTCTGATGAATTCGTAGAGTAGTACACAATAATCTGATCATTAATAGAGAACTTTTTCGTTGCACCGGGGAAGAGTGAATCAGTCGTCATTAGATCGATGGCATAAACGCCTATATTCTTTGACTCTGCCTGCCCATCAGCATTGGTGTCGACACCCAATAAAGCCGAATAATCCCATGTCACCCCTGTCCCGATAACATTAGCATAATTGACCGCATTCGAATCGCATAAGTAAAGGATCGAAGAGGAATTGATACTTGGGTCAGTAGCCTCCGTCATCTGAGCATAGACAGAATATGAGATAGAACATAGTAAAACGTAGAGGTATTTCATAACTTGATTTTTAGATGTTAATTTTTAACCAATTTGACGACCTTTCTCGAATTTGAAATTTTATCTGTTAACTGTATCAAGTAAGTCCCGGGCGATAATTTGTCCGTGTTGGCCAGATAGGTATCACCCGTAAAATCTTGCTGTAAAAGCATATTACCCAACATATCGAACAGTGTAAAAGTATATTCCGATGAAGACGATAGGCTCACGGTAAAATTTGTTTGAGTTGGATTTGGATACACAAGCACTTCATTGGTAAATAAATTCGAAGAAGTAGTTTCGTCCATTCCCAGAATATCCTGATTCAAGACGGGAAGCTTGATTCTGGTGGCGTATTCGGGGGCAAAGGCAACACGCTGAATAGCAACACGCGGGAACATTTCTTCACCTTCAAAAACATAGGACTGCCCATCGCCAGGTCTTCTTCTAAAGAACTCATTTGGCATGATCGGCAGGTTAGGATTAGACTGATATTTAGGATAATTGGAACTGGACACCAAAATTTTCATCTTGTGTTCTCTACCGAAAGTATAAGCAATTGGAAGCGTTTTAAACACATATTCATAGATCTCCCCAATGTTAATATTATCGAATAAGGCATTATCATCTTCCTGATCCATCGCTACAGAGCGGGCGTAATGCCGTCCACGTGCATTTACACAACCCTCTACAACAAAAAGTTCTCTTCCATCCGGATATACATCGACTATACGAACATGAAAATCTGTATCAGTAGGCCCTTCAGTTACTCCTGCAGGATTTGTTTTCGCGTACAATGTCACCTCAGGAAAACCAGCTATTGATAAGGTATCCGTAAGAATTTCAGTTTCGAATTGCAGAACACCGGGACGATCCATGGTATACTCTGTCCATTCTGTCAGATCAAACTGACCTTGGCTGTCCCTTAATCCGTCGGGGGTTTTAACGATCATGTTAGCTCCTCCGATAGATCGGATGGGATCATCGGGATCGTGCACATACATCAAAGTACCTTCATTCGTTGTTGGAGGATCAACATTCAGGCTGCCATTTTTGTGCAAATAAAAATTCGTAGGGGTTACACCTTGTTGCAATGGGAATTCAGCTGCCCCTAACCAATAGTTCCCTACGTTGTCATTCACTGAAGTCCCATCATCGACAGGTCCTACAACGTACATTCTTACATTATCAACTTCCGTGAAATCATTGTATTGCACCTGAAGAACCTCTGCACTGTCTAGACCTGTGATCAAAGGCGTCCCTGTAGGCGGAATATCCTGAGATGAAATTGTTCCGGGGTCGTTTGGCCCTGTGCGGATAGCCACTTTTATTCCTTTCAATGTGTCAGCACCTGTCAAAAAGCTCAGAAGCTCATTCAATGGTATTTTGTAGTCTTCTGCCGGAACTCTCACCTCGATAAATCCGAATAGTGGAGACCAGGTGTCAGACGCCTTTATAAATGCTTTTGGCTCCCCAATATACTGCGAAGAATCATAATTTAAGTTATATCGGTACCATTGAATCAACTCAGAGTTTATAGCTTGACCGATAGGCAGATCAGTCTCAGAGAAAGCATCAAGATCGATCCCAAGGATATCATATACACTGTTCTTATATGTCATGTCGCCAGTAGTAGTGCTGCCGATCGTCTGATGTGCCCAAGGTCCTATTATGAGTTTTTGCAGATACTTATTCTTTTTAGCCGGATCCAAATGCTGACGCATCAGGTTCCACGTTTCAATTTGCCCGTCAATGAAAATATCCCACCATCCTGTCAGATGATATGAAGGAACCTCCATATTCGTGTACCGGCTAAATGTTCCCAGGGAATCTCCCAATCCAAGCGCGTTTACCGGCGCACGTGAGGCGTCCATGTCTTTTCGCCCAATACTATTCGGATAGTATCCTGCCGGGCCACCCAAATACCTCACAGATGAAAAGTGTTCGATTGCATTAGAAGCAGCGACGAATTTATTGGGAAGTCCATAATCCGTAGCAGAATGTAAGTTATTATCAATATCCGTATCAATATCATTCAGATCGTCATCGGTGCCTGTGAAAATTTGGCCCTTCAGCCAACCATTTACAAGGTTGTCATTAAAAACACCATTCTGAAATCCTGTGCTTCTGAAAAACTCTTGCGTCGCTACAATAGGCACCATACACTTTAATCCGGGTTCATCCGGATTAATCTTACGTGCGGCCGCTAGCTGATATTGATTATACCCCAAGGCAGATGCGCCAAAGGTACCAAAACGTCCATTTGTCAACTTAGCAGTAGTTTCAGGTACACCATTCTGGTCATTATCAAACTGCCAATCGAGGTTAATTAGCTGTTGCAGCGTATTGTAGCCATCCTCATGCTTGTTACCGTTTCGGGGATCACTGAGATCCGTTACATCCAACACATGACCGTATTGAGGATGGTAAGCATTTTTATCCCAGCTATCACTGTAAATTGGCATATAAACTCCTTCAGAAGAATATCTTCCTCTCATGTCTTGAACACCGTACGCATATCCCAGCATGTTCATAGGCGCAGCTATTCCGTCCCACTCACCTTTATTGTATGGAGTTCGTGAATAGATCATCGGTAACTGATACGGATTGGGGTTGGGTTGTCCATTGATCGAATCGTACATGATAAATTGAACGCCTTTTCGCAACACTTCGATCGGAACGGACTGACCTAAAATGTCGACGTTGATCACGAGTGAATCCCTCAGAACAGGTAGATAAATATCCATCATCAAGTTGATACCGTCAGGCATTGGGATCGGAATGGTGTATTTCGTTGACAGCTCCTCCAGGTTATCAAGCTGACCATTGTTCTCCGTACTTTGAGCGCTAAGTCCGAGACTTATAGCACACATGAAATGAAGTAGTAATTTTCTCATAGTGAGGTAAAAATAATTATCTTATTTATTTATTAAAAGCTTTTTGATAACGTGTTTTACATTTAAATCCAAACTCAAAAAGTAATACCCCGGTTCCACATTTAAATCGGAAAGATGAACACTGTTCCCTAACTTTAAATGCCTGATTACCCTTCCATTCAAGTCGATCAATTTAATCTCTGTTCCTTCAGGAAAGTAACCAATATTCGGGATAATAACAAAAGATTCGGTAACAGGATTGGGTACTATTTCAAAATCGTATTCTGGTGATTTGTCCAAACCAACTTGGATATTTCTTAGGCAACGGATGGAATATCCACTCTGCTTCTGTGAAAAATTACGATTCATTGCAGCCGTATTGTACTTCAATGATCTATACCAGGCCAATGTTGAATCAAGTTGAGTGGATGTCCAATAAAAACTGTAAAGCCCCAAATTATTATACAGCCCACCGTCATAACGACAACCGCCCGGAAAGGATTGAAAACCAAGCTCATCAGTAGCCCCTGTATTCGGTTCAACCCAATGGCCAGTACCGGCTTGTTTCAATTTACCCCCGGTAATACCGAGTCCTCCACATACTTCTGTCAGTTCTATCCAATCTGATTCTGAAGGCACACGCCAACCCACGGGGCACACACCCGACTCCTGCTGAGTTACATGAAAATTGTACAACATTCCATATTGATCAGTGTAACTCGGATCATTATCGTAGCTGGTTGCAGCCCCGGAATATGTTGTAGCCCAAGCAGTCATTTCACTGATCAGAGGTATTGGATCGCCATTATTGAACTGAGTAACCCTTAGATCAGAGGCCATCCATTCCTGACCATTTTCTAGTATAATTGTGGGATAAAAATTGCCTTCTGCGTCAACTACGCCCTGCCCGGGACCAACAAGCTGTGCATTACTTAAAAAAGCATTCACTAAGAATAGTACACAAGAAAGAATACCTCGGGTTTTCAAGTTAACTAGTTTGGCAGACTAATGTACTAAATATCCGTGTTAAATGTACTTTACCAGTGACTATTTTGATGCTGACAATAAAAATGTTGTTTACCTTTCACAAAAGTCGACATCTGTTGTAAACGACGTTAATGATAGAATCATCACAAGGCATTCAGCAGGAGCTCCGGTCACTTTACAAAAAATGGCCTGATGTAAAGCGCTTTCTGAAAGGATTGGGCTGCCCATCGACGGAGGCGGAAGATCTTTTCCAGGAAGCCCTTCTGATCTACTGCCGAAAGAAAGAAGACCCATCTTTCGTTCTTACAACAGACCCCTATTTCTATGTTCGCAATACGTGTAAACTGCTCTGGTTCAATGAGGCCAGAAAGCAGGGTAAAATGCCGGTATTCGAACTGGAAAAGGATGTAGCCGAGCTTAACGATGACTGGTTTCAGAAAGAAATGAAGCTAAGTCACATGGAAGAGGCGATCCGCAAATTAGGTGAACAATGTCGACAGATCCTTCAGCTGTTCTATGGTTCAGGGTGGAGCATGTCCGATATCGCGAAAAAGGTCGGTCTGCGAAATGAAAAGGTAGCAAAGGCCCAAAAGTATCGCTGCCTGCAAAAAGCCAAGGAGAATGTCGTGGCTTTTGAAGAATATTCACCATCCAAATCTGCAGAGCTATGAATCCGGAGATCACAAAGCTGATAGAACAATACCTGGCCGAAGAGTTGTCCGAGTCAGACAAGCAAGTATTCGAAGATCGCCTTGCAACTAATCAACAATTGCAAAACGAAGTAGCCTTTCACCGCGAAATTCACGAAGCAGCAAAACGATCTGCCTTACGTAACGATGTTCTGAAAGCTTCCAAGCAATTCCATTGGATCCAAAACCTTAAATGGGGAGGTATCGGTTTGGGACTTGCTGTTCTGATCGGATCATCCACATGGTTTGCTGTGAATACTTTATCCGACAAAGATGAGATCCCATTGAGTAAATTGAACGCATTAACCGCCGAATTAGAAGCAAACTCTCCTATCGATAACATGCCTTCTGAATTTTTCAGCTGGAAGGGTCAGGACACCGCTATGTTGTCAAAGGACGGCATACTGATCTCTATCCCTGCGAATGCGCTGTTGCTAAATGGTAAACCATATACAGAGCAAGCCGTAATTCAATGGCAAGAAGCGACGGATGGAGCTTCGATCGTCAAAGCTGGACTGAGCACCACCTCTGATGGAAAATTGCTCGAAACCCAGGGTATGTTCAGCTTCTCGGCTACCACAACTGATGGAAAGCAATTGACGATCAATCCGAAGGTGGGCATCTATGTGCAGGTACCTGTTGATGAGTACAGGGAAGGGATGATGCTTTTCGACGGGCAAAAGGACAAAGACGGTATGATCAACTGGGTGAAGCCACGAAAGCTCGAAAAGATCCCGGTTCCGGTATCCATGGACCTGCTCGACTTCTATCCCCCCGGGTACGAAGACAAACTGAACGAACTCAAAGCCAGAAGAGAAAAGAAATACAGGGATAGTTTGTATTTGAGTTTTGAGGATAAAGGATCAACATCAAACATGCCAGCAGTTGAAAAAGAATGGCGCGGTAAAGATCTTTTTAATCAGAAATGTGCTGTTTGTCATATGGCAGATAAGAACACAACCGGTCCGAAACTGAGAAATGTTCGTTCAAAATGGGACAAGGAAGGAGCTAAATCCGGAAGTATTTACTCCTGGGTAAAAGACTGGCAAAGCGCAGCAAAAAAAGATCTTTACGCCTTAGAGATAACAAGATGGTCGCCTGTTGCCCATGTAGATAATCCTGATCTTTCCAACGGACAAATTGATGCAATTTTCGATTTTATAGATGGCAATAAATCTGATACCCCGAATAAAAATTCAGGTAATTGGCAGGACAAGATCCAGTGGTCATTCAGCGTGGAATACCTTGCGAACAACGAAGCAAATATTATCGGTAAAGCCACTTTACGAGACGGTTGGCATATTTTCTCTGTTGATCATGATCCTTACAAAGCTGATCATACAGGTATACCGACAAGTTTTATTTTACCATCAATGTATGATGTTCAGCCGCGTACTCAACTTAAAGACGGGAAAAAGCCACTCATTAAAAAGGATGAACTGGGTACAACACTTTGTTTCGAGAATGAGGCCATTTTTAAGCAAAGAGTTAAATTGTTTGCCAAGTCTCCGATCGAATACGAATTCAAGTATTCTTTTCAGATCTGCAATAGAAATGGATGCATCTTTCCGCCGGACCAAAAGGCAACTGTCTGGTTCAACGGTAATGCCGGTTCAGCATCTGCGATCGCATCCACTTCCGATAGCTACATTCCTCCTTCAGCAGTTCTTGGATTCTGGAACAACAAGTTCAACAATACCCTACTCGCTACCCGTGAATTCGAAAAGCGCATGCGATCCATACATGGAACCTGTAGTAAAAAAATACTGGATATCTACCTCAATAACCTGGACAGACCCATGCATGAACTCGATCGCAAAGTAGCCGAAATAGGTCATAGCGAGTTCTTTACATTCGAAGATGAGATGGTTGGAGCGCTTAACCCTAATGATCCGCATGTCAAGGGTTTACAGGAATTCTATCAAAAAGCTGTCGAACAGTTGAAACAAATGGAACGTCGTAGTCGGGAGAAGGAACAAAAGCGTCGCAGGGATTGGGATAACAGTGTTAGTTCAGAGCGTTCGAATGAGATCAGTCGATCTGCTCAACGCAATGCAAAGGTCTTTGTGGAGGAATACAACCTCAATCACAAGAATGTGCGGAAGCAGCTCGGAAGAACTTTGGGAGCAAGGATCTATGGTACCCGACCTGTCTCCAATATCGACAAGTTCGTGCTAGAGACAACCCAGGCGAGAAAAACGGGCGAGTTCTTTGACGAAGAAACTAGCAAAACGGCAAGGATTCAGTACAATGATTTTAGTTTTTCCGTTTCCGGTCATGAAAAGTTCGATCAATTGTATGCGTATTTGTTCCCGGACAAGCTCAACAGTTATCATCGTCTTAAGGGTGAGAACGGCACATTCAGTTTCCCCTTGAACGATGCGATCATTTACGATCTGGCCATCGTAGGAATTTCGGAAGAAGGCTATTCCTATGTCCAGCGCTTGACGGTTAAGGGAGGAGCCCTGGGTGAACTTTCACTTGACCATGTCTCGGAATCGGCTCTGGATGCAAGCATTCGTCAACTCAATAAGAAGAGAGGGACAGGTTCATTGGATGTGAAGGACGAGCTAAGTTGGCTGGTAAAAGAACAGAAGAACTATGTGGAGATCAAGCGGAGGAAGGATGAGCAGCTATTCAGGGAGAAGGTGAAGAAGGCGGTGTTTCCGTGTTTGGAAGCGGATTGTGGGGTAGTGGTAATGGCAGACTCATCAGTAATCAGCTCTGGAAATGACGGTATTTTCAACTAAACATTTCAGAGTCTTCGCCATATAGCGAATTCGGAAATTCGAGAATTGGGAATCGATAATTTAAAATCAAGCATTATGAAATAAAAAACGCCTCCCTATGGAGGCGTTCTTATTGAAGTATACTGTTAGTTTTCTTGCGTATCAGTGCGACTCTTTATCTTCGAAAATGCGCTTCGGACGCATTTGCTCCATTACTCCAAGAGTGATCCAGAAAGGAACGATGAAACCAAGGAGGAACAACAACAACCAGAACGCCATACCGGCGATCATAAGGAACAATACAATACCGAAAATGCTCATTTTGATAAACGTTTGATGGTTTACGGTGGTAAAAATAGTAAATAATTCGAATCTGCAAGGAAAAATGGAAATGCGAAAATAAAAAAGCGGCCATGCATCACGCACAGCCGCCTTCCTGCTACCGGGGCAACATCAATTGTTCTTCAGCACGAAGTTTATCGGAAGTCTCACACGGGATCTCACCTTTGCATAGTTGAGTTCTCCGGGCTTCCAGTTCGGCATGGAACGTACGATGCGCGCCGCTTCGCGATCAATGGCTTCACTGACACCTCTTTCGATCTTCACATTCGAGATCGATCCGTCCTTCTCCACCACAAAATTGACGTACACACGACCTTGTTCACCAAGATCAATAGCATCATCTGGATACTCCAGATTCTCCTGAATAAACTTCATCATTTCGACATATCCGCCAATGTATTCGGCGTCAATGTCGACAATGTCCAGGATCTCCTCATCGATCTTAACCAGATCTCCATTGTTCAGATCACCTGTTGGGATAGTCAATCCGCCAACACCTACGTTTGGGTTCGGATCCTGCTTGCCGTTTGATGTTAAAACGATCTGCTGTCCAACTGTCGGATCGATGGTAATAGTTGGTCCTCCTGCCTGTGGCGTTTGTGGTAATTCGATCGGTTTGATGATCGGGATCTCCTGCTTTGGGATCTCCTTCTCCTCCTCGATCTGAAAATCGATCTCTGAAACTGCAACTCGGTTCCTTAATACCTCGTCAGAAACGGGTGATTTGTACGTGAAAGCCGCTAGTGTAAAGGATCCGGCTGTCATTAGTCCTATCTGGAACAGGACAATTCTCTTCCTTTCGAGGTCGTACCTCGGATTTTTTTTCGCGATCATAATTAAACGATTTATATGTTATTGATCTGAGAATTTCAAAGGACGTGCCAAAATCGTAACATATTGTTTTTATGTATTTTACATGCATTTATTTTGTTATTTTTTTGTTAAGCATGGGTTTTAAGAACGTTCAAAAAAGGTTCAAAAGTTCAAAAAGGTTTAAGAGTTCAAGAATTTACACATTTGAACGCCGAAGGCGATTTGAACCATTGAACAGAGAAGCTTTGAACTATTGAACGGGAAGCCATTTCAACACTTGATCAGCGAAGCTTAAATCCAGAATCCAACCTCCCCTAACATTACCATTACATCATCTTTTGCCTCTTCAAAAAACACGCGCCATATTTTCGTTACATTTGTATAACGACTTACACACTGTGTCAAAACCTAAAAAACATATTCTGACATGGGACGAAGATCAGGCAGTTGAGTTCGAGCTGATCGGAATCTGTTCTCATCACAACGACTACCGTCTCGCATGGAGCCTTAATGAAAGATTAGGGATCCACCTCGAAAAGTCGGATGAGGATTACCACGTCATGAAAAAAGGCGCTGTCGTTTCCTCTCATTCCAAATACCAATTCAGGGATCCTGAGAATAGGATCGATTTCTTCATGATCAAGAACAAAAGCATGGGGAAATTCCTTATTCCTGAAAAACCAACCATTGATTATTTCCTGTTCCTGTTCGAAAACATGGTACACGATCCGGAAGAACTGGTAAAATCCCTCAGGGAAGTTTCAAGTGTTCTGGGAGCGTATATTTTCGATCCGCATGAGATCGATTCTGCAGAGAACATCATATTAAACTGATTATGAAAAAAACCAAAATAGTCGCCACCATCGGGCCTGCATCAAGTGACAAGGAAGTACTGAGAGAAATGTTTTATGCCGGCGTCAACGTTTGCCGACTGAACTTTTCCCATAGCTCATACGATACCCACACAGAAGTGATCACAACGATCCGAGAACTTAATGAGGAGACCGGGCTGAATGTGGCGATTCTAGCTGACCTCCAGGGGCCGAAGATCCGCACCGATGAGATGGAGAATAACGGTGTTGAACTCATCACTGGTTCAGAATTGCTCATCGTCACTGAAAAGGTTCTAGGTACTGCTAAGAAATTCTCCATCAACTATTCTAAACTTCCTGCTGACGTGAACCCGGGCGAGCGGATCCTCCTCGACGATGGAAAGCTGGTGCTGGAAGTGTTAAAAACAGATGAAAGCTCAGAGATCCTGGCTAAAGTAATTCATGGAGGAATTCTTTCTTCGAAGAAGGGGGTGAATTTCCCCAATACACGTATTTCGATGCCTTCACTGACAGCAAAAGATCTGGAAGACCTGAATTATGCGCTTGATCAGAATGTTGACTGGATCGGTCTGTCTTTCGTGCGTTCGGCAAGAGATATCATCGAACTGAAACACATCATTTCGAACAGAAAGTGCAAGGCAAAGGTTGTTGCCAAGATCGAAAAGCCTGAAGCGATCGAAGACATTGATGAGATCATTCGTAAGAGTGATGCCTTAATGGTTGCCCGGGGTGACTTGGGTGTGGAAGTTCCTTATCAGAGCGTTCCACTCATCCAGAAAATGCTGATCAACAAATGTATCCTGCATGCCAAGCCGATCATCGTGGCTACTCAGATGATGGAGAGCATGATCACGAACATTTCACCGACCAGAGCTGAGGTGAACGACGTTGCCAATGCCGTGCTTGACGGTGCCGATGCCGTTATGCTGTCCGGTGAGACATCCGTTGGTAAACACCCCGTTCAGGTTATCAAGACGATGGCCAACATCGTCACTGAAATGGAACATTTCGGCGGAATCTACAACAAGGAAGAAATCCCGGAAAAAAATCAGGACCGATTCATTACAGATTCTATTTGCTTCAATGCTTGCCGACTTTCTCAACGTGTAGAGGCAAACGCGATCATTACCATGACTTTCTCAGGCTACACAGCCTACAAGATTGCTTCTCAGCGTCCTAAAGCACCTATTTACGTGTTCACCAGTAACAAACAGATCCTGACACAGATCAATCTGATCTGGGGAGTACGCGGATTCTACTATGACAAGAGGATAAGTACCGACCATACAATTGCGGATATTAAATACTTGTTGAAGAAAGAAGGCCTCGTTCAAGAGGGAGATCTCGTCATCAACATTGCATCCATTCCTCTGGAGGATCTGGGAAATTCAAATATGCTAAAACTCAGTTACGTGGACTGATGTTTCCTCGGACAAGCCTTTTCATAGCGTTTATCCTTTCACTCCGGACTTATGCCTGCGACGTGGACGTGACCATAGCTGAAGGGGCTTCAGTCAGTTACTGCAATCTTTCGGGAGGAACCATTTCTGCAAGTTCGGGTTTCGTATCCTACAGCTGGACCGGGCCTCAGAACAGCAGCAGTCAAACTTTTATGCCAACGAGTTCCGGAACCTACACAGTTGAGGCCGTTGATGCAGTGGGTTGCGTATCCACCGCATCGATTCAAGTCACTATTAATCCTGTCCCCAATCCTACAATCTATTCATCAGAGGGAACCACTATATGCCCCGGCGGTAGTGGAACTCTGCTGAACGTGGATCCTTCCTATATTGCCTTTTCCTGGAGCACGGGTTCAACTATAGCGACTACACAAGTTGTAACGGGAGGTACTTACACTGTTCAGGCAACAAATATCTATGGATGCTCTGCAAACGCATCGATCTACATCAATGAACCGGAATTCGAACTTCTGGCGAGTTCACAAGCTTTATGTTCGGGCAATTCGGCAGAGCTTTCTGCACTGGGCGGGGGAAGCTATTTGTGGTCAACCGGTGAAACAACATCATCAATCACTGTTTCTCCAATACAATCAGCAACCTATTCCGTGGATATCACAATTGGCAGTTGCAGTGCACAATTGGAAACGACTGTCTATGTGACAGACATGCCATCCAGCTCTGTACAAGATACGATTTTTGTTGCGTTCGGAGAACAGGTGACATTGGAAGGACCTGAAGGGTTCATTTCCTATTCCTGGTTTCCGCAGGATGATCTCCTGAACTATTCGACACAGGAAACGATCTTCACTGGAACTGAGAGCACAGTGTATACAGTAAATTCCATCGCCGGAAACGGTTGCGAACGCACAGATACGATGGTGGTGATCGTACTGAAGATAAATGCCCCAACAGGATTCTCCCCCAATGGCGACAATGTCAATGATGCATTTGTGATCCCGGAACTGGGCATATATGATGGCTCACTAGTGATTTGGAACAGATGGGGTGATATCGTGCTGGAGGAACACCATTACCAGAACGATTGGAAGGGTTACTGCACGGCGCCATTGTGCATGGGATCTGGAAAACTACCTGAGGGAACATATTTCTACGAGGTCGATATCAAAGGGGTCAAATTTACCGGATTTACAACACTGAAACTGTGAGGATCAATCAAACCATCATATTGCTGATCATCTGTTCTTTGGCGCTCACAACAAAGGCACAAAACCTTTACCGCTTTTCACAGTTCGATCAGGTAAGAAGTTTGTATAATCCGGCAGCCATGGGCTCTGAAGCTTCCCTGGCCTTTGATCTGATCTATCGAAATCAATGGGCCGGAATTGACGGCGCCCCCCAGACAGCAGGCTTTGCAGGATCGTATGATATCCATTCGGGAATGGCGGTAGGACTTAATTTCTACAATGACCGCATTGGATTGAACCAAACCAACTCCTTAATGCTGAACTACTGTTACCGTCTGGAGTTCGATGACCTTCGTTACCTTTCTTTTGGAATAGGATTAGGGGCTGACAATATTTCCTGGAACCTTGCCGAAGCTTCGCTCACACAGTCCGGGGATAATGCCTTCGCTGAGTCACATTCCGTTTTTCGGTTCAATGCATCATTTGGCACCTTTTACCGCACGGACCGTTTTCATATTGGTCTATCTATTCCTCAGTTAATGCAAAATTCGTTGACCGGACCTGAAACCGGTTTCCGTCCGCCCAAATGGCATTATTTCCTTAACACCGGATTCCGCTTTGATATATCGGAACGCTTTTCCCTCCATCCGGCGGCCATGATCAAGTTGATCCTGAATGCCCCTGTGCAAGCTGACTTTATCCTTAGAGGATTTTTCGCCAACACCGTTGGTGTAAGTGTAGGATATCGTTCGGAAAACTCGCTGATCGCGGGGGTAGATTTCAAGGTTATTAACCGATTGAGGATTGGATATGCATTCAATCATGATGTTGGAAAACTGGCACGCACCAAGGGAATGTCCCATGAGGTAACGTTGGGATTAGGTTTTCCCTATTATGCAGGCAGAGATGGTCTTGGGCAACAACGTTATTACAATAAAAAAGGAGGCTACCGGACCAATTTCAAACGCAAGGCCGGCCGAAGATCGAGATAAGCGGAAAGCAACGAAACTTTTCTATTAACAGATACCCTCCCTTCTGTTGAAAAATCGGGGGTCAAAACGCTTTTATTTTGAACATTCATCAGCCTTCTTCTGTTGGAGTGATGTATATTTGTAACCTCAATTTAATAGATCAGGAATGAGCGCTTTCTCTACCCGTCACATTGGTCCCAATGAAGCTGAGAAATCAGCAATGTTGAACAGGATCGGTGTCAGAACTATCGACGAATTAATCGACAAAACCATACCTGCACACATCCGTTTAAACCGCGATCTGAATGTGGCAGATGCCATGACCGAGCAGGAGTATCTTCAGCATATTACTGCACTGGGGAAAAAGAACAGGGTTTTCAGGTCCTTCATCGGAATGGGCTATAACGACACCATCGTCCCGTCCGTCATTCTGCGCAATGTACTGGAGAATCCGGGATGGTATACGGCATATACTCCGTATCAGGCTGAGATCTCACAGGGGCGTCTGGAGGCACTCCTGAATTTCCAGACTATGGTAATGGAATTGACCGGAATGGAGATCGCCAATGCATCTCTTCTGGATGAAGGAACCGCTGCTGCGGAAGCAATGATCATGTTCTGGAATTCACGTTCACGTAATGATGTAAAAGAGGGTAAGAACCGTTTCTTCATTGCCGAATCTTGTTTCCCTCAAACGATCGATGTAGTTGAAGGACGTGCTAAGAACCTAGGCATTGAGCTCGTCGTCGGAAACCCTGATACGGTTAATCTGGACAGCGGATTCTTCGGAGCATTGGTTCAGTATCCAGATGCGAAGGGTGTGATCACCGATATCAAATCCTTTATCTCCAAAGCAAAAGATCAGGGTGTTCAGGTGGCAGTGGCCGCTGATATCCTGTCTCTGGTTATCCTTAACTCTCCGGGCTCACTTGGAGCTGACGTAATACTTGGATCTTCACAGCGCTTCGGTGTTCCAATGGGTTATGGTGGTCCTCATGCGGCTTTCTTTGCTGCAAAGGACGATTACAAGCGTAATATGCCCGGAAGGATCATTGGTGTGTCTAAAGATGCCGATGACAATTTGGCGCTGAGAATGGCGCTTCAGACACGTGAGCAGCACATCAAGCGCGACAAGGCAACTTCCAATATTTGCACTGCTCAGGCACTTTTAGCTGTTATGGCAAGCATGTACGCCGTTTATCATGGTCCTCAGGGAATGCGTGAGATCGCGCTGCACTGTCATTCTTTGGCAGCCAAAGCAGCTGATGGTTTGAAAGCCATGGGCATTCAGATCGGTACTGAAAATTATTTTGACACGATCTGGGTAAAAGGTATTCAGGCTTCTGCTTTACGGTCTGCTGCCGAAGAAGCGCAGATGAACTTCCATTACCTGAACGATCATGAACTGACGATCTCTTTCGGTGAGCCTCATACAATTGAAGATGTGCAGACTATTCTGAACATTTTTGCTAAGATCGAAGGGAAGACCGCATCTCAGGTGACTCCAGAACTTCATGCAAATCTTGCCGGTGCATTCATGCGTTCAGATGCCGTTTTTACGCATCCGACTTTCAACAGGTACCATTCTGAATCCAAGATGATGCGCTACCTGAAGCGTCTTGAGAATAAAGACCTTTCACTGGTTCACAGCATGATCCCGCTGGGCTCTTGTACCATGAAGCTGAATGCGGCTTCAGAACTTATTCCGATCACTAATCCGCAGTTTGCTAACATGCATCCTTTTGCACCGGTGAACCAGGCCGAAGGATACCATGCAATGTTCCGCCAGCTGGAGAAGGATCTGTGCGAATGCACTGGCTTTGCGGCTATGTCACTACAACCGAACTCAGGAGCTCAGGGAGAATACGCCGGGCTCATGGTGATCAAGGCATATCATGAATCCCGTGGAGATTTCCAGCGCAACAAGATGATCATTCCTTCATCTGCTCACGGAACAAACCCGGCTTCTGCTGTCATGGCAGGATTTGAAGTAGTAGTAACGGGATGTGATGAGAACGGAAATATCAATATAGACGAACTCCGACAGGTGGCTACTGAATTGAAGGATTCCCTTGGTGGGCTAATGGTTACCTACCCTTCTACACACGGTGTTTACGAAGAGGGTATCCGTGAGATCACATCGATCATTCATGAGAACGGTGGACAGGTGTATATGGACGGTGCGAACATGAACGCTCAGGTTGGCCTGACCAATCCGGGTAACATCGGAGCTGACGTTTGCCACCTGAACCTTCACAAGACCTTTGCAATTCCTCACGGAGGTGGAGGTCCCGGAATGGGTCCGATAGGTGTTGTTGCACATCTTGCTCCTTTCCTACCCGGATCACCTTTAGTTAAGGCAGGTGGTGAAAAAGCAATTCATGCAGTTTCGGCTGCGCCTTATGGTTCTGCGCTGATCCTGCTCATTTCATACGGGTATATCAAAATGCTGGGAGCTAAAGGGCTTCGTCATTCAACTGAAATGGCGATCGTGAACGCAAACTATATCGCAGCTTCACTTAGAGGTCATTATGATGTGCTTTACACCGGTAAAAATGGAACGGTAGCGCACGAAATGATCCTTGACTGTCGTGATTTCAAGAAAACGGCAGATGTGGAGGTAGCAGATATCGCAAAGCGTCTGATCGACTTCGGATTCCATGCGCCAACGGTTTCCTTCCCTGTGGCCGGAACGCTGATGATCGAACCGACTGAATCGGAAGATAAGGAAGAACTCGATCGTTTTATTGAAGCCATGATCAAGATCCGTCAGGAGGTTCGTGAGATAGAGAACGGACATGTTGACAAGGAAAATAACCTGTTGAAGAATGCTCCGCACACTGCCGACTGTATCATCAACAAGAACTGGAACTACCCTTACTCTCCACAGGAAGCTGCCTATCCGGTAAGTTACCTCAAAGAATTTAAGTACTGGGTATCGGTTCGTCGTGTTGATAATGCCTATGGAGACAGAAACCTGGTGTGTTCTTGTCCAAGCATTGAAAGCTATATGATAAGCGAGTAAAACTCATCTGAAATAACCTCATCCCCTCTTCGCCGAGGGGATTTTTTTTGGGATAAATCTGTACTTTCGTTCAAAATGAGATCCATGAAAAAATTATTAATACTCCTGTTCAGCAACCTGATCCTTCTTTTCTCAAATGCGCAATCGCATAATCAAGGAGCATTTTCCTTCACACTGGGTTATGATGCCGGTATTCACGGGGTAACCTACACATCTGAATATAATAGTACTATTGTAGATCAGGACACCAGTGGTTCAGCTACACGGATGGCACACCTCACAGCCAGTTACAACATCTTTAAATTCATGTCGATAGGACTTGATCTGCGCTCGGGAAGCTACCTGGAAGATCCTGAAAATGCCACTGCGAACGGGAACAAAGTTAGCATGTCGGCTTTGAACCTCAGGTTTTACCCTGTTAACAAGGATAAGTTCGCATGGTATATTGGTCCTACCTTTGGATTCAGTCGCCTGGAGATCAATCGTATCTACACCTTTATCGTTTCTATCCCTGCGCAGTACAGGTTCAAGTCAGGCCACTTTGGTCTCGAAACCGGCTTTAACTGGTATTTTGTAAAGAATTTCGGAATGAACTTCGCTCTCGGTTACAGCTCACAAAACTTCAACATGTACTACTACCGCCTCAACGGTGAAGAACAAGATCTGTCAAATTACGAGAACACCCTAAAGACAGCCGGAGTTCACATGAATATAGGGTTGTCCTACCACTTCGGCGGTCGTTGACCAAAAAATAAAATCCCCCTCTCAGGGGATTTTTTTCTTTTACCGCGTTAGTTCGATCTGCCAAACACTTCTGTTAAAGCAGTTCGAGCGAATGAAGGGATGTTTGGTACATGTCCACCCGTGATCATCCTGCTTTACTCGATTCGTTAGAACCAAAACGGTCCGTATGATAAAGGCACTGTCATAGCAGCGGTAGTATTATCTCATAATTTTCACACTGTTTTTACCCCTTTTCTACACAGCTAAAAAACAGATGGTTGCCTGAAAATTGAAAGAAGTAGTTCAATCTTAAAACTTGTTGCTAATTTTGTCCCCGGATGACAGAGGCCAAAACATATTGTTTGAATTCCTTTAACCAGCGAATTACCATGCGCTGGCAGGTCTCGTTTTTTTGCTGCTAAGCGCAACACAGGGGTGCTGAACCCTTAATTCATCAGCAACACCAAGCTTAAAATTTTCTTAAAAACAGTTCACCTTGGAAACACTTGCATTGCAAGCGGTCGCAACACAGAGTTATTATCAGACCGATCAGCAACTACTCGAAAGACTCTCTTACCTTGAGTCAAGAGCAGCAGAAATGGAAGAAAGCATCCGATATGCCGGCAGTCTGCAGCGTTCGATCCTTCCCAATGAACGCATCTTCCAAAATATCTTCAGGGATGCCTTCGTGCTATTCCGGCCCAAAGATATTGTCAGTGGTGACTTCTATTGGGTCTTCCAACATCACGATGATGTGTACTTCGCCGTTGGCGACTGTACCGGACACGGTGTTCCCGGTGCGCTTGTCAATATTGCGGGTAATACGCTGCTCCGTCAGATCATCCGTCTGGAAGGGGTTTCCGACCCTGCTTTGATCATCCGTTTGCTTGACCAGGAATTAACCAGTCTATTCAATGAGAACCTGACCGAAGGCACAAGAAGGGACGGTATGGATATCGTCTTCTGTAAGTTCAACCTTCGTCAGATGAAAGGCTCTTTCTGTGGTGCCGGGCGACCTCTATATCTGGCTCGCGAAGGCCAACTGGTGGAATTCCGAAAAGGTCCGGATGCTATCGGTTACTCACCGGATGGAGAAAAAGAGTTTGAAACTGTCCACTTCAATCTTCAGGAAGGAGATCAATTCTACTTGTTCTCAGATGGTTATACCGATCAGTTCGGAGGTGAAAATATCAAGAAGTTCAATCGCAACCGATTCAGGAATCTGTTGCTTTCTCTCAATGAAATGCCGTTATCCAAACAAAAGAAGGAACTGGAACTGTCATTCGAAAACTGGAAGGGAAATCAGGAACAGGTGGATGACGTATGTGTGATCGGCGTGAGGGTTTAGTATATTTACACTCATGACACTGATGAAGATCTTGATAATCTATTTTTTCATCTTACTGGCCGGTAAGTCCTTTGGGCAGTCCCACAAGGCACTGGATTCCATTCAGCCTCCGGCCAACTATGAAAATGTTCATGTCGTCAAAATTGCTGAAGATTCGCTTCAGAGCGTTTTTATCATTTGGATCAAAAAAGACGTCAAAGGGCACTTTCACCAGTTCCACACTGAGAATATTGTAGTCCTTGAAGGAAAGGCTGAAATGCTGTTTAACGGTAAACGGATCATCGTGAAGAAAGGTGATTACCTGAACATCCCAAAAGGCACAAGGCACTCCGTTGAAAAGGTGTTTACCCGAAAACCGTTGAAGGTAATTTCGATCCAATCACCATACTTTGACGGCAAAGACAGGATATTCATTGAAAGCAACTGACATGAAAAAGATACTCTTTCTGACTTTTTTGTTCCATGCCGCGTGCTTCGGGCAGGGCACTATTTCCTGGGAACCGGAGATCCCTGTTGCTGATGGTTCGGTTTACGGTAACCTTCGTCCGCGTATCGTTCTGACAGCTGACAACACCCCTTTGGTGGTTTTTTCAAAGAGTTCCAGTGGCGATGTTCACGCCGCACGTTGGAATGGATCCGGTTTCGATTCACCAATACGTCTGAATCCAACAGACAAGCACGCCTACGTGGCTACCTGGACAGGTCCCGATGTGGCAGCAAAAGGAGATACCGTGATCGTTGTGTATAAGGACAGTGACCTGGAGAACGGACATGTCTATTCCGTGCGTTCATCCGATGGAGGGATCACTTTTTCCGATACGATCAGAGTGGATTCACATCCTGCCGGTGTGGCATGGTTGCCCGCTCTTGACATTGATGAAAACGGAGATCCCAGTGTAATATACATGGGACACGACCCTGTATGGGTACATCCACGGTATTTTGTGACTCATTCTACCGACCAGGGTCTCAGCTATGAACCGGAAATGGATATCGCTGCTTCATTACCCAATGAAGCCTGCGACTGTTGTCCGGCTGAATATGTTATCAATGACAACCGACATGTGGTATTGTTCAGAAATAACGCTTCTAACATCAGGGATATCTATGGGATCTATTCATACGACGACGGCCTGAGCTATCCTGTATTTCAAGATCTTGAACAGTTAAACTGGGATATCCTCTCCTGCCCCTCCACAGCACCGCATGGTTTATTGAGGGAAAATGATCTGCTCACGGTTTCATCCAGCGCAGCATCGGGAGAATACAGAGTTTCCATTTCTAAAAGTACGGCTGACACCGATCTTACCTATGATACCCGCATAGCCATGACACCACCGTTGAACACAAACGGGATCCAGAATTATCCGAGGATCACGGGAAAAGGAGATACGGTAGTAGTCGTATGGCAGGAGAGTGAAGGGTCTGCCATGGATATTATGTGTGCGCTGACCACGCAAAATGTACTGAATGACCTGCTCGGGACCAAACATACTGTCAACACTAACACTTCAAGTTCACAGAGCAATCCGGACGTAGTGTACAAAGATGGGATGGTTCACCTTGTTTTTCAGGATGCGCTAACAGGTGATGTGATCTATAAAAGAGGAGTTATTGGCACTGCAGGAAAAATTGAACAGACCATAAAACAATTAGTGTTGTTCCCCAATCCCTCACTCAGCGGTAAGTTCCTGTTAAAAGGTGCAAAAACGATTGATTGCCTATCCGTTTCAGATGAATTTGGCAAAAGAGTAGAGGCAACTATTGAAATGTACCACGATTCACTTTCAATTGATTTATCGGAATTTGCAAATGGGATTTATGAATTAACCATACAAGATGGTTCTTCCATACATTACTTTGAATTAATAAACCTGAAATAAACAATTGGCTATTTACATGATTATTACCTGATAAGGTTAACATCATTCGTAACCACGAATCTACTGTACGAATCCATCACAGATTTAATAATACTTGTATTTATTCGGAAGCTTTTTGCTTAAACGGACTTATACATTTTATCAATTCATCTTCACTCCAAGGTTTCTCGATATAATGTGAAAGCAAGCCTTCGTTTATTAGTTCGCTAACAACTACATTATTAGCCTGACCAGACAGCATGAAACACACCAGATTGGGATGTTTTGCTTTCAAGTTTCGGATCAGATTGGCACCATTCATTTCAGGCATCTGATAGTCAATAATTAAAAACAGAATATCTATGCCATAAACCATAAGGTCGTCTACACTTTTTTCTACTTCCTTTGGATTAGTGTATGTTTCTATCCAGGTTGTTGACTCTTTGAAATGTTTCCTTAGTTGGAAGCTCAACAATTCAATTATTGCCTTGTCATCGTCAACACACACAACAGCGTACTTCATTTAGCTTTTTGGGATATTAAATTCAAAATATGTTTCTACGTCGTCAGAATGAACAATTATGTCAGCCATAAGTTCATCCATTATTTCTTTAACAATATTTAACCCAAGTCCGGTGCCTTTTGTTTTGTCTTTAGTCGTGTAAAATTTATTGAAAATACTCGGTAAAACAGTTTCAGGAATTTTTGGACCATTGTTAGAAAATCTGATTTGAACATGAGAAGTATTGTTCTTTACGACAATCAATATTTTTCCCTGATGATCCAGGGCATCTATAGCGTTTTTCAGAATGTTAGACCATGCCTGATAAAGTTTTGATTGGACCGCAAAAAGAATACATTCACCATGCACTTGTAACGTAATTTCGATTCCTTTTTTAAGCTCGAATTCAAAGATTTTTATCACGGTTTCAATACTGTCCACAACATTAACGTACTCTTTGGCATTTTGGGCTCCTTCCCGGATGTAGAACCTTAGATTTCTAATCACATCTGAAGCCCTTTCCGCCGATAACAATATTGTCTGATTAAAAGATTTCAAGACTAAAACATGATAGAGCAGTTCGAGAAATGAGAATTTATTTTCAGCATTAAGGATGTGCTGTAACAATTCTACCTCATCCCGCGAAATTCTTGCCTTAACCAGACCTTTTGATAGTTCTGCAATATCGTGATGTGCGTAATTATATTGTTCCGTAAGGATTTTTTTCCATTCCTTCATTTCATGAAGACTTTGGAATCCCCCTACGGTAATACTCATTTCATTGATCATCCGTTTGAACGCAATCTCCATCTGAACTGGTGTGCATAACTTAATGCTGTTCATGAACAGCTCCTCTAATGTGAAGGCTAAACTTTCACCTGAGGCTTTGACGGCCCCCAATGGGGTATTCAAGTCATGCGCAATGTTCGCAGTTATTTCTCCTATCGTGGCCATTTTATCCAATTCAGAGATCATAAGGCTCATCTCATGATTTTCATTCGTTTTTACAGAAATACGCTCCTCTAGGTCTTTATTCATTTCTGTAATTAACCTATTCATTTCCTCAATCTTTGATGTACTCGCTGATGCTTCAAAAGCATTTACAACTATTTGGGCGAAAAGCTTGAGAACTATAATTTCCTGGTATGAAGCAACTTTTTTTTCTCGCGTGAAATCAACGCCAATAAATCCTTTACATTCACTGTTTACCATACCCGGAAATGAAAAGAAGGATTTTACATCCAAATTTTCCAGTGCAATCTTATACTCGCTATTCGTGAGTAAATCAATATCTTGAATTAAAACTTCATTCCCTTCAAAGTGAGGATTCATTCTCCAATCAGGCAGGATTGAAATATCTATGGTATCAGAATTGCCTTTACTAATATGACGATTGAGCCATTCATTATTAAGTTTGGCCAAGCCATCGTCAAATGAATATGTGTAAAAGTAGATTCTATCTGCATCTAAAAAGCTCCCTAATTTTTCCAAATTATCATCAATGATCTTCTTCAAACCAGCGGCTGTAACACCAATGAATGCAGATGCGGTTTCCGAAATAATCTCCCTGAATTCGAGCTGTCTTGAAATCTCAGATTGAATGCGTTTCAGCTCTGTAATATCAACACCATATCCGATGACATAGTCTACTTCACCATTATCCTTGACTATAGGTACAAATTGTCTCTGAGTAATCTTAACAGAACCATCTTTCAAAATAAACTCATCTTGCCATTGCTGAGGAATTTTATCATTCCTGCTTATGTTAAACTTTTCACGTCTGAAATCCGCAAGATCATATGGCAGGTTACGAAAATCACAATAGTCATAATCGGTCTTACCAATCATGAAATCCCTTACCTGTTTGTCCCTAATTCCTTCTTTGTTTACATAAAGATATACGTGATCTTTGCTAAACACTCCAATGTCCAGTGGGAAATTGTCAAGTATGGTTTCATAAAAACCCTTCTGGTCCAACATGCCCGAAGCATACTTCGAAATATCGGTGATATAAAGATTTAAATATCCATTTTGCTTCGAAAAGACACTATTTACCTGATAATTAAAAGATCCTTGTTTTAGTTCAAATGAGGTTCTTTCTGTTGCGCTCTCAATTATTACAATGAGCTTCATTTTTAATTCTAAATCCTGAATACCACCCTCTCGTGAAATTAAAAACAAAGGCATGAACACCTCACTGGCAGCCTTGTTGAAGTACAGAAGATTTAAATGATCATCGAACCTTAAAACAGGATTGGGATTTTCATCAGAAAACCTTGACAGAAACTCAATCTTTTTTTGTGAATTGTTAACTTCATTTGCAGTTTGGGTCAACAAATTATTATAATTCAATATGGCATTTTGGCTGATTTCTTGAAAATGCAAGAAATCGGAAATATATTCTTGTGCCGGAAAATCCTTGATTTCGAGATTATAATTTGTTAATGGGAACTGCTCATTAATGATTGGTTTCATGGATAGTCTTGTAATTCCTGAATGCTTAAAAGCAGCGAACTTATACTTTTGTGTATGATCCAGATTGTATAAGAAGAGTTGCTCAGTTGTTTTAAGATTTCCTGATAGCCTAAACCAGTCATTTGAGTTAAATTTATTGTCCCATATAAATAGTTTTTCGAACCCTATTCCAATCTCGATTTCAGGTATTGCTTTTTTCAAGGTTTCGCCATATCCGGTTACTCTGCGGGATTTATCCAAAAAAATAAAAAATGGATCTTTAAAATTCCTCTCTTCTAGCACCGAGGCGCTTAATTCTGCAAGTAAAAGATTGGTCCTTTTTTCCTCAAGAAGGCTAATGGTATTTTTACCAAGAATTGTGAGCGCTTCAAGCTGCTCTTCTGTTATATCTCCAGGAACTTCGTCGATAACACATAGTGCTCCTAACGCAAAACCATCTTTGTTTACAAGTGGAACCCCGGCATAAAAAGATATAAAAGGTGCACCAACCACCAATGGATTGTCATGAAAGCGATCATCTATCTTCGCGTTTTTTATTATTAATGCGCTTTGGGTATCGTTTATGGTATGTGCACAAAAGGAAATTGCTCTTTCCGTTTGTTTCAATTGAATACCATGAGAAGATTTAACCCACTGCCTTTCTGCATCAATCAATGTGATCAAACCAATCTTCTTACCACAAATTTGCGCCGCCAATTTAGTGATCCCGTCAAATTCAGCTTCTCTACTGGTATCCAAAACACAATAGCCTAAGAGCGCTTCAAGGCGTTCTTTCTCATTTTCGGGAAAAGATGGCTCAATCATAACCTTGTTCTATTGAATTTTGGATTCTCTTTGAAAGAAAAGAAACGTGAACACTGTCCGAACATCAAATCTCATAGCATATGTTCTTAAACTATTGCTACGTGCCAGAAAGCTCTAAATTTCTCAGATAATTACGAATTTCTGATCACTTTTCATCATAAACCAAAGTTAGTGTAAATATTTACTCTTTGAGTAACCAACTCTATTATGAATAATTAAAATGTTAAGGCTAATACAATAACGGATGGTAAGAATGTCAGGAAACCATATCCACAATTTAAAATTGACAGCGACCGGAAAGAAATCTAATATGAATTAGTTTTAATTACCCATCTTTGTATTCACAAATCTAATCGTGTTATGAATAATATTACTTTCTTCAAATCAGTGCTGAACGCCGAGCTAAAAGCGACACAAGATATTATTGCTGCCATTCCTTATGAACAAATTCATTACCGCCCCCACGAAAGAAGCCGGAGCGCCTATGAAATAGCAGAACATATTATTGCCCATGCCTACGATTTCAGCGTTATTCTGAATCATACCGTGTGTGATGAATGCCTTGCTTACAGTTTTTCCTCCTCGGAAGACGGTGCTGAAAAATTGAGTAAATTGTGGAATGAAGCTCTTGATCTCCTGAACGATTACAGTGAAGAAAAATGGAATAATGAACTTGTAGAATTACAGGTGGAGGGTAAAAGCTTACTCACTATTCCAAGAGTAAACATGATGTGGTTCTTCCTTTTCGATATAATCCATCATCGCGGTCAATTATCCAGTTATATCAGACCAATGGGAGGTAAAAATCCCGCAGTTTATGGTTATAGTGCCGATTCTATATAAAAATAGCGCCCTGGGGCGCTATTTTACAGATATTTATTGCTAGTTATCAGACGTGGAAAGAAGCCTTTATCTTGTCTACGTAATCCAGCTTTTCCCAAGTGAATAGTTCTACATCCTTTACGATCTCTGAACCGTCCGGAGCTCTGAAGGTCTTCTTCACTACTTCGTTCTTACGTCCCATGTGGCCGTAAGCAGCAGTTTCAGAATACATCGGATTTCTAAGCTTCAGACGCTGCTCGATGAAGTATGGACGCATGTCGAAGATCTCCTCGATCTTCTTTGCGATCTCCCCATCTGTCATGTTTACTTTTGCAGTGCCGTAGGTATTGATGAACAAACCGCAAGGCTTGGCAACACCGATCGCATAGGAAACCTGAACAAGTACCTCATCACAAAGTCCTGCAGCAACCATGTTCTTGGCAATATGACGTGTAGCGTAGGCCGCAGAACGGTCAACCTTTGAAGGATCCTTTCCTGAGAACGCACCACCACCGTGTGCGCCCTTACCACCATAGGTGTCAACGATGATCTTACGACCAGTAAGGCCGGTATCTCCGTGCGGACCACCGATCACAAACTTTCCTGTTGGATTGATATGGTACTGGATGTCATTCGTGAACAACTTCTGAACCTCAGGCTTCATCTTCGCCTTGACTCGTGGGATCACGATGTTGATAATGTCCTCCTTGATCTTCGCCAGCATTGTCGCCTCATCAGCGAAATCGTCATGCTGAGTAGAGACAACGATCGTATCAATACGCTGTGGAACATTGTCGTCAGAATACTCGATCGTTACCTGTGACTTTGCATCAGGGCGAAGGTATCCGATCACATTTGGTTCATTGTTACGGATATTCGACAATTCCTGAAGGATCTTGTGTGCGATATCCAGCGCCAACGGCATATAGTTTTCAGTCTCAGTTGTTGCATAACCGAACATCATACCCTGATCACCTGCACCCTGATCTTCCGGATTCTTGCGCTCAACACCCTGGTTGATGTCAGAAGACTGTTCGTGAAGTGCAGAAAGGATCCCGCATGAGTTTGCATCGAACATATACTCAGACTTCGTATATCCGATCTTCTTGATCGTTTCTCTTGCAATTTGTTGAACATCCAGATATGTATTCGTCTTGATCTCGCCTGCAAGAACTACCTGTCCGGTTGTAACCAGTGTTTCACATGCCACTTTCGACTGTGGATCGAAAGCCATGAAATGATCGATCAGCGCATCGGAGATCTGATCTGCCACCTTATCCGGATGTCCTTCGGATACTGATTCTGATGTAAATAGATATGACATTTCCTTTTCTAACTTTATTTGAAAGGGCAAAATTAATAAAAAGCTAGTGAGTGCAAAAGGATTAACCTAAATAAAGAAATACTCAGACCCAGGCCATGTCTTTCGCCATTATTGTTTATTCTTCATGCCCCCGGGCTGACAGCAGGCCGGAAGTTTTTTTTGTGCCACAGAGTCAGCCTTTACCTCATCTGCATCATAGCCGATACTGGCGATCTTTTCCTTTACCTGTTGCAAAGAGATCTTCTTGGTATTGAATTTCACGGTGACCTTTTTTGTTTCGAGATCAAGCTCAGCAAAAAGAACTCCTTTGGTGTAATTCAATCCGCCTTCTATCCTGTCTTTACAATCACCACATTCTGCACTGGTTTGAATAACCGCCGTTTCTGTTTTTCCTTTCTTTTCCTGCGCCATAGCGAATCCTGTCAGCACCGCCATGATCATTACTAAAACTGTTCTTTTCATACTTGTTTATTTTCACGTTAATACTAGTCGTTCAAGGCCTTTGGCGTTCCAATGTTCAATGCTTCGCTGTTCAATAGTTCAAATTGCCTTCGGCGTTCAAAGCTGCGCTGTTCAGAAGTGTAAATTCTTGAACTTCTTTGAACTCTTGAACTCTTGAACTCTTGAACTCTTGAACTTTTTTATCAAACTCAAGACTCCTTATTCCAGACTCCAGCGTCTACCACTCATTTCTTCCTCTTCAGCGCATACCTCACTCCTGCATACACATTGATCCCCATCACAGGACCCCAGATCTGAGTGGCATCGAAATTCGAGCCAAATGGATTTGCTGCATCGATGATCGGATCATCCTGACGGTAGTTCGTAAGGTTTTCGATCCCCAGGTAAAAATCCCACTTTTTGTACACATGGGTCAACTGGGTATTCGCCATCGGATAAATTTCAGCAAATTCTACCTCATCCCCCGAACCTACACCGGGTAATCGGGACGGTCCGAAAACTGAAACAGTCAGATCATACTCCCAGCGCTTGTTGCGACTGATGAACCCTAAGTTAAAGAACCCCCTGTGACGCGGGATCATGACCTGTTGACGCATCTCACCGGCATACTCCGCCTTGACGTCCAGAAACTTATAGGCAAAGCGCAGTTCGAGATTTTTAAGGGGCTTTATGCTGGCCTCCGTCTGGAAACTGTTCGAATAGGACATACCCTGTTGATTCATGAAACGGATCGCATTGAGATCACGGTCAACGATCAACTGATTTTCGAACAGTGTGTGATAATAGTCGATAGAAATAGTTGCCTTCTGTCCAAACAGGCGGTATTCCTGAACGATCGATCCACCCATGTTCCAGGAAACCTCCGGCCTCAGTTCATCGAGCAAGATCCACGGTGACGAAGTGGCCAACAACGAAATATTATCAATCATGTAATTGGGAACCCTCCATCCTTTTCCTCCGGTAAAACGAAGGTCGGTGTACTCTGTAAGGGTATACTTGGCATGGAGTCTTGGTGAAACCTGAAACCCGAAAAGGTTGTGGTGGTCAGCCCTTGCTCCGGCAACAGCAGTAAGGCGCATTCCGGTGTAGGTGTATTCAGCGAAGGCTCCGGGAACGATCTCCACCCGGTCAGAATTAAGGCTGTCCTGAAGCTGCTGGGAGATATCGGTATACACACCACTCATTCCGAGCTTGATCTTGTGATCGGTAGTGCCTATTATCCCATCAAAAATGGCGTTGACATAACCCCTTTTTTCTTCACCCGTGAAAGTGCGCTCCCCGAACTCTGCGTCTACAGTTTGATACTTGAAGTTATATACCACCCCAATGGAATTATAGGGCTTCTTCATGAAAAATCCGGTCTTTGCAAAGGCGTCGATGTGCCGTGAATCAATGTTGACACCGTAGCGCAGATCTTCCTCTCCACCAGGGGCTCCGACCTGACCACCGTACTTCTGATCGATGTACGAATTGATGCCGAACTGGGATTCCATCTTCTTACCCTGATAAGACCAACGGTTGAGAAAAGCAGCAGCTTGTCCCATAGGAAGATCCCGGAACCCGTCGTAGTTGTTGTCCATTTCCGCAAATACTCCTGAAGCATGAGCCAGCCATCCGGTACTCCAGCGATCGTTCAGAATGTGGCCGGCGTTGAAGTTGACTTCTGCCCTTCCGAACATATTTCCATAAGCATTGGCATAAAAGCGTTCCATCTCGGCAGGCTTCTTCAATTCGATATTGATAAGTCCGGCCATGGACTCATAACCGTTCACTACGTTCCCTGTTCCCTTCGTGATCTGAATGGATTCGATCCAGGTGCCCGAAATAGAATTCAATCCGAACGAACTTTCCAATCCTCTTAAATAAGGAATGTTCTCCATCTGGATCTGGGTATAAACCCCGTCGAGTCCCATCATCTGGATCTTTTTGGCACCGGACACAGCATCCGTGATATTCACATCCACTGAAGCATTGGTCTCAAAACTTTCGGACAGGTTACAGCAAGCGGCTTTTCGAAGTTCAGCCGATGTGAGTTCCTCCACATGCAGGGTCTTCAGACGTGAGATCGAATGCCCGTCCCTTCGGTATTCCACTACAACTTCCGGCAGAAGCTGATCCGAATAGAGGATGATGCTCAGGGAGATATAACGGTCATTCTTATTAACCACTAGTGTATCAGGTGTATAACCCATAGCTGTGACCACCAGCGTATCCGGAAGCTCTTTTGGGAGAACGAGCTCAAAGGTTCCGTCCTCACCTGTTACAGCCTTGATCCCGGAACGCAATAACTTAACTTTTGCTCCGTAGATCGGCTCTTTTTTATTGTTCTCCCCAGCTCCGATCACTGCACCTTTGAGCTGAGCCAAAGTACTGCCTGATACGAACAGAGTCATGAAAATTAAAATGATCTGTTTCATTTGAATATAATACGTTTAAGGTTGAGTCAATTTTGCCCAACAGCGTACTATATTCTGAACACCTGATGTTTGATGAGGATCTCCTTCCCTGAACAGGGTCGAGGTGGAGGTCTGACAACAGAAGAATTACTTATTGGTTCAGATGGAATAGGACCGAGCCACAGAGGTTGAGGCTGAAGCTGATCTTCAAAGAACACAGATACTTCGATCGAAATATCCTGGAAATAATCGAAATCGACCTGATAGATGTCTACCTCATCCGAACAACAGTCATCCTGTTTCTCATGTTCGGTCTGACAGCAATCGTGGAGTTGCTCGATGTGCTCGCCGCAATGATCATCCAGCTGAATGAAATAAGAAGTGAAAACACCATCTTCCTCGCACGCATGCTTGAACACACGTAAACCAGCTGTCCCTGCCACAATGAACAGAATCAGTAAAAAGGAAAGGACCGTGCGAACAACAGGCATGGCTCAAAATTAAACTATTGAGCTTTAGGATAAAAACAAAGTACCTTCTATTCTTGGAACTTTAACGTAATTTTGTACAAAACACTTACTGATATGAGCGTACCGGTAACCGTATATGTAGAAATGACCCCCAATCCAACCACAATGAAGTTCGTTGCGAACAAGTATTTACTCATGACGGGGGACTCTGTTGAATTCAGCTCTAAGTCGGAAGCCAAAGGCTATTCCCCTTTCGCAGAAGAATTGTTCAATTTTCCATTCGTAAAGAACGTGTTCATCACGGCAAACTTTGTAACGATCACAAAAACAGATAATGTTCCGTGGGATTTCATTGCCATGGAATTGCGTGAATTCGTGAAGAACTGGATCGCAGAAGGCAAGGATGTACTGATCCAGATGCCTGCCCCAAAACCTGCTCCTGCAACCGAAGATAAGCCGGCTAAGGAATATGCTCCTTCGGAATATGATGATGCAATTAGGAGTCTGCTGGACGAATATGTGCGGCCGGCCGTAGAAAATGACGGAGGTGCGATCGATTTTCGTGGTTATGAGGATGGTGTTGTCACTGTTGCGCTGCGTGGATCCTGTTCGGGATGTCCTTCCTCAACGGCTACATTGAAAGGTGGAATTGAAAATCTCTTGAAGTCCCATCTTCCGGAAGTAAAGGAAGTGGTGGCAGAAAACGCCTAACTTTTTAATTACCAATTACAAATTACTTTGCCATTTTTCTCACTGATCTATTAGTAATTATTCATTCTTTACAGCCACAGGAACATCATCTCAATATCCCGAGGTTTCACCCACTGCCCCATACGCTGCATGAGCTGAGCTTTGAGTTGTTCTTCTGTATAGACTTCCTTTCCTTTAGTGTTAGCCTGAACAGTCGCTGCCTGTGTCGGCATAGCCTTCACCTCTTTGGCAAAGTAAATAACGCTACCATCTTCCGTGGCCATTCCAAGAATTGCTCCCGGCAGTCCTTCGAAACCTTCCGGACCAATAGAAGGAACTATTTCCAGGGCATACCACGCATACACACGTGTTGAATCATTGATCTCCCAGATCGCCTTTCGGCAGTTGTATCCGCTGATCACACGCTTGGATTCGGTGATCTTCCAGCGACGGGTATCCATGGAATCCTTTATGATGGCTTCAGTTCCCCATAAGTCCATGAAAATGGTCTTTTCCCGCTGAGAAATATTCTGGTAAACGGTGTTTCGCGTGGTAAGGTACTTCATGAAACCCGTTGGATCCGGCTCGTCATCTTCCATCGGTCGGAATACACACATGGAGTCGTTGAAGATCAATTCGAATTTCTCGATCCTGTACTTATTCTCCTCCGAAATGAAGTTCTTCATGCGCGGATTATCTCCCATTCGCTTCATGAGGTTCGTCTTACGTTCGAAAACGATCCTTCCTGAGGAGATCTGTCCAAAAGCTCCTGCAGCCAGTAGAAGGAACAGAAATGTTCCGGCCGTTTTTTTAATGCATGCCCCTGAAATCATCTTCTTTTGCTTTACGGTTATTGAATCGGTACGTCAACTTCAAGAGGAAGTACCGCGAAATAATGGTCGTTCTGAAGTCTGTTACTGAGTTGCCGTTAACGATCCTTCTGGCGTTGATATTCTGGTTAAGAATATCGTTCCCTACAAGTGCAACAACCAGATTTTGCGTTCTGAGGAATTTCTTATTGATCTGCGCATTTATCACGAAGAATTCGGTGTCATAGAATCCGTCACCCGGCTGGTCGTTGCGTGTATACGTTCCGTCAGCTTCGATCCCAAATCCCTTGGGTAGTTTCCAGTCAAATGACAGAGAGAATTCAGTAATACTGAACGGTGTGTTTGATACAGAACTCAAGGTACTCACAGGGTTGTTGTAGGAGTAACTACCGTTAAGTTCTATCTCCAGTGAATCCAGTTGGAGTGTGATCTCCATTTCCGGCGTGACCGCATAGTTATCTGTTCGGTTCTCCACGTCTCCTACATAGCTATAGAAACGGTTGTACGATGCATCCACACTAGGCGCAAATTCGATCTTACGATCTAGGATAGGGTATCCGGCGCCTGCCCAAAGATTGGCATTCAAGTTACCATCCACATTGATCGTTTTAGCGAAGGTACGACCGAAATTATCAAAGTTAGTCTGGGTTGCAAACGCATCATTCGTGATGTTCACCATACCTCCTGACCAGAGATACTTTCCGGAAAGTGCGTTCCAGGTATTGAAGTTCACCATAAGGGTATGAACATAGTTCGGACGCAAGTCAGGGTTCCCGATCCTCAGACGATTCGGATTACTATTGTCCTGTACAGGCTGAAGGTCGTTGATCTGCGGTTGCTGCGAACTCGTATTGTAATTGATCGAGAAACGCTTACTCACACTTGGCTTGAACTCGTACCTGAACTTCGGCAACACGTTGTTTATATCCTGATTAACAATAGAATCTGTAATACGGTTAACGTTGTCGATCCTGATATTCCTGAGGAAAACTCCTCCGGCAACCGTATGCTTGCTGCTCTCGAAAATCAGTTCCGTTCCTGCACGGTTCTGCATGCGTGTATTATCGAAAACGTTTGAGAGATCCTCTCGGTAACCGGTATATTCCGCTCCAACCCTATCGTATGTTTCACGCGTCTGATCTGAAAGACCGTATTCAAAAAGGTAATTGAAATTGACCCGTAGCTTTTTACCGATTGGCTCGTAATAGCTCACCGTACCGTAATGACTGGTTGACGAGTTATTGTTCGTCTTACTCTGATCGATCGTATCACTGAATGCCAGCGTCAGGTAGTCAGATTGCGTATACAGTTTTCCGTCATTCTTATTATTTGATCCGTTTATGTCATAGCGAACTTCGAGTTCCCTGCGCTTCTTCATGAATTTACGGTACACCCTTACCATTCCATTGTAATCCAGTCCTCGTGAATCATTGTTATTAGTGATCGACGTACGAAGTGATTCGAGTCCATTCTCTCCACTGAACAGGTTTTCCGAAAAACTCTCTGTTCGTCCTTTTGCCAGACTCACAGAAGGCTTGATCTCGATCAAGGTGAGCGAGTCGATCTGACTGCTTAGGGTCAGATTCATTCGATGAGTCTCGTTCAGGGTGTAGTTACGGGTAGAGTCATCCGTGTAGTAGGTCGTATCTGAAAGGAAGTACTGTGAACGACTGGATGAACGCTCGTCGAGCCGATCATTGTAGTAGGAGTAGTTGAAGAGTAACTCCGTATTCTTTTTCTCTCCGAACTTGTCGGAATAATAGACCCCGGCCTTGAGAGTTTGAGGCACCCCGCTGGTATTGCTGGTGTTGTTACCCTCCCAGAAATTCCTGTTGGAATTTGCTTCATTGCTTAACCCGAACTTGTTAAGATCACCTCTTCCGAAATTGGAACGAGGGGTATTGGATCCCAACGCGAATACAGAGATCTTTTGTTTACTATTGAACTTATTGAACAACAATTCGCCTTCATAGAAGGGACGTGAGCCGAAATAGTCTTCTGAGATAGGCGTAAGGAACAGGTCCGATGCCCCCGAAACCCGACCGAAATAACCTTTTTTTGCTTCATCCTTCAGTTTGAGGTCAAGTACTTTGATCTTCTGGTCTGAACCGCCGATCGTCTCTTCATCCGTTTTTTCGTAAACCTGCACTTGTGCGACACCATCCGCGCCCAGGTTCTTGGTTGCTACTGTTGGATCGGTGCCAAAGAATTCGTCCCCATCGACAAGTACTTTATTGATCTCCTGTCCCTGAGAGGTGATCTTTCCGTCCTTATCAATACTGATCCCCGGTAGTTTTTTCAACAAGTCTTCGACGACTGCTCCTTCGGCCACCTGAAAGGAATCAGCTACATAAACCAATGTGTCACCCTTGTAAAAGATCGGATTTTTATTAGCATAGATCACTACCTCATCGAGTTCCTGTGACTTGGACTGCATTCGGATCGACGGTATGCTGATCTCATAATTATCCTTGTGCCCGAACATATAGTAAAGCTTGTCATCATAACCCGGTGAAGCAATGATCAGGGTGAATGTATCCACAGGAAAGCCGGTCAGTGTAAACTTCCCGTCGGCTCCTGTCCTTGTGTGACCAAGCAACAATGAATCCTTCATGCGCACTGCCATTGCCGAAGCCTTTGGGATGGGCCTTGCGCCCGTGGAATCATACACCGCTCCGGTGATTTTCATGGTCTGCCCGAAACCATTGCCCGCCATGAGCAGGAACAGTACTGTCAGACTTCTGAGAAGATTGTTTTTCATATGTTCAGACTAAACGGATGTAAGTTTAAACATATCTTACGGGAAAAGGTTTCAAAAAATGTCGAGCGGAACAGGAAGTGGATAAAGGGCTTCTCCTCCCGCTAACCTCACAGATACCGCAGATTTTTCTGAAGTATTTGATTTACTATCCTCCATCTGTGGGAATTTACTCAATACTCAACGCGAGCAACACCTGAAATTCCATGTCACGATGATCCACCATTCGTTCGAACTGGACCTTCAGTTTCTTTCCAACATACGCACGCTGATTGACCAATAATTTTTGAATGTCGCCCTCCTTATGCTGTAACGCCAGAGAAGAGGTAAATCCCTCAGGAACATCTTCTCCAACGATCAGGAAATCCATATCGCCCCCACTGATAAAACCCTGAAATGTAGTGGCAAAAGGGCCTTCCTGATTCAGGATCTGCATAGCTCTTTTCACCGGACAATCAACAGCATCTGTCATACGGAACGTGGTCAATTCCAGATTTTCCTCGTATTCTGCTTCTCTGGTCTGGGAGTACTGGACCTTGTCGCTCTTATCATAAAACGACTGTCGCTCAATGAATGCAGGTTTCTTCAACGTGTTATCCTGAAAAATCTCCTTGGTAAGAATGCGTTTACCATTTTCAAAATAGAAGATCCGGCGACCAAAGTTTCCTGTTTTGGAGTCATTGAAGCGCTCCTCGATCTTCATGATCTCTTCCTTCTGATTGAGAAAAGCCGTTGCCTCCTCGGTAGAACCGTTAGGATGAGAATACATGAGGCTATTAGCCGGAATGAGTTCCTGATCATTGTCAATGGCCGCAACCTTGGCTTCAATATCGTCCTTTCCTGAAAAAGTCAATTCCTTCTGTTCAGCTACAACCTGCTCCTCTGTATCTTTTTGTGTTTCGCCACACGCACTTGTGAGAACAATGATAGTGATCGGAAAAATCAGTTTGAATATCGTTTTCATAACAGTTCTTTTTTCAGCTTAATGACGGATGGGAACAAAAGTAACACTACAAAATAAATGATGGAAATGAAGCGCAGCGGAAATCGGTGAAGCCAATGCCTGCGGCGTTCAAAAGTTCAATGCTTCGCTGTTCAAATGGCTGCGACGTTCAAAAGTTGAACCTCCTTGAACCCTTGAACCCTTTTTAACATCCGAAGCCTTGGCGAAGGATATTGAACCCTTGAACCTCCTTGAACCCTTAAACTTTTTGAACTCTGAAACTTATTTAAATCCCTTCAATCTGCGCAGTCCGAGGGAGAACCAAATGTATAAAAAAAGACCCACCTTCCGATGAGTCTTTTCCTGTAGCTCCGACGAGAATCGAACTCATATCTAGCGTTTAGGAAACGCTTGTTCTATCCGTTGAACTACGGAGCCGGGAGTGCAAAAATAGTAATCAAATAAAAAAGGCCAACAGAACCGTTGACCTTTTTGGTAGCGGGGATATCGATCCGCCGAGGCGGAAGAACCTTATCTGTGAGGGACCGGGGAGGGTATTAGAAGTATTTAATGATGAAAAAGAATAGATCATAGCGCATACTAAAAAGAGCGGGAAAGAGAGTGAGGGCGAGGGGAAAAAGAAAAAGCGCAATCACTTTCGTAACTGCGCTTTTCTTTTTAGTAGACAGGAATATCGAATTATCGAACCTTGACGCTCTTTTTGATCGGTCAAGACAATGCCTGATTTGGGAGGGGTTGGAACAAGTTGAAATTCTTGAATTTGAATCTTTGTTAGGGTGTTTCAAAGAAGTGGATTACTTTCATTTATTGAGGAGCCAGTCTATGGCATTTATTTTTTTTATTCCATTATACGTTCCAGTATCATAATCCATTGTAAGCAATAATTTTTCAAAATGGTCTGGAATGGTATTTAGTGGTGTCAATTCTCTTTCTAAGGTTACTTTGTCTTGAACTGTTTGTGATACTTGAATGTATTGCGTAAATCCATCATTGTTTCGAACAATAAAATCAACTTCTAAATTGTTGACTTTTCCAATCCAAACTTGGTAATTTCGTCGGATGAGTTCCAAATAAACAATATTTTCTAAAAGATGACCTGCATCACTTGCTAGTTCTTTTCCAAGCATGGCATTTCGAAAACCTAAATCAACCAAATAGTATTTTTCTTGTGTTGCTAAATGTTGTTTTCCTTTGACATCATAGCGATTAACTTTGTAGAAAAGGTACGCCTCAACCAATGTATCGATGTACTTTGAAACAGTTTTGTTATCAATTTTCTTCTTATTCGCCGTTAACACTTTGGCGATGTTCCCTGCTGATACTGTAGATCCAACAGAATCAATTAGAAAGTTCACAACTTCCTGATAAGACTCTTCTCCATAAATGGTATGTCTTATAGAAATGTCATTCTCGTAGATATTTCTAAAAACAGTTTGCAAATATTCCGTTGCGAAAAAATTTCCTTCTGCTGATAATCTTACCGCCTCAGGGAAACCACCTGTTTGAATGTATTCTGCAAAAGCACGGTCTGGATTCGAATGTTTTTCTGTAAATTCTAGGTATTCGGAAAAAGAAAAAGGAAGTACATTTATTTCAAATGCTCTGCCTGTTAATAATGTTGCCAATTCACTGGAAAGTAAAAAAGCATTGGACCCCGTAACATACAAATCTATATTAGGATGAACATACAACCCCTCCAACAGTTTTTCAAATTCCGGAACGTTCTGTACTTCATCGATAAATACATAATTTGTTTCTTTAGGATTAAGATTTTCAAGAATATAATCATAAATTTCTTTCCAGTTTTTCTCAGCTAAAAAACGAAACTCAGGCATATCCATGTTGATTGCCAAAATGGAAACATTGGCATTCTCATTGCGCAACAAATCTTGAAATTGGATCATCAAAGTTGATTTTCCACATCTTCTAACACCAGTTGCTACCTTGATGAAATTCTTATCTTTGAGAACAGATAGTTTATCTAAATAACGCTTCCGAATAATTGTTTCCATAACATCAAAGTTAATGAAATTCCTAAAACTTTTCAACCAGATGTACTTTTAGGAATTTTACACCATTGAAATTATTAAAATACTTCTCTCCAGTTAACGGAATAAAAAAACCTGACCCAATGGCACAGGTAAACCTTGTAGCGGGGACACGAATATCCCGAAAGCTATGCTTTTCGGGATGGACGTAAATGGGGTCTTAACAAGTAAAACCAAGCTGCTGCGCAACGTGAATGAACCTTCACTCTCACACTTGTCCCGATACTTCGGGACTTCACACTCGTACAAAAGAAAAGCGCTTGTAATAAAGTGTGAGTTTGGGTCCGCCGCGGCGGAGAGTGTGAGGGAAAAAGAAAAAGCGCTGTCACTTTCGTAACTGCGCTTTTCTTTTTAGTAGCGGGGACACGAATATCCTTCATTTCATTTCGGATGGACATAAAGAGGGGCTTAACAAGGAAAAGCAAGTTGCTGTGTGATCGTCTTCATTCTCGTTCTGCTTCTCACTCTAAAAGAAAAGCGCTTCCATAAAGAGCGAGAAAGAGAGGGAGAGCGAGGGAGAGCGAGGTTAAAAAGAAAAAGCGCCGTCACTTTCGTAACTGCGCTTTTCTTTTTAGTAGACAGGAACATCGAATTATCGAACCTGATATGGGATGGGTTGCTAATAATCACCTCACTAAATGAACAAACCCATGTCCAATTTTCCCGTTTTGAGTTTTAAATTTATAGGTATAAACACCATCAACCAATTCTTTTCCTGAGGCATCTTTTCCAT
>Ga0315904_10001468_pt1 | contig 37569 bp, 26 predicted proteins | sample LakEriMetagenome_6_FD_203529 | JGI IMG/M metagenome (GOLD analysis project Ga0315904, IMG submission 203529) | Freshwater fungal communities from buoy surface, Lake Erie, Ohio, United States - Buoy 12 MA120 | ecosystem: Environmental > Aquatic > Freshwater > Lake | place: USA: Lake Erie, Ohio... | reverse complement strand
TTTTAAGGTATCACCAAGTCCGGCCTTGTTTGTTAGCTTATCGCCTCCGAGACCGAGAAAGGATCGCCGTGTGGCTCCAGTCCGTCTAAGGTCTGAGAGGGACCCCTTTGCTGCACGAGACAGCCCTGTACCGAATGATTTAACTGGAGATAACGCAATACTCTTCCCTAAACCGCTAGTGAGATTAGAGATTAGACCTGCCTGTTTATCTAACGAATCGTTTTCCCAAAGAGGATGATTGTCAATAAGGTATTGGTATGCCGCGAGTTTGTTCATGGGAACCTCACAGGAAAGAGAAGAAGCCGGGCTTGTTCTGAGACGGAAGGGTTGGTTTTGGATTCCCCGGAGGTACAACCTTCGGGATGTTTACCACGCGATCCGTGATTTTTGGAGCAGCGGGTAAAGGCTGACTGCCAGGAGGCTCGAGACCGAACTCTGCGCCGTGTGCGATACCCGCAATGGGATGACCGTGAATATCAGACTTCCAGTTCTGCGCGGCACCTTCAGTGTACGTCTCTTGAAGGCGCTGGAAGTTTAGGCGCGCCATCCAGTCTTCCTGGGCAGCAAGCGGCATCTTGTTCATGGCCTTGAGCTGGGGCGAGTGCTTAATCTCGCGCTTACTCATAGCACGGAGTTCTTTGTTCTTCAGCTCGATCTCAGACAATGGAACTAACTGACCTCGTAGGTATGTGGTGTCATCTCCGGGATCATCAATTCTCGTGAGATCCGTCATCGCGCGGATAACGGTCTCAATATTTCTTCTACGTTCATTTCCCGTTGTCTCTGTGTAAAGCTCGTTCAAAGAATCCGACAAGTGCATGCGGACCGCTGACATGTTGTTTGTGATACTTAGAATATCGTGCGGGTTTTTGCGACCCTCAGATAGCGCGTCTGTCTTCTCTACTTCAGCACCGACACGAATGCTGGAGAGAAGAGGCGTTGTAAATGGTACGACGTGCTTCCTTCCGTCAATAGTTACAATTTTACCGCCAAGGGGATCTGATTCGATCTTTTCGATCTTCCCGCTCACGGTAGCTAGTGTGGCTGCGCCCTTGAGCTTTTGAGGTACTTTGAAGAGGTCTTCTGCTGCAGTGTAATAATCGCTGACTCCACTAGTCCCGCCAACACCGCCGGTGTGGAACGTTCTCATCTGCATCTGGGTAATGGGCTCACCCAGCGCGTGTCCTGCAATGATTCCGACGTTCGTACCCACCGGATACAAGGCCCCTCGCTCACTCAGTCCGTAGCAAGTAGCGCAGATCCCCTTCGTCTCATTGCAGTACAGAGTAGAACGAACAAGAACCTTTCTTGGGCCGTCATTTTTAATTTTTGATCTAATCTGAGGCGTAATTAGAGTTCCCTTCGCAAGAGTAGGTCCGTCCTTCAGCGGAACTTCTCCAGCGAGGAAGCGGCCTTCAATGTCCGACTCCATTGCAGAGAGAAGAGCCCCGCGGTTAGTGCCGCAGTCTCTTGACTTAATGGTGTTGTCAATAACAGTGTTAATAAGCTCCTTGGTCAGCGCACCTGGCTTTGCCGTCGCTGATGCGCGATCAATGGTGCCCTTCCGGGCTCCATGAAGTGCGGTGTAGTACTGCGATACCGGAAGTCCCTCACCAAAGGACTTGGTGATGGCAAAAGGAACCGTCTTGTTCATCGGATCCTGGACCAGCATTGGGCCCATCACCATCTGACCGAACTGGTTCCAATCTCCCTTAGCTCCAGAACGTGCCCACTCCCACATGCCGTTATCTTTTGAGGCATTATATTTCGTCTCTCCAACCTGCTTCAGTTCTTTCTGTGCTTTCTGATACAAAGACACTATTTTTTCATTCTTAATTGCACGAGAGCCAGGACCGCTGAGAATCTTGTTCTCTTCTGTCTTGTACTTCTTTAGTACTTGATCCCGCAGCTTAAACCCATCGTGGAAGTCATTAACCTTTACGCTTGAACCATTTTTAAACGCGAGCTGGAAACCAATGGTTTTCCAGTCGTCGATCATCTTCGCAAACTCTTCTGGCTGTGCTCGAGCAATGCGGGTAGCAAATCGCTTCATGCCGCCCTTAGCCATTCTAAATTCTGGGTTGTAAAGAAGATCTTCATCATTCTTAAACTCTGTTGGAAGAGTATTGTTAATCATCAAACGACCCGCAGTAGTAGGCTTATTCATGCCGACGACCGAGATCACATCGTATGACTTGAGCTTCCCAGCTTTAAGCTGCTTGATGGCTTCATCTACAGTAAAGCTGCCCGAAACCTTCTTGCCCCACTCAGTTGCCTGGTAAATACCAAGTACAGAATCCTGACTTGGAGTAGTCATCAGACCGCCACTAGTCGGAGAAAACAGATTCTTCGACGGCATCATCGCTTTGGCTTCTTGTACAGCCCCCTCCGTAATGGGGACGTACATAGCCATCGTGTCGCCGTCAAAGTCTGCGTTAAAACCTCCGGTCACTAGAGGATGGATCTTGATTGACTTCCCTTCAATGATTCTGGGCTTAAAGGCCATAATCGAGAACATGTGAAGCGCTGGATCCCGCTTCATCATTACTGGACGATCACGGACAACTCGTTCGAGGGCTTCGTTGGCAGCAGGGTGATTTTGTTTAATCTTCAGGCGTGCATCACCTGGAGATGTCGCCCGGCCCATGCCTCTCCACATCTCCTTGATGACGAATGGCTTGTACATCTCCATCAGCATTTCGCGAGGAACGCCGACCTCATCAAGGGGCATCTCAGGATCTGGTGTAATGACTGAGCGACCTGAGAGATCCTGCCGTTTACCCAAAACTCCTGACTGGAAGAATGAGCCCTTGGGCTGTTTCAACCCTGTGAGCTTGTCCATTAATGAAGGGACCTGCTTGCCCTCCATCTGCATGCCTGAGACTCGGAGAGCTTTGGTTGTTGCGTAAATCTCTGCCTGGAGCTTCTGAATCTCTCCAATCGGTAAATTTTCCTTTTTTGCCTGTTCGTGCTGCTTTACCATCTGTCCAATAATCGCGTACATCTTGTTAGCGGGATCAATGATCTGAGTCCCGTCAAATCCGATACTCACCCTTCGAAGGGTCGGAGGTAGTACAGGCAAGACTTCGTTGGTGTAGGCATCTACTGGCTTAATGCCCAGCTCATCCAATGCGCGGAGATACCGAACCCGCTTATAGGCGACATTCAGTTCGTTCTCATTGGCCTCATCTAATTCCTTCTCGGCAATTTTTAGCTCCTTCTTCACGTCAAGGGCTCGAAGCTTCTCCTCGATTACCTGGAAGCCAGACTTCCTTCCCACGGCTCCCTCAGCCGTCAGAAGTCTCTGGAACTCCGGCTTAGGCATGCGGAGAAGAGAACGTACGGGCTCCTCAAAGACGGGATTGGGGATCCGCATACCCAGATCCATATGTGACCATTTGGTCCCTTCAAGCCCGCCGGTCTTGGTTCGATCGAAAAGGCCTCCGCGCTCCTCCTTTGTGAGTGATCCCTTGGCTGCGAGGGTCCTCTCCGGAAATGCCAGCTCTCCAGAGCTTTGGGCCTTGGTCTGCTTATCCGTCATGGGCATAAGGGAGTATTCGCGCCCCTTTCTTTCGGTGTAAACTCCCATTGCGCGCATATAGTGCGTGAACTGTTCCATAGAGCGAGGAACTTTGGGCGGGGGAGGACGCTCTCCCCGCATGATGCGAGTCCAGACATCTTCCGCCTGCTCTCGGTCGGACTTGTAGGTCTGCATCTCTCGGAGGTTGTGTTTCGCTCCGTGCGCAAGAAGCGTGTAGGTATCGAGGCCTCCGATACGCTGACCGCCTTCCCCAAGTCCAGATCCCTGCGAGGCTTCTCCGGTCGTCTTGTATGCGTAGCCGAAACCACCACCTCGCGCGGAAATCTTCTTTTCAGCCTGATGATCAAGCTTGAGGATGTACTGCATCCCAGTCAAAACCTGACCTAAGCTCTCTCCAGTCTCGGGATCGAAGAGCTCATCAGTATCTGAAATCTTGTGCTTCTTTAGTTCATCTTTTACAAGCTGAGAATAGTCTGTACCTGCATCGAAATTATTAACTACAAATGGCTTACCCGTTTTTAGTGCGATCTTTCCAGCAGCGGTCTCAAGAACCTGACCCGGATTCATACGGGACGGAATGCCAGCAGGAGACATAAGAATGTGAACTGGCTCCCCGTTCTTGTCCTTGGGCATCTTATCGTCGGGGAGAATTTTAGTGACAATTCCCTTGTTACCATGACGTCCAGAGAGCTTGTCTCCGACCTCCATCGTCTGCTCAGTTCTGATGAAGACGGCAATCTTGCGTCCGTTGTTTACAACTCGCGCAACTACTCCATCGTACTCGTGATCCCACTTCACCGAAGAATCTACGTAATCCTGAACCGCGCCCTTTAGTCTCTTACGAATATCTTCGGTGTCCTTGGAGAGGGACTGCTTTTGAAGTTTTGCGATTAGGACATCGCCTGGCTCTATTTTCTGCCCAACTCGCACAATTCCGTCATCATCGAGCTTCTGGAGAATTGCCGGCGTCGCTTTGACCATTCCGGCATACTGACGCCACATCTTTTTATTGACGACTACATTCGGGTGCATCTCTACTTCTACGGAATGAAGATGGCTCGAGACCAACTTCTCTGCCGCAGACTCCGAGATCACAAGACCATCTTCGAAATTGTAGCCGCGATAGGGAATATACGCGACTCTTAGATTCGTGCCTAATGCGAGCTTACCATTTTTAGTGAAATTAGAGTCTGCTAAGAGCTGACCCTTCTTTACCTTGTCTCCCTCTTTTACTACCGGCTGAGAATGGAGCATATGCTTAGCCCCATTCAAAGGGTAGTTATTGTACAATGCATGTCTATACTTCTTTTTGTCGGTACCTAAAACAACAATCTCCTCCTTATTCACAGAGCTGACTACTCCGTCTGCGTTTGAGGAGATCGAGGCTGTACCGCCTACTAGATCCTCATACGCGAGTCCTCCACTTGCCGCAGTTTGGACCAGCGGTGCCTCTCGGTTCTTGAGGCCGACAGCCTGCTCCTGATGCTTGGTAGCCATCATCGCGCGGTTTCCGTTGTCGTTCTGGACAAACGGAACCAGGTTTGCGCTAGCTGCAAAAAGAAGCTTGGCAGAGGGAAGAACGTAATCTACGTCCTTCCACGGTCTCTTGGAGGTATTACGATCATTATCGTAGACAATGACATTGGATTCTAATGGTGTGACTTTAACAGTGCCGTCTGAGTTCTTCTGAATCTTGACCTGATCTGGATAGGCGACTACGGCGCGCTCGAGATCAGCAGCCGACTTACGCTCGATCTTTCCAGTGCGAACATTGACTACCTGCGCAACAAGGTCATGGCCCACTTTCTGCGCACCAAGAGGGATGTGCAGATGAATACCAGTCTGCTGACTCTCGGGTGTTTGAAGTGGGTCCAGAAGGCCGAGATGCGACGGGTTGATCATCTTGTCGGGGAGGAGATTGACGTTCTCTCCTTTGATTCCACCGAACTCAGCTCCCAGAATCGTCGTCTTCGTATGGTTTGATAAAAACTGAAGAGGATTTGTCTGGGTGGGCAACTGCCCCGCCTTAAAAGGCTTCAGGATTGCAGCTCCGTACCCCGCGGCAGATGCAGGAATAATGTCCTGAATCGTGGTCTTTCTATCTACGTTATTTCTAATCTTTCGAGTTAGCGCGTAAATTGTCTTACCGCGTGTAAGCTCTTCAGAGACGAAGTCTTCAATTCCGTATAGCCGCTTGTTTGACAGGGACTGCCGGTCATCTTCGGGCACATCTCCTCGGCTGATGTCTACGAGCTTCTTCGCAGATAGAAGAAGTGCTTCTCCAGTAATAGAGGTAAACTCCTTCCCAAAGGCCGACTTCATCGTTTGAGGGCTAACTTCTGCAGACTCAAAAGTCTGCTTCGCGAATTTCGCGGCCTCCGAAACCGAAGGCTCTTTGTAGTCGGAGGCGCCCCTACCTTCGATGGCCTTATGAAATTTTAAGATATCGCTAATCTTGCTCTTGTCTCTATTTACCTCAAAAAGCTTGTCCCCAAGAGCACGTTGAATCTGAGCATCCTCGACACCGAGGGCTCTGAGGACTGGGTAGATCGGGATATCAACTGTAGAAGTTCCACTGCTCTTGATGCTCATCGTCATCAAGCCCAGCTTCTTAGGATCTCTACGCTCAATGTAGATATCGAACGAACCGACCTTGCTACCAGCGGCGACGTTCCACTTGGCAAGCAGGTCTCCGTTCTGTGCCTCTGCGTGGTAAGCGCCTGGGTTCAACCGAAACACACCATCCAGCTGCATCTCGTTACCGTTGATGATGTAGCTGTAGCGCGTGGTGACCTTCGGCAATTTTCCAAGAGTACGAGAGCGCTGATCAAGTACCTTTCCAGATGCCTTATCTGTTAGCTTAAATACACCAACAATATCTGGACCCCAGGTACGATCATTTAGCCTGGCATCAATCTGACTATTGTAGTTAGCCGGGTTGAATTGAGCCGAGCCCTTGTCCGACTCATCTTCAATCTCAATGCGAACTAGCTCGAGCTTGTGCTTGTTGCCTTCGATCGGGAAATGCGAAGAGATCGCCTCCTTTGTCTTGGCAACGAGCAGCTTGTGACTCTCGAGCGGGTTCATGTTAGACATAAAACTTCTCCGAAGTGAGGTCATAAGTATAACAGCCGGATCATAGCCCCGGCTGGAGGTAACATGAACCCCAAGACTTTCGCCGACCCCGATGAGGGGTCATCGGACCCCTTTCAGGGGTCGGACAGGTTTGGCGACTGGGATTGATTTTCTGGATGGCGCTGATTGTCAGCGCCATCCAGTCCTCGATCGATGTGATCGAGGACAATGAGTCATAGTCGCCAGGGAGGGCGCCTCCGAGCGCAGCTTCAAGCTGCGCTCGGAGGTTTGCCCTCCCTTCCTCCTTCCACTCCGTTTTCCTTTAAGACCGTGGAAGAGGACCAGATTCAGGAGTTCTGCCCAGCAATACAAGAGCGGTGCGGACTCCTAGATTGCCGGGGATGCACGGCACTACCAGAGAAACAGACCTGGCTCTGTTCTACCTGTGCGAAGAATCCCGCGCCTTTCTGGACGGCAGGATCTTGCGAGCAGTGTGGGGTGGAATCCAGTTTTCTAATCCTGGAGCGTGAATGAGTCCGTACAGATGTGACTGGTGCAGCGCCTCAACTGAGCGAGGCGAGAAGATGGTGTGTCTCTCCCGCCATACAGTCTTGAGGAGGCCTCATGGCTGGGAGCTGGGAGAGAACGTCTTCGCGCACCATGGCAGCGAGGCCATGTTCCACGAGCAGTGCTTCGTGGCTAACTGCCGTCAGATCCTGGATGAACTTTACGCAGGCATCCCTACCGAGTCACCCCGGCGGCGGCCGGCTGAAATCACTCGCTGATCTCAGCCGACCTGCCGTCCGGGGTCTGCCTGCGGTGTTCCAGAAGGAGCGGGGTTCTTCATCCCATCAAGCGGGTTGACTGCGGATCCCTTGTCGTTCATTAGCTGCACTACGAGCTGGTACAGAGGAGGATTCTCCGTCTGCATCTGTTGTAGTGCTTGATACATCGCGTCCTCACCCTGCTCTCTTTTTAGCGTACGGAAATAAGAGGCAGCTCTCTGAGCGACATAGCGCAGATCAACTCCACCAGATCCGGGTTGAATCTGAGACTGCACGCCAGCCATAGCTGTCGGCATAGCCGTTTCATTAGGTGCTCCTGCATTCTCCTGATAGACAGTTGCGCCTTCGGGTACGCCCTGTACCTGCTCTACGGGTGCCTGCTGCGCGTTTGGATCTTGCGCGGGCTGCTGAGCGCCCTGCTGCGCTGCCATCTGCGCATTGGGGTCCTGCGGCATCTGCTGGGCCTGCATCTGTTGCTGCTGTTGCATCTGAGCAGCCTGCATCTCCATCTGAGCCTGGCCCTGAGCCTTCATTGTGATTGCCTGGGCCTTGGCCTGGTAGCGAGATGTGCGCAGCTGTGCCTCGCCTTGGATGTCAGCGGATGCCACCTGCATCTTGCGGTTGGACTGCAACTGCTTCTTGATCTCGCGGCCCATGCGCTCTGCCTCGAGGTCGAAGTCCTCGCCGAGCTCTTCCATGAGTCGATGATCGCTGATCTTCTGTGCTTGATTGAGCTGCAGATAGAACATGCTGCGCTGAAGATCATCTGCCATACGGAATTTATCAAAACGGCAAACTACCTTCGGCCATTGCATAAATGCTGCAATCTTATTCATAATGAATACATTCACAAGCTCATGCCGCTGCTTATTGTATCCAAGGAACATGTTCTCGAGGGCACGGAGCGACGTACTCGATCCTGACCACTGAAGTCCTCCGAAGATGAACTCGACGGGGATTCCCGCTCCAGCAAGCATCTGCTCTGCCAGAAGTCTCATCTCCTGGTACAGCAGCAATGATCTCCCCTGTCCTCCGATTTGCTGAAATCCGATGTTTACGGGAAGCACGGGAATATAATTGTGGTCCCTTTTCCACATATTGATTTCTTCATCAATCCGGCGTTTCCAGTTTGTCAGATTGTAGGATCCATACGGACCTTCGTTTCCTCCAGTATTCTGACCGGGGAAGATCATTCTCATGGGAACGATGTTCTCCATGAGGATCGCCTCGTTCGCCTTCTTCATTACCTGTAAGTAAAAGGCATCCTTCAGGAGCGGGAAGATGAGAGGGGTCCCCCAGCCCTGATCCTTTTGCGCGATGGTAGGGCGCTTTAGATGATAAAGGTTGTCCTCTGAGAAGAGGAGGGACTTACCTGCGCGCGCAGCCTCTAAGAACTCGAGCGGCAGAGATTCAATCTCGTCACAATCTCCGATTTTAATGTCATTAATCACACTCTTAGGTAATCTAAAATAATACTTCGTTTTACCAGTTATCTCATTGTGCTTAATGTCAATGTTCTCGGGATTCCAGCGAACAAGTCTGATCTCCCGGAAGCTGCGAATATAGACATCCTGCTGCTTCGCATAGCCCTGATGCCCGCAGTCGCACTTATGGATGTAGAACCTCGAGTCACGCCACTTGTACCGAAACCGATTGGTCTTCGCGCGATACCGAGCGCCGCAAGAGCTGCAGATAAGGTACTTCTCAAATGGCAGGAATACGGAAACAAAAGCGTTACCATAAACGAAGTAATCAAGCCCTACTTCGACCTGAAATGACCGAAGCTTAAGATGATCCTCAATACCTTTGTAAAGTTTAACTATTTCGGGATCTTCCGTTGAGAACACAAGCGGAGTAACGGGGTATTCCGCCATCTTGGAACAGGCTGCATTAATCACTGGATTTGTTAAAAAATAGTACCTACACCACTTGTGAAGTTCATGCTGATTCGCAGGTAGGAATTGCTGAGAAATATCGAAGAAGGGGGAAGGATAGCGAATACCGAAACCTCTCCCTCCCTCTGCGGTAACAGGGCGGGGATTGAATCGGTTTACTTCGCTAGTGACGACATTCATGTCTGTTCCTTCCTCTGACCAAAGGCAGAATCAACCAGCTTAGTGCCACCACCCACAACATCGGCACCGATGTTCTCAAGGGTCGAGCCTACTGCCATACCAGCAGCGGCAGGGACTAACCCCTTGGCACTAAAGGTAGATCTATCTGCACCTGTAAGCAGGTTTTTCTTACTAAGTCCGAGGTTTCTGCCGGCAAACAATGCTCCAGTAGCAGCCGTGATGCCGCCCGCAGCTACACCCCTTGCAATTCTCTCCGAGAGACTACGTGCCTCTCCGGTATCTGGATCCTCACTAGTGGCGAGCTCGGTTGCGCCTGTAAGAACGGGGGCCCCAACCTCAATAGCTCGCTCGCCCGGGAGGTAGTAACTAATACCTCTCGAAGCTGGTCTTCCTTGCCTTCTGGCTGCATTAATCAAGTCATTGTAAGCACCCTCTAGTTTCTTATAGTCCACGGTACGACCTGCTGCAGAGGCAGCATCCATTTCTCGCACTAAAGAATTCAGCCTTCTCGAAAGTCCCCATCCGATATTTACATTATCGTAGGTCTTCTCTCCAGCGCTCAATAAGCCGGATTTACGCAACTTTTGAACAAGTGTTTTACCCTCGGGTCCCCCTGTTAACGCCTCAAATTCGGTTACATGTGATTTTCCGCCTGCCTGAGCACCGAGGTTCGCCTGCCGTAATGTCTCGCCCATCATCTCTACGCGCTTTGATTGTGCAGCTTGTCTAGCAAACTCGTCAGCGCCAGGACCGACGTAGTTAGCTCCAGCTCGCATAGAACGGCCGATTGATGTGACAGGTTTGGTTACTACCTCCTTAGCTGCCGTGAGAAATTTTCCGGCATTTGGACTACGAAGTAACCCTCCCGCTAATAGTGCAGTCCCTCCTAAACTAAGAGGATTGATATACTTTTCTATACCAGGAGCTTTCTTTTTAGGCGGTATTGTGGGTTTTTGTGGCTTTAGTTGAGGTTGTTGATTTTGTTCTTCTTTCGTTTTTGGTAATTCAGGTATATTGAACTCAATAGGGGAGTCCGGATTAAACGCATTATGTGTTGCAATAGCCTTTTGAGTTCCTGCAACAGTTGCCAGGCCCGCTGTTTTAGTCTGTACTTCTAACTCAGCAGTATACGCAGAAAGATCTCTTATTCCCTCTAAAATTCTAGCAGCGCAGATATCATCCTCTGTCTCTCGAAGTGTCTCCCCTCCGCGCGTTAGGGCGCGAACTAAAGACTTCTGAACTCCAGCAGTTGGAAACTTAACAGTAACCTTAACCTTAGATCCATTGAATTTCTTTTTTAACTCCTCATCTGGTTCCATCTTCAGAAGACTGTCGGTATTGTATCTGTCAGTGCAGTAACTACAGAGCCCGTCCTCTTTCGGCTGCTCTTCGTTGCCACACTCACCACAAACCTGCGTCACGCCAGAAATCAGTGGATTTAAAAACTCAAGTGGCTCTGGTACATACCAGATCCCAGACTCATGAAGCTGCGCCGCCATGTAGCGAGTTACCTCCTCAGAGAATGGAGGTATGTCACCCACTGAGCCCAGATCCTTGCGAATCCGTAGCGCGGCATCTACGGCGATCATTAAGTCTGAAACAGACTGGTTATCGATGTGCGAAACAGATGGGATCTTTCCAGCCAGTGCTTGAGAGACCGTATGAAAGGTTTCCCAAGACGACCAGAACTGATCATGATTTGCGACTGAAATTGCAGCCAAGAGTTTAAGAAAGTTTACTCTTGGTAGAGAAAATGTCAGTCTCTTTTCCAGCGCCTTCTTAACTACGAATGGCTCCCACTCCAGCGCTTCTGATCCGAAGGTTCGGATGTACGAGCGCAGGAGTGTGAGTGGATGTGAGGTTGACGTCTTAAACTCAGTACCCGCCATTGTTCGTATCCCTGGACTGGGACGCCATGCGTGAGACCAAGATCTGCTGCTCGAGCGGCATCTTCTGGAACGCTCCTACTGGATCCGCCTTGAACCTCTTCATCACGTCATCAGAGAACACATCCTCCATCGCCTCGACCGCTGTGCTGCCCGAATAGCGCATCAACATAGAAGCAGTGACGTAATCCCCGCCGTGATTCCAGGAATACTCAGCCGACTTCTCTGCCCCGTAGACGCAGAGAACTGGATCCGGCAGGTTCGCACCGTAGCGGTTTAGAAGTCCCGCCCGTTCGTCCATTAGGAACAGGGCTTCCACCACGTCATCGGTAGGAAGGGCTGCTGCCATCTTGCTGAGGCGGTAATAGTCTTTCTGATACTCTTCATTTGCCGTGTACCTCATACGCTGCTGAGCGATCTTCTCAAATCGCGGATTGAGCGAGGTGCCACTGTACTGAAAGATATGGGGAGGCACAGTCGCACCAACAGCGCTCGCTACCTTGACCACATCGACCGCAGCTTCGTGGCGATCGTATGGATCCAGATCATCCCATTTCTGAATTAGCGCTGAGATCGCATCGTAAGCGGAGGCCTCCTTTACCGCATGGGAACCTCGAGATGCGAACATCCCCTTGCCAATTGGCCGTAGCTGAGAAGGCTCAAACTCCTCAGTCCTGCTTGCGTACTTCGTCGTGGATGCGGTCTTGATGTAAACCCTACGTCCATCCCCAGGAAGTGACTCTCCCTCCTGAGCAAGAAGTGCGAGGGCTGGATGCGTCGTAAGTCCAAATGCTTCTGAAGCATCCAAAAGGTTGCTTGCGGCCACCTTTACTGCACCGTGCGGAAGTTCGTGCTCCGCGTTCAGTAGATACCACTGAGACAGGAAGACGTTGCCGGCATCGTAAGCTGCGAATTTTCTGTGTTCCTTACCCGTACTGTCAACAATAATGAGTGCAAAATCACGATCAAGAATATCATCGCGCTCCTTCCACGATGCCTCCTTAAGAAACTCAAGACCTGACTTCGGTCCGTGAGCTCTAAAGAGTGCGCCGAGGTCGTCGTGCTGGTCGATCACTGTCATAGGAGGTCTCCGAGAGGTCTGATGCAGGGCGGAGTATACGCTGTCATAACCCTTTAGCACCAGCCAAGGGGTTAGTGTATGGGTTCCTTTTCAGCACAGTTTCAAAATCGAGATGGAGAGAAGCCGGAATGTTACGGTGACGCGGATTACTATGACGGATCGCATCCTATCTGTCAGGAGTGTGCCTACAAAGGCACCTGTAGACTTAAAGTTGAGTCAAATCGAAGAGGTAGTCAAACACCGGCTACGAACTATCCGAGACCAGGACAGAAGCCGCCAAATGCTCCAGCCGCCAAAGCCAGAGTCTACGAAGAGCCCGAAGGAAACGACAGCTTTACCGGAGTCCTTGCCTACAACGCGGGTCTAAACGCGGTCACGACGATGGCCGAGACGCTAACTGAGGCTCTTGCAGGCATACCGCGCAAGAAATATCCAGGACTACGAAAGAGAGAATCAAGATGATTCGAGTGCCGATCTTGGAAAAGGACGTTGCCTATCAGGGTCGGCACCTGTTTCTGCCGAAAACTAAAATACGACCAGAGACCTTGGAGGGCATCCTCACTTTCGGGGATGACCCTACCAAGGGTTCTCGTGATCTGGTTGTTAAGCATCTCGAGCACACGCAGGTTCCGCGGTACACCCTGACCGACCAACAGCTCGAAAAGCTGGGGTGTCGCGTAGTCAAGGCCCAACCATCGTTTCCTACGATTAAGTTATCTCCAAAGGCCGGATTTCGGCTAAGAGATGGGCAACTCGAAGCCTGGGAAGCTCTGAAAGAGGCAGATCGAGGCATCCTCAATCTCGCCTGTGGGAAGGGAAAGACAGTCATGGGATGGCTAAAGGCTGCCCATGAAAAAGTCCCTACGCTGATCGTAAGTCCCCAGAATGCACACCTGGACAACTGGATCGCAGAGCTGCGGCAGTTCTTCGATTACGACGGGGAGATTGGCTGGATTCAGGGTAAGAGATTCGAGTACAACAAAGACATCTGTGTGTCTACAGTCCAGACACTCGCAGCTCGTGCGGAGGCAGGAGATCTGCCCGCAGATTTCTATAATCGATTTGGCCTCGTCATTTACGATGAGTGTCATATCATGGCCGCAGATTTCTTCTCTAAGGCAAGTGCTATAGGCTCCGGCATTCGGCTGGGGCTTACAGCCACTCCCACGAGAACAGATCGATGTGAGGGAGTTTTCTACTCTCATCTGGGGCCAGTTTTTTATAGTGACATCAGCCAGGATCTAACCCCAACAATATATGTTCTTAATACTGGTGTGTTCTATGGGGAAGCTGAACGTAGAAAGATGAACGATAGAACTGGACAGCTAAATATCGGAAAGCTCCATAAAACACTGGCTGATAACGCTGATCGAAATGAACTCATTCAGGAAGTAATCGATGAATGCTTAAAGAGGGGACGTACTGTCTACGCACTCTCCCACGGCCCAGAGCACATCGAACGTTTTCATGCCGCAAATCCAGGAAGCACCGTCATACACGGCGGAACTAAGTCCAACGAAAGACTGGAAAGGCTCAATAGCGGAAATCTTGTGTTCGCATCCATCGGAGTTGGTGCTGCTGCATACAACAGGAAGGACCTGGATACCCTGATCCTGATGACCCCCTTTGCAGCGCGATCTCACTCGGCGATCACATTCCAACAAAGCGTCGGCAGAATTCTCAGGGATCTGCCAGGAAAGAAGGATCCGTGGGTCTTTCTGATTATGGATAGCTCAATAGATGTATGTAAAGGTATGATAAACTCGCTTATTAGGGAAAGTCAAAAACAAGGATATCGTGTAATAACGAAATGGAACTGGAAAACAATATAGGTGAGGTAACATGATCGGAAGTCAGCGAATCCGAGAGCTGTTTGATGAGTATCAGAGCTGTCGGAGGTGTAAGCTTCTCTGCGAAAGTCGGAGTCAGGTCGTATTCGGAAGTGGCAGTACGAGTGCTGACATCATGTACGTTGGCACCGCGCCGGGGGAAGCCGAGGACGAAGAGGGAGTGCCCTTTGCGGGTGCTGCAGGACGAATGCTTCTCCAGCTCTTTGAGAAGGTTTGGCCGCCGGATGAAGAGATTGAACGGATACGACTAATTGACGATAATGAGAACTACTTCAGAGAACTTGGAGACTATATTACATCGAAGGTATTCTTTACAAATACCGTACTCTGTCGTCCAAATGATGATAGGACACCTTCCGCGACCGAACTGAAGGAGTGTAGGGATCGGCTCCATCAGACGATTTACGCAGTAGACCCGCTGTTGATTATCGCGGGAGGCAAGGTCGCGGCCTCTCAGCTAGTTGGTAAGAACGTCAATATCCTGGAAAAGCGTGGCGATCTGATGGATGTCCAGATCACGTCACCCTCCACCGGACGACAGGTTCGATACGCAGTCCTTCCGGTATTGGACTGCGGATTCCTTCTACGGAAGGGAGATAGTGTCCTCGTAAAAGAGCAGAAGGGACACACATTTGAAACAATGGGCGATTTTCGTTTTGCCCTTGATATTGTACAAACCCACAAACGTATCGTTCGGAGAGACCGATGACCGCTGTTGAACGCCTTGTCGATGTCGCCACTACCCTCGCGCAGTTGAAAGATCGCCTTCGCGCTAGTGAGCCCGAGTTGGTAGAAGAGATCGAAGAGCTCGAGAACAAGAAGGGCAAGCTCGTGGATCAGGCAAAGGCAGAGCTACGTGAGATGGGCCCAGGCAGTCATACAATCAAGGATATGAAGTTCACGGTTACTTCAGGGGGGACCAAGAAGGTCTACAACTCCGATGATGTGATGGAGCTGGCTGAGGAGCTGGGTCACTCCGAGATTCTTCGACAGTACCGTGTACTTAAGACTGAGGTGGACAGCACTCAGATCGAGCGTCTTCCTGCGGACATCAAGTCCCACTACGTCGAACTGTGCGAAGTGCAGCAGCAGACTGCGCGCGTCACCTTACCGAAGACGCTCACATGACGGGAGAACGGCGCACCTGGGTCACTGTGGGGAACCGGGTGGTTCAAGAAGAGGAGCGTTTTCAAATGCCAGACGAGTTTAAGAAGCTTCAAGGGGACGGAGCAGCAGAGATCTCCGTTGCGCTGTCCTACTCAGATAAGGACTATGGAAATGGCTTTGAGGCTCGAGTGTCGGTGACACTTCGGGGCTCGCAGGACGCGAAGTCCCTCGATAAGCTCAACCAGCTCGCCCTGGATCGCGCTGCAACGTTCCTCTCCGAAGCCAAAGGCGTAGCAGAGGCGCTTTACGATGAGCTCAGATCCCAGAGTCAGCATCGAAATAGTTAAGGTAGAGTTTGTACCAAAGAAGTCAGAGCTTAAAGTGACTTACTTGGTGCATCTGACAACAGGCTCCTTCGAGGGCGTGATTGGTGGTGGTGAAACTCTGTTCGCAAATGAGGCAGAGATCGCTGCCTTTTCAGACTTAGTTGAGAAAGTCCGGACTCAGATCGGGAGAGATCTGGGTCTGGAACTGTCAGGTCCTCAAAATTCAGAAGAAGAAGAGGATATTCTGTGAGTCATCCAGAGCTTGAACTAATCAGCAATATTCTGGCCCTGGGGGATCTTACAACCCCAAAGAAAAAGGGGATGACACCAGAGTGGTTTACTCTGGAGCCTGCGCAGGAAGCATTCAGATGGCTCTGGAATGAGTTTCACGATCCGGCTCAACGTGGAGAGGTCCCGACAGTAGAGCGGTTTCGGAGGAAGTTTCCTACCTTCGACTACTGCCCCAGCCGCAACTCGCTGAACGCACTGATCGGAGATGTAAGAACCCAGAAGATGCAGGCGGATCTTCAGTTCCTCCTGAATGAGGCTCAGGAGAGCCTGCTCTCTAGTGAAGATCCTGCGCTGATTCTTGATTCTTTCCTGCCAAAGTTTCGACGGATGAACGTAGAGTCTCACGAAGACGACGGAATTTTGCTTTCGTCCTCGTTTGACCTACTGCTTCAGCAGTACGAAACTCATGCAGTTGCGGGCGGGATTGTAGGCATCCCCTATCCCTGGGGGATTCTCAATGAAAAGACCGGCGGCATGAGAGATGAAGAGTTCATCGTCATCTACGGCCGACCTGGAAATATGAAGACATGGCTCGCATGTGCAATGGCTGCTCATGCCTACATGCTCGGGTCTCGCGTAATGATCTTCTCTAAGGAGATCTCGCGCGAAGCGATGCTTACTCGAGTCTGCTCAGTTCTCGGAGGGGTCGATTACGACAGACTAAGACGAGGAAAACTGACAGAGAGTGCCGCAGAAGACTTCTTTGACCTGATGCAGACCCTCATTAGTACCGAAGAGACAGATGCGCCGACAAGCGGACATCAACGGGCTCTGCTGTTTTTGAGTGATAAAGGGAAGAAGAGTGGTAGCACTGTTGAAGACTTGATTGCGGCGGCTGAGCGCTTTCAGCCGGACCTAATCGTAGTAGATGGCTTCTATCTCATGCGCGATGGTCGTTCGGGTCAGAGAACGGCGGACTGGAAGCAGATCAGCCATATCTCTCAAGACCTGAAGGGCATGGCTCAGTACGTGGGCTGTCCCGTTATCGGCACGACTCAGGCGAACCGCGCAAATGCGAAAGAGCCATCAGGGGACCTCGACGATCTCTCCTTTGCGGATGGTATCGGTCAAGATGCCGACATCGCATTCCGTGCATTCCGCGGGCCAAATCCTTCGGGACGCGGTGCGAGTCTCCTGCTCGTATTTTCCAAGAGCAGAGAAGTTGTCATCCCGCCGTTCATCATCAATGCTGACCCGGGATCTGACTTCTCCGTTCAGCAAACCAATGCGAATGTGAAGCAGTTCCTCGAGATCAAGAAACAGATGGAGATGTCTGAGACCGCGGAGGAAGCCGGCAGTTCAGCGAGTGGCGGAGAGCCTGAAAAGAAGAAGAAGCCGAAGAAGCGCGATGACCCATTCCGAAGCTAGCTACCTCGATATTTTCGAGAAGCATGTTCCGGGATTAAAGACGGGTTCGGGCGATGACTACATGGGATTCTGCCCCATTCACGGGGAGACTCCTGGAAAGAGTAAGCCCAGCCTGTCAGTCAACATCAAGACAGGGTTGTGGTTCTGCTTTGCCGGATGCGGCGGCGGTAACATCAAAACTTTTCTACGAAAAGTAGGAGAGTCTGAGACCACAATTGCTCGAGTTGCAAAGAAGGTTCCAATAAGGAAGAAGAAACCCAAGGTCGTGATGGATGAGATTCCAGAGCGCCTGCTGGGCTTGTTCGACTGGTGCCCGCTGCAGCTCGTACAGGATGGATTTAAGGAGGAGGTTCTGCGAGCGAATGATGTTGGCTACGATAAAAAACTATCTAGAATCACATATCCAATTCGCGACAGGATGGGCAAACTGGTCGGCATTGTTGGAAAACAGCCATCCAGTGAGTTCGGAAAGTACAAGGTTTACACTACCGAACTTCAGGAGTACGGGATAAACATCCCATCCTTCTCGAAAGGAGATCATCTTTGGAGGATCGATAAAGTAGCAGAGGAGCTGAAATCACAACGCAAACCCGTGTTTGTGGTCGAAGGCTTCAAGGCTGCTCTTTGGTTCTGCCAATCCGGGCTGACGAATGTGGTTGCCCTCATGGGTAGCTACATGACCGATGCCCAAGCCGCTCTGGTGCAAAGCCTAAGTCCCCAGATCATCCTGTGTCTCGATAATGATGATGCAGGAAAGAACGGGACAATAAAGATTGCCCAGAAACTTCAGTCGAGCAGGGTCTACGTAGTCGCGCTTCCAGAAGGGATTCATCAGCCTGATGATCTCCATGAAAGTGAACTTCGTGAGCTTTGCCGAACCCCAATCAGCGTCAGTGAGGCGAGAAGACAATGGCAAGCATCCCTATGAGTGGATCCCGGGCGAAGCGTAGTGGTAACGGCCGTGGTGGCAAGAGGGCCGGCTGGGCAGTGAAATGGACCGATGAGCTGAAGATTGACAAGGACGGGTCAGCCACCATCCAGTTGACACCTGCGAAGTACAACATCGCTGGCGATGTGATGCCCTACTTCACGGCGCCTATGTTTCAGATTCAGTACCAGAACAAGAATGGAAATACGTCCTGGTCATGGCTTCGGGGCACTGGCGACAACAACTGCGTGCTGCAAAAGCTCGCGGATAGCAATCACGGTGCGGTGAAGGCCCCTAAATACGGCGATAACAATCGCTTCTACCTCAACGTCATCCACTACTCGGTGTTTGGGCGGTCTCCCGTAGAGCGTGACGGGCAGGTTATCCGCTACAGCGACGGAAAGCTGAAGGGTCAGCCGATCTACCGCTGGGATGAGGCGAAGTCGATCCGCGACAGGAAGGCCCTTCTCAACAAGGGTGATTCTGAGGATGTCTGCTTCTACCGGAAGAAGTTCCTCGAGCTTCCGGCGACGCAGTTCAAGGTCATTCAGGAGATCTCTCGCAAGGCACGGAGCATGTGCAAGTGTGGAGGCACGCTCTTCCCGAGCATCTTCACCTGTTCGAAGTGCGAGGAAATTCTTCTGAATGTCGAGGATACCGAGAAGACGGACTCCGAGATCGCGCAGTTTGCGGACCAGGACACTCGCTGCCGCCACTGCGGACATGTAGACTTCCCGGTTGCTCAGTTTGACTGCGATAATTGTCAGGATCCCAAGCCGCACGAATACTACGAAGTTGTGGCTAAGGTGAAGAAGATTGCCGGATCAAACGGGTTCCCGACACTCGTTCTGGACTCCGTTGTGCCTGCTGGTGACTTCCTTCTCGACAACAAGAGCTCGGTTGTCAACACGGAAGGCAAGTACGGCGAGGATTTGGACAAGCTGATGACTGCCCAGTACGACTTCGAGGCCTATACTGAGCCGAAGTCTGCGGCAGAGATTTCGGAAATGCTTGGGCTGCGGGAGGGTGATATCGGCTTCGCTAGCAATACGAAGCGGTACAACAACTTCCGCAATTGATCACATGGCGGGGCTCCTCATTCCGAGGGGCCCCGCCTTTTGCGGAGGGATCCATGCGACTTAAGTTTCTTGATACTCCAGAGCCTCTGTATATCGACAATAAGCAAGAGGCAGTTCAGCTCGTACTGGAGATGCTGAAGCTGGATCGAGTGGGATTTGATACTGAAACTACCGGACTAAACAAGGTAGGGGCCCGGATCAAGTTCTTCTCATTCGGCTGGGAGGGTACTCGCTTTTGTGCCCCTGTCAGGCTGCTCCCCGTCTTCTCTCCGGTTCTCGAGAGTCAAGACGTCGCCAAGTGCATGACAAATGCCAAGTTCGATATGCACATGGTCAAGAACCACGGCATCGATATTGGCGGTCACATCTACGATACCGTGTCTATGGACTGGCTTTATGATGAAAATCGCCAGGGTAGACATGGCTTGAAACAATGCGCTCTTGATCATCTGGGACTGCGGATGGCTCCGTTCTCTGATGTATTCGGAGCTGTAGGTAAGACAGACAACGAAGTAGAAACACTCGGGCGTATGCACGATGCGCTAGAGGCGCACTCTGAAGCGGATGCCCTGGAGCTACTTGCGCTCATTGGGCAGCTCGAGATGAGCGAAGATCGGATGGACGATCTTCGAACTATTTCGAAAAGGCTAAGCCAGGGTAGGAAAGAGAACCTAAAGCTGCTATCTGCCGCGCAGATTCTGAAGTACGCGCGAAAGTACGGACTTTGTGAGACTACGAGAGGTAAGGGCGGCTACATTAGTGATTTCATGGACCTACTTGGCTTAGGTCCGATCGATAAGAAGGACAGGGAGGCAAACTCTTGGATCCTTTCTGAGCCAGATGCGTTGCTGGAGGCTCACGAACTGATCCTAGGCGAGATTGCGAAGAGATCTACCTCCGAGTCTTGTCTTAGCAAAATTCGACTGATGGTCGGGGACTACGCGTCTCTTGACGCATGGGCTTCATTCAAGCTAGTTGATTTTTTCGAACAGGAGCTTAGCAAGATAGAGATCCAGTTGGGGATTACTCTTCTTGATTACTACAACGTCAATACTGCTACCTTGTTACGAATTTTGTGGCTTATGGAAAGAAGAGGATTCCAGCTGGATGTCGATGAGGTGCATAAACTCTCAGTACCGATGCAAGTTGACATCACACGACTTGAGCGTGAGTTCGTCTCTCTTGCAGGGTGGGATGTAAACCCGAATAGCCCTTCTCAGCTGGTTGATCTGTTCTTCACGAAGCAGGGAAACACTTGGGTTGACCCATTCGGCATGTCTCCTAAGAAGATGTCGAGCGGCGGTAGTACGGGCTTAAAGAAGCCCTCGGTCGATAAAGACACGATCTCTGACTGGGCGGAACGAGGAAACGAGCTTGCAGTATGTCTGCGAGATCACCGGGTTCTGCAGAAGCTCCACAGCACCTACATTGATGCCTTACCTCGAGCTGTTGATTCCAGGCACCGAATTCACACTGATCTAAAGCTGACTGGTACGGTCACAGGTAGGCTTTCTTCAGGAGAGCCGAACCTTCAGAATATTCCTGCTCGAGGAGATTGGGGTCGTAGGATTCGTGAGTTCTTTATCGCCGGAACTTGGGGATCTTGTGATGATCTGGCTCTTCCCCAAATGCGGAGCATCGCGGCGCCCGAGTTGCACGCATCCGAAAGGATGACCCTGATCGTTGCTGACTACGAACAGCTCGAGATGCGGATCATGGCTCACATGAGCGGAGATCCGACCATGATCACCACAATCAGAGATGGCAAAGATCTGCATGCCATGACTGGCGCTCTGGCTGTCGGGGCTGACTACTCCGAGGTTGTCGCTGCTAAGAAGGCAGAGCACCCAACCCCGGAGCAGATCAAGCTGATCGACCTTCGCTCCGCGATGAAGGCTGTAGGCTTCGGTCTTCTCTACGGCATCGGCGCGAAGAAGCTCGGACAGCAGCTCGGCATGAAGATGGTCAAGAAGTACGCGCGGAACGGATTCACGTATGAAACGTGCCCCGAAGCAGAAGAGCTAATTGAGAAGTATTTCTCGATTTACCCGAAGGTACACGAGTTCATCGAGGAGACTCACTACCTCTGCCAAGAGAACCTATACGTTCAGACCATCGTTGGCAGATATCGGCGCTTACCCGACATCCTCTCGAAAGAGAAAGGTCTGTCGATGCAGGCGCAGCGCCAGTCGGTTAACTCAATCATTCAGGGATCTGCTGCAGACATCGCCATTCAAGCGATGATCAACTGCGAGACCAGCCCGGTTCTTCGAGAACTTGGCGTTCGTATGCTCATGCAGATCCACGATGAGCTCGTGTTTGAATGCCCCGATGAGGACGACATCATCATCGAGGCAAAGGCAGAGGTGAAACGCTGCATGGAGAACCCATTCCCCATGCAGGTTCCGATCTTGATCTCGATGGACTCCGCTAAATCATGGGGTCATGCAAAATGAACTATGCGGACATGGAAAAAGAGATCTCGAGCAGAACTGGGCTGCCACTTCCCGCAGTTCAGCTCGTTCTCTCATCCATGAGAGACATCATCACCGAAAGTCTGATGCGACAGCAGGATGTCGTATTTCGCGGGCTGTTCAGGATCACCAGCTCGGCCCGCGAAATTACTTCATTCAAAACTCCTGTAGGTGCCGAAGAGCCTACGCGCGAAAAGGCATATAGACTGGTACTGGGTATTCACCCGTTCCGGCCACTACGCCAGGAGTTGAACAAATGGACAAGTTCGCTGTCGTCCTCGATGAAGAGCACGTAAAGACTGCAATGAGCGGGAGTGGTGCTTGCCCCTCCTGCGGATCTCGGAAGGTGGACAACCGCGGTCTCACGCCGCTGTGTCCTAACTGTGGGACAAAACCCTGGGAGAAGCATGCCTCCTCGCAAGAAGTCAGCCCCCGCCGAAAGTGGTAACACTACTACGGCAGTCATTAACAAGCTAAAAAGTAAGTATCCCGGTAAGGTCTTTTCAGCCGGCGAATACACGATGCCGTGGCTGCTGAAGCGACTGCCCACCGGGATCCTCGATCTCGACATCGCGCTGGGTGGAGGCCTTCCCGCAGGAGGGATGACCTTCCTGACGGGAAAGCAGGGAGTAGGCAAGAACTGGATGATCAATCAGATCATTCGGCAGCACCAGCAGCGCCATGGAGACGCTACGTCCGTAGCAGTAGTCTCGACAGAGATGGTCTACGACAAGGAGTTCGCCCAGCTCTGCGGTGTCAAGGTCGCTATGAGCGATCAGGAGGTCGGACTCCTTCGCAGTCTCTATGAAGAGAATGATGAGGCGATGCCTCCCGAATACGAGGCGCAGCTGCGGGAACAGATCGGGAGCTTCGTTACTGTTCCTCCGTCGGTGGCAGAAGAGTCGCTACAGATCGCAATTGATCTGATCGCCAGTCGAGAGTTTGATATCGTAGTCATTGACTCCTTCGGCTCGATGCTGACGGAGCATGATGATGAGACTGAGCTGACTGATGCTGCTCGAGTGGGAGGTGCTGCACTCCTCAATACGAAGTTTGCGAAGAAGCTGAACGCAGCTCTCGGCCCTGATGATGACGGAAATCCGAATCTGACCTGCGTTCTCGCAATCAATCAGGTTCGCGACAACACCGACCGCGCGAACAAGTACAGCCCCAAAACAGTTGAGGCTGGGGGTTGGGCCCTCAAGCACGCGCGCTGGGTCACCATCGAGCTGTCCCCGCAGGCCAAAGTTCGTGATGGGGATGTCGTCACTGGAAAGACAATCCGGTGGGAGATCACGAAACAGAAGGCAGGTGGACATGAGGGAGCGCAGGGAACCTACGACTACCTGTTCAAGCTGACGGGCATCGACAGGATCGTGCATTCCGTAGAGGTCGCGTCTACCTACGGAGTCATTTCTCGCAAAGGTGCCTGGTACTCCTACGAGGGCAACCAGATCGGACAGGGCTCCGGTCAGGCGGCAGCCTTCATTGCGGAGAATGGACTTCTGCAGAAAATTGAGCAGGATACCCTGAAAGCAGCGAACGTTCGCTGCAGCTACGGGTGAGCAAGAGACCTACCTGCCCTGTCTGCGGTGGAATTCAGCTCACTCCCTGGTCACTTGGGAAGACCCGCTGTACGTCCTGTGCGCGGGTCTTCTCTTCCTGGGAAATTGAGTCAAAAGAATATACACCAAAGGTTTCACGTAGCCGGAGTACTCGGGCTCAGGCAGACAAGCAGGAAAAAAGAGTAGCGAAGGAACTGGATGCCCGACAGACCATTGCGTCTGGCCAGACTCCTATCGATAAGGGCGATATCCGGAGCGACGTGGTTCGGGTCGAATGCAAGTACACGGACGCAAAATCCTATACGCTAAAAGCAGATGATCTTACGAAGATAGCTTCACAGGCTACGGGTGAGCAGATTCCGCTTTTCTACGTAGAGTTTAGAAAGGCGGGAGATGCGTACTACGTGGTCCCAGAACACTGGTTTCTTGCACTTCTCGAGGCGTATAATGATCAGAACGGTAAGTGACTTAGCAAACTACTCTGCTCAGGAGATTGAAGAAGTACGCAGATCAATCAACATTCGCGGGCTCTACTACATGGGAGCTAAGCAGCTTGGGAGGGGCGTTGGCTCGACCCTGGCTGAATACGAAGCATGGCAGCGAGAGCCTGCCACTGAAGTCTGCCGTACCTGTCATGGTACGGGCGTCTACAAAAAGCCCATGCGAAGCGTGGGAACCATCCACGCAAGCTCAGCACATATGTGTGTCAGGAAGCTTTACTACGACGTAGACGCCTCGATGCCCCCGAAGTCGGAGATTGCTCCCGAGCTTCAGATCACGTTCGCGATGGGGCATGGAATCCACGATGTCGTTCAGCGTGCACTTCACGCTGCGCTACCCGACCGCTTCGAAGATGAGGTCAAGGTAGATCTCGATGAGGCGATGATCCTTGGTAGCTCGACGGATGGGGTGATTCAGCTTGATCAGGCTCGAGTGCTGCTGGAGATTAAGTCCATCGGAAAAGAGTTTGATACTCTAACGAAGCCAAAGACTGAACACATTACGCAAGCTGTTGGAATCTACGCGAAGGCATTGCAGGTTCCGTTTATCAGTTTTCTATATGTGAGTAAGTCTTGGCCGCATAATGTGAAAGAATTCGTTGTAGTTTACGATGAGAAAGTCTACACTCGATGGTGGAAAACTAAGGGCTCCTTGGTTGAGAACGCGTTAGAGACTGGAAGCCCACCAGTTGCAGATGCCTCCAAGGAGGAGTGCGCTGGTTGTGGGTACGCATACTTCTGCCCTCAAAAGCTGTGAGAACTACATGGCTCGCGCTGCACCAACAGACTTCACTGTAAGTCTCGAGGAAGGAGAAGAGCTCTACTCTGGAGCTGCAACTGCCGCGATTGAAAGAATCGAAGCTCTGGGACTGGAGATTCCCGGCCGTCCGGTGGGTAACGACGGGAAGCCCTTTGATGGGCACCTACCTCCGAACGTCTCAAACTTCACCACGAGGGAGTTGGCAGATATTTACACATTAATGTGTAACTATGCCGATTACCTCGAGAATCTGTGTACGGTTGCTCGGGCTGAAGTGCTCAACACTGACAAGCGCCTGAAGCTGACCAAGGCTCTTGTTCGAAAGAGCAAAGCAGGTACGGCTCAGGAGCGAGATGACCTCTGCCTGTGCGACAGTCGGTACATCATGGCTGATGTCGCGTATGTCGAAGCCTGCACCTATGCAGAACTGCTTGAGGGCTTGAGCAAGGCCGCCTCGCGCGATCGTCAAGTTCTTTCTCGCCTGATTGAGACGAAAAAGATGGAACTCGAAAACAAACGGAGAGATGGAAATGCAAGATCCTACAGACCTTAGCCTTTGGATCCCCGCACTTCCTCCCTCCGAGAACCGGGTTCGAGTTCATCGCAGGCAGGGTGGCCAGGTCTACTCTAAAGAAGCGCGGGACTACCAGACAGTATTTGCTGAGATTATTCGAACAAACTACTTAATTGATGTTGCGCGCTTTGTGGCTGGGCACACAGATACAAGTGTGTATTCCGTGAGCATGATCTTTCATTTCGAAACTCTGGTAAACGCGGGATGGGAATCAAAGAAGGCTAAAACGCGCTATAAGAAAATGGACGTTGGCAATAGGCGTAAGTTAATCGAAGACTGTCTTTCCTCCGCGCTTGGAGTGATTGACGACTCCTTGTTCTTCGATCTGCACCTTCGCAAGTGCATGAGTAACAGGACTGGGGTTCGGATTCTCGTGGAGAGACAAAACCCTGCAGACTACGGGGTTCCTGATGTCCGAAGAGGATCTTAACAAAACAGAGTTGATTGAGATATTGCGCGAAGAAGGGCACGGCAATAAGAGCCGTACGAATGGAATTCCAAGACTGCTTCGCGCAGTAGATGGAAGGGACGCCGCAGAAGAGTGTCCCTTGGATATGCAGAGGAAAACGATGGAGAAGCATATCCAGCGCAACTGGAGGCGGATTAGAACTCAGCTTCCGAGATGCACTGGAAAATGTACGACTTTTGGGTGTCCCGATACCATCGTAGTTGGATGCTGGCTGAGATTCCAGAGTGAGATCATATGAGCTGGGAGCCCTGCATTACATGTGCAAGGTTGACCCGGTGCGATCTTGTAGACGCAGAGCTTCTTCTTGATGGAGGAGGCTGTAGTCTGCATGCACAGGTCCACGAAGGCGTTTTTCGCGCCCGTCTTCGAATCATGGACGAGTTCGGCGCCTACGCCATACCCACAAAGAAGAACCTCAAAGAAGGGGTAGTACAGATCATGCCCGATATCAACGTCAGCAAGAAGAACCTCCGCGCCCTCGGTAAGCTCCTCGGCACTGTTCCTGCCGGCGGCGCCAGCTTCAAGCTCTCGGAGGCAGAGCTCGTAGAGAAGATTCTCGAGAGCGGCGATCCTCGCGTGAAGGGAATCGCCAAGATGTCGGATGAAGATGTGGTCGCCCTGATCGCCGCCATCGAGGGTGGAGATGAGGCTCCTGCCGATGAGCCCGCTCCGGCTCCGGCTCCCGCTCCGGCTCCTGCCGCTGCGCCCAAGCGTCCTGCGGGTCGTACAGCTGCGCCAGCTCCCGCCCCGGCGCCCGCTGAGGAGGAAGAGGAGGCTCCTGCTGAGGAGACCCGTCGCGGGGTGCCTCCGCGTCGTCCTGCGGCTCCTGTCGGGCGAAAGGAGCCCGTGCGGGATGAGGGTGCGGTAGTGGCATCCGCAAATGCGGAGCTGCAGAAGATCCAGAAGATGGTCGAGGTGATCGGCGTCAATGGTGACGCCCGCGATGCGGCGATCTTGGCGCTGTCGAAGAAGGTCGACAAGCTGGCTGAGGCTGTCGAGGTGATCAGCGCCCACCTGACCTTCCTCTACAACGCGGGTGTGGGCCCAAAGGACCAGATCTCCAGCCTGAACGAAGTGGACTGGCTGGCCCCTTGATTGAGCTTGCTCAGGATGTCCTCGAGTCCCTTGACTTTGAGGACATTCTGAACGTCCTACATAAGGCTGGTTACCGCCCAAAGGGTAGAAACCGAGCCGAGCTGCTGAGCTTTCTGCTCAGCCTCTCCGTGTAGGGCAAGGGCGGGTCTTTCGACCCGCCCTTTTCTTTAGCTACCACCCACCGTTCCCGGCTCGGTCTGTCAGGTATCCAAGTCGCGCGCCGCGGAACTTCACCCTAGGCGCAACCTGCGCATAATGTGAATCTGAGAAAGGGTTGTCCGCTACTCGAGGGCCAGGAACCCGACGACCATAGACATACTGTTGTCGATTCAAACCATAATTGAATAAATCTGATGCAGCTTTATCTGGAACTGTTGCTACTGTGGGTTGAAGCCTAATAGAGAAACTACGTGGAACATCATAAAACGGGTCTTCCCCGGTGTTAATAAGAGGCGATATCTGATCTGACCAAGCAAACGGCATGGCAAGACCGGAGTACTCTTTTCTCGGTCCTCCTATAAATCTGATAATCAGTGCATATGCAAAGATCCTGCGGTCTACCCGCAGTCCAGAATCTTCCGGCGCTGATATATCAAATGACTTCTTTACAAAGTATTCCCTTCCCGCGTATATGCTCTTCGAAACGCTACCTACAGGCCATCGGGTAACATCATTATCATTCTGATCTGGGGCTCCGCCCGACGGCAGATCAATAGATTCGCGATGAATGAGTTCTCCATACCCGTATTCGGGTAGATGATCACTCCAAACTGCAAACTGCTCTTCTATTACATTATCGTCAAGAACTTTAAATCTCCAAATCTCGGCATATACCCCTGCCTCTGCCTCCCAATCGGCAGGATCAGCAACATCAGAGTAGTAGTTTCCAGTTTGCCAGAAGGTTTCAGGTGGATCTTTATAGATACCCCACGCGTCAGCTGAACACGGTACGAAGCTCATCGAAATATTGATCGTACTAAGAACCGAACCATGCGGAGGATCTAAAGGTATAATGAAACCAGTATGTCCAGGAGGAACGAAGGCACTCCTATCGAGGGTAGCATAAGAGTCACTTAAAGCGGTATTAGTCATAAGATGAGCGTGCATGCGATACCACAGAGGATCCTGCACAGGCCTATCAAGCGTGATTGTTGCGGAATTAGGTCCGATGCTTGGAGAATTCAATCTCTCAGGACGAATCCAGTGATCCTCTGGCTGAGAAGTCACGATAAGAATGTATCGAATAAAATCTGCGGCATCATCGTAAATATCTCCTGGATCTGAAGTGTATCCTATGGCAACTTCTAGATCGGATAGTGCACTAAAGAATGCTTCGACTCGTTTTCCAGTAGTACCGCGTAAGTAGCCAGAGTCATACTCAGCGGTCAGGAATACAAGAATAAGATTCTGAACTTCCTCGAATGTAGTTGAACCACTCGCCAGGTAGTCTGCTATAGCGTTTACAATCTCATCGTAAGAGTCTGTTGTGTTAATAGAATAGTTAGCATTTCCTTGTTCTGTGTTTGAAATCCAGCGCAGGTCTATTCTCAGATCAAGTGGGTATCCTTTATCGTCGGATAATGCAGCAGTGTGTGTGCTCTGCTCGAATACGCTCTTGGCAGCTAAAACCCAATTTTCTTGATTTGTTGATCCAGTTACCGCGTAAAAAGATTTCGCTAAATTAAATCCATTAGCACAGCCCTCAGAGGTGGTTCGAATTAGCCCAGGACCTCCTCGTAGCTCCTGCATACCTGTAACGAAGAACCCCGTGGGAGGGGACACATAGTCTGTACCGTTGTGCTGTTTAGGCCAACTAATGGATATTCCGTAATCCTCGCCATCAAGCATTTTTACTTCGGCTGGATGAATCGTCTGGTATCCCTTTACAGGATTAAAGAACCTAAATGTATTTGCAGTAACAGCACCAGAAACAATGGCGGGTCCCGAAACTACCATCGGGTCCGTTATCTGCTCCAAGAATATCTCTTGGAAAACAATTTCAGCTTCAGAAGTGTGGCCGGGAATATCAATTCGCAGTTCGAGGTCATCTTCGATTACACTATTACTTAAGGCATCGGATGTTTTACGCACCAGAGCAGAGTTGACTAATGTCACTGAATGCGATTCCATCACTGCAAGCCCAGGGAGCATGCTGCTGAGCTCAAGTGTGGCACTTGCTACAGATGTCCCAGAAGTGACCTTGACTAGCCTCAAAGTAAGCGTTGAATCTCTAAATATAGCTACGACGCGTAGATTTACTCTTACTGCAAGATGATTTTCCCAGATGAACCTACGACCTCGCACTGCAATGGTTGTAGTGGCAGACGCGTGCCGAGTAACAACGAGAGTTCCGCCAAGCTGTGGATCAAATGAAACGGTGCCTCCTGTTATACCCACCTTTCTTACATCGCTATATCTGTACCCGCCCAGTCCAGTTCCAATAACCACATCATCTGCATAAAATGGAGCAGCGGGTTCATTCGAGAAACCGGACCACTGAGTCGCGTGAAACGGATTCTCCGCAGTACCAGACCATGATGAAGGGTCTGTAAGCGCAGGCCGAGTCCCTACGGCATAGTCAGGTGCGGCCCCGATTGATGAACCCTCGAGAGCCGGAGACCACGAGGGAACACTCAAATTTGTAAACGCACTTGTTAGTGTGACTGAGGTATCCGCTCGATCTCGAACTGCATAAGGATCCGAAGCGATTAACGGAAGCTGATACAGCTCTTTTGCAGAATCCCAGGTTCCGATTAGGGCCCAATCAGCGATGTTCAGGTAGGCCCGATACCAGCGAAGTCCGAGAATTTTACAAGGGACTCCCGATCCAGGCGCCGGAGTTAATGAGCCTTTAATTGCAAAGAGGACATTTGAACCGCCCGTGTAATGAAGGGCGAGGATTGAGCATGGATTTCCAATGAATAAAATAATACATCCCACCAGAGAAGCAGGATCCTCCAGATTAGAAATAGCAATAGAGACAGTAGCGGTATGCGCGAAATTGAACTTATCATAATCGGGCGCCGCTACGTCAACAGTCAGAGAACCACTTTCCTGAACAGGTAGAATCTGTCCTGCGCGCCCCAATGTAGTTGGGGAGGTCCAATTGGAGCTATCTGCCCAAGTATCGAGCTCATGGAAGTGTGTATCAGAACCCCACATCGGGTAGAGATACCGACCAACACCCATCACGTCTTCAGAGAAGACACCCCCGCGAGCATGATGCTTCGTGCCGTCATTGTAGGAGGCGTGGACCCAGATGGACCCTACCGTTTCGAGGGCAGACCCAAGACCAGTAGTCGCAGTGACCGCACCTTCATCCTGCCGGATGATTACGGCGGCGGCAGAGGCAGTAACCCCACTCTCTGTGCTTGGGATCTCGTCCCCAGCCGGATCCTTGATGACCACCAGACCGGGATCAACACCCGTTTGCGCAAAGAGTCCCCCAAAGGACTGACTGTCGCTGAGGGAAAAATCAACACCATCATTAGTAGGAGTTACAAAAGTCGGGTTAAAGCCAAAACCCCGCGCCTGAACAGTTAGTCCAGAAACTCGGGACTCCACAGAATCCGAAGACGCAACTGTGGCCTTAATACCATTTGCCGGAGCATAGGCTTCAACCTCAATCGCGTAACCACGCGCGACAGAGTGAAGCCCAGTAACACCGAGAGCTTCAAAACTGTCATCATTCGCGGTAACTAGAACGCCCGCACCCGTGCCTTCCCAGCCGGCCCGGATTGCATAGACCTGATGATTTCCAGCTGAGATAGAAGGGTCCTGTCTCTGGAAAACATCCAGACCTACGCTGCCTGTCTCGTCTGCACCAAAGACAGGAACTCCAACTCCCATGCGCAGCGTGTAGATCGCGAAGACAGCCGCATCCGTGAAGGACGGAGTGGTGCCATCGAGAGAGATTAGTTCAAGCTCTCCAGTACTAATGCTCTTGATCTCGTACAAGCCTGCATCGACACCGTTCAAAACGCGGACAAAAGATCGAAACCCCTGTCGATTGGAGGTACGACCATCAGAACGCCCAGCGGCATAGAGAGACCAGATATCGACTGGATCGACTGAAGCGCCGGTTGAATCGGTAATAGTTGAAACAACATTACCTGAAAAACTACCCGACATGGTAGCCAGGTTGGAGTTGATACTCCCACTGACCATCGATCGCGTCAGCTGCTCGAAGTGTGCGAAGGATAGATCCTTCGAGGTCGTTCCGACCTTGGTGACGTGGAAGCCGCCAGCAGTCGATGATTCCGTAATGCTTGAGATCGCGGCTGGGAAGTCGCTGAATAACTCGTCGTAAATATACCAGTTATCGACTTCCCCAGGAGTCAGAACAGTACCGATCTCATGCGGAGGAGGAGTCAGCTCTACCGTGCGGGCATCAATTAAGCGCGTAATTCTCCAATCGGAGTAGGTATCCGCTCCCATCGTGAAGTAGATCGAACGGCCCACATCCTCGAGGCTGAGGGTCACACCTGCATCTACCTCGAACCTGTTGCCGGCAATGATGTCCCCATCCGAACCACTGCGGACGAGGGTATTCGAGGCTGCCACAGGCTCCGAGTGGAGGATGATAGGACGATGCGTGACCTTGGCGAAATGACCTCCGCCCTTGTCCTGCCCCTGACCCTGGTACACCCCGTCTAGGTTGAGGTTGCGGTGAAGGTTCTTCAGAACCCAACCATCGACCTCTTCCGCCGAATTCAGAGCGGGAATCAGCAGCGCAGTTGGATCGAGCTCCGCTACCGAGCTGTGCATACCGACAATCAGTCGGAGACCGGACTCCGGCACTCGAGGCAGCGGGGGTTCGAACCACAGAACTAATGAGTCCTCAAACTGCCCATTTGACTTGACGACCAGAGATTCACCGAGGGCTTCATTTAGAAGGCGTAGTCCAGAGTCGGCGTCAGCAGGCCTTACAATGATCTCGGTCTCTGAGACAACGACATCAACCACGAAGGTGCCATCATTGCTCTGAGGTGTCAGAATAGTGGAGCCGCTGATATAGACTAAATCTCCTTCTTCAACCTCATTTGTAATAAATGAAGCACTTGAGGAAGGATTTGAGCAGATAATAGTCGATCCATCAATGATCTCGGTGATTTGAACAGAGCTATGCTTCGTGCTCTCATGGCCAAGTACATTTCTATAGGAGTCAAAGGTAGCACTAGTAGAGAGCGCGGTATCAAGGGCCTCCGTCGATGAATTAAAAGTGCTTGCCCCGCCAATCAACCCGGAAGACGGAATGTAGGCCACCGTTCCGATACGGACAACACGATCTCCAGCCAGGATCTCGTTGTCATCGCCATCTAGAACGGCGAAACACGAAGCAATCTCTGTAAGCTCGGCATCATCTGCGATACCAACAAAGATGTCTCGAGCAAGGACAGTATCGAGTGAGTCGGAAAACCCGGTACGAAGATCAACTCGAGTAATAACTCCAGTGGTGGCATCCTTGGCGAAGCGGAGAGAATCGCTTGGAATATTCAGTACAACCGGAGTTGCTACTCCGCGCGTAATCTGGAACTGATGAGCATCCAGATTCTTCGACAGACTGTGAAGCGCACGGTTGAAGGATTCGCTTGTTCGGTCCTCCCCTCGAGCCAAAAACGAAGACAGAGGGCGGTTGCCCTGCGTCATCGCGCGAGGAGAAGAAGAGCCCAGGTCTCCTGCAGTGACAGTCGCAGCAGGGTGTGGATGCCGGGCAAACCCCAGAAGGGGAGCCAGATCCACGTTACCTGAAGTTGCTGCTAAAATACGAACAAACGCATCCTGACCGGAACTGGACGACTTCAGAACAAGAACGCCTTGCTTTGCGGAGGCACTTACCTCATTTAAGGAAGAAGCTGCAGCGTTGTTAATAGTATCAACAATATCAGCAAGGGGTAGCTCAATTACCGATATAAACTCCACATCCAGCTGACCAATATCCGTCTCGATGGAGAGCTCGAGGTTCGTTGACAAACCTCTAATGACAGCCTCGACGGCAGGTATCAGTCCGTTATTGTCTACATGCGCAGTCCCGTAGATCGTGGGCTCGGAGATGACGAAGACATCAGTCTGGCTAGCAAGGAATGGGCGGCGGGTGAAGCTCATAGGAAGCGGACCTCCCAGATCAGACGCAGAGTGAAGGAGGTAGTCTTAGTTACAGGTTCGAAAGTCTTATATGCCATAGGCGCACGATCATAGGTTGCCGAAAATCCGGTAGGAGTGGCGCTGGTACTCCAGTTGTCGTCCGGGTCACCATTGGTGAACAACCCGGCTTCTGTCAGGATGGTATTTGACCCTAAACTAATCTCATTTAGACCAAACTCCCTGACAAACCGAACGCCGGTTCTTGAAGAGGTCTCCGATAGCACAGGGAACGTGGCAGGAACCTTCAAACGAGCCAAGAACTCTCCTGGCGCATAGGGCACCGGAGCTACCAGCTCCGGGATGTTTGCCACCTCTGGTTGTGAACCAGCGCCCACACCGACAAACGCAATGCGATCATTGCGGAAGAAGGTATCTCCGCTGATCGCCTTCAGGGCAATCAGCTCTGCCAGATACTCACGACCAGTCAAGGTCCAGATATTAGAGCCTTCGACATGTTGACGACGCTTACCACCCTCGAAGGTATCGATGGTGACATGCCCCTTGATTGCCGGAGCAGACGCATGATCCTTTAAGACTCGAGGGGTAAACCAAGAAAGAAGACGAGATATCAGCATACTTGAAGTCTCCGAATGATCTCTTTGGCGTCTTCTACACTAACACCAAAGTTCTTGGCAACGATCTCTGGATCGAGTGGCTTTCCGTCGGAGGACTGTAACCCACCGCGCTTTGCACCGCGGGTTCCTCCCTCCACAATAATCGCGTCAATTACGCGAGGGGTTTCTTTATTTGATATTGCCATTATTTAGGTCCTTGAAGTCGGTAGATTCTACCCGCAAAACTTTTTGGTGAGGGAACTATTGTTGAGGGAGCTACACCTGCCAGGATGAAGTCGTTACTACCTACTGCCACTTCAATGATTGGCATCGTGTATAGCACACCTGCATCCTCCCATTCGAAGAAATCTCCTGCCTTTACGCCAACCAACTTGGGATCGGAGATTGCGGTAACCGTAGAGGACCCTGACGTTAGGCTAAAAGCTAAAGTATTCGGTGTATAGAAATTCACACTTACAGTTTCATGTGCAGGAAATAACTTGGTGATAACAACCGCACTGGAACTCGTACTTACAATATCATAGACTCCGACCCCGAGAGGAATTGGGTAGTCAGGGATCGTGGGATCTGAAATAGAAGGTGGTGGGCAGATAACCTCGAGGTGTGTTGCGGCAGCTACACTGAAGCTACCTGTTGCGAGTCCGGAACCTCCAGAGTTTGAAAGTACTGCGGTAACCGGACCTTCCACAAGAGTTAGCGGTCGATATAGTTCGATTTCGACTGTATTGTAGGCAGATAGAAGCTCAAGCGCTGCATCTGAATCACCGTCGAAGTGTTCAAAAACTCGCTTATGGACCTCGATAGTCTCAACGTCATCAGTCCCAACGTCATCTGCCAGTGGCTGAGTCAAATAAACGAACTCTCCATAGACCGCCAAAATAGTGTAATACTTGTTATTCTTTGTATCTAAAATACGGTCATCTTTAGCTATATTCTTGAGATGTGCGTCAGAGATTTGAATAACAACGTCTCCTGCAAGTGCAGAACTGACCAGTGTTTCCACGTAGACTGGGTTGTGCCCAAGAGCCCACCTCTCAATACGATAGGTATTAATAGTGCTAGAAGGATTGGGGAGCGCTATCGCAAGCGTCAGTTTGGTTTCCTGATCGAGGTACAGCTCGGGTGTGCCAGTATTATCGCTGTCAGCACTTGCTAAATCAAATACACCTACATCTTCAATTATGTAAACTCCCTCGTTATCGCCGCCAACGATAATAAGGCGATCGTCTGAAGTCACACCATCCGACCGGAATGACGCCGTACTGTCAACAAAAACGTTTCCGACAAGGAATGGACTATCCTCGATATCATCAGAAGTTCCCTCACAGATCTCTACCTCCTGCGGTCGCATGATCTGAAAGACTGCTCCCGAGTCATCCATAATTCCAGCGATCTCGATTCCTCTGCTGGGAGGATCTACGTCCTGCACCACTACAAGCTGAGTGCTACTGTCGACTGCCTGTACAATGAATGACCCTTCATTCGGTCCAGAGCGGACGAACACTCGATCGCCTGGGCGGACTAAATTCTTTCCGTGAACCGATACCCCATCTGGATATCTACTCGAGTCAAAGTACTCATTAATCTGCGTAAAAGTAGACAACTCTCCTGTAAATCCTCCACGCGCAGAGGTGATCGTCCCGCTTCCACGAGACATCACAAGGTCGACGCCTTCGAATACAGTCCTACCAGTCATGCTTCCAAAGTCTATTTTTCTCAAAACAAAGCTATCAGTCATGCTTCGAAAGTCTAGTTTTCTCAGAGCAAAGCTACTACCATTATAGTCATCCAGGGCATGAGAGGACTGTCTGCTGAACGCAGGGTCATCTAAGAAATACATAGACAGATCTAGTGTTAAATCGGCTTGTACCGTGATAACGTCAAGCAACGAAAGAATGGCTACAACTGTCGGTTTAGTATAGATCGGCCGAATTGCATTTAAAAAGTCGGCTGCGAGAGGGATGTCTCTCGAGTCAACCGCCTGTACGTCGATTTCGACTTGCCAAGTATGGTACTTCTGTAGCTCCACCTCACCGGGTACATCCGAGTACTCTCTCCACCAGGAGGGAGTGGTGATGTAGTCATTGACTAAGACAGAGTTCGTAAGAGGAGTAAATGGTTGAAGAATATCCCCTACAGCGAACGTTCTTCCCGTCTCCGAGTTAATCCCGAGTCCCTTGAACTTCTCCAGGCTGTAAAGATCGGACCTCGGATAACGATATACGCTTACCAGCCCCGTACCCAATCCTTCGAAGTCCAGCTCCTCTACCACTACACGGCCGAAGTTTTCGGTGTACTCTGGGTTGATTTGAATAATTTCGCACAGTTTATCGGTAACTGGTAAATCGAGAAGAATGTGACTCCCGATCTCTGCTGATCCCAGCGTAGGCCCTGACGCCCACGAATACATCAAACCGGCGACTGCAGACTTGTAGGAGAGCTGTGTTGTCCCATAAGCATCTAATGCTTCTTTGGTAGTCTGAACTAAGACACCAAAGTTATCTTCAATGTATTTGTAGTTATCGAGGAATACCAGAGGAGCCCACAGAGAGTCTGGAGCTGGCAATGCGGGGGTAAACGAGTTGTAGAACTCGATAAACCTGCCGACTCCCCTGCGATGAATGACGTAATTAATCGCAGATTGAGTGGCTACTGGAAGCCTACCATCGGCGATTCTTCCGCTGATTCTCAGCACAGAGTTTGAGATCACCGCTGTGATCGCGTAACTTCCCGTGCTCAAGCCAGATGTGAGCTCGAGCGTATCTCCGGGGCGGACCCCATTCGCAATTAGTGATTTATCTGCAATGGTAATCTGAGATGATCTGACAATAGTCGAAAGTGCGCTTCCTCTAATGAGCGTGTCAGTAAGCACAAATTCGTTATTCTCAGACATCCGAATTGGAGCAGACGTTCTGCTCGTTGTGGTGTCATCCTTATGTGTAAGGATGAACGTCCCGTCATCCTTCTCGGCGCTAACTGGGGCTGAAATGTGCTCTACGAGCGCCGGAATCGAGGCTACAGGATGCTCAAATCCACCAATCGGTATTCTTGAGTTCCTAATAATCCGTGTAGGCCGAACAGTGAACGAGAAGAAGCTCGGAATGTAGATTGAAGTAGTAGGGTCTACTGGTAGATTTTTATGCGTGTTCTTGAAGTCCGAACTATTTAGAATTTCATAAATCTCAAAAGCAGACGAAGTAAACAGGGCCTCGCCTTCCTCTGAAAGAGTAACAGTCGGGATGGCTAACTCTACAGCCATCCTGGCGATGTCGTCGTCGTCAATTTGACCCTGGTAGTGCTGACCTCCGCTAAGTCCGAACTCAAGGGCCTCAGTGCCGAAGTCAAACGCGACCTTCTCATGTGACGAACCAAGAACTTGAGCGCGGAACTTAGACCCAATCTCGAGATCATCCCGCATCACCTCGAACTCAATCATGTCTCCCGTAGATATGCCGAGCTGTTCGAAATCTTCGATTGAGTCACTACGCAGGGTAGGGCATATCTGCCAGCGGATCCCTTCTCTCCCCGACGGAGCACTTGCCTCCTGAAGGGTGACGGCCCACACATTTCCACGACCTCCCTCTTCAGCCGTGCCAAGGCCTGTCAGTAGCTCATAGGAGGAGATGCGATGAGCAGTTCCATCAAGGACGATAAGTCGGTCCTGAATACCGCCAGCTATGATGATCTCGTACGATATTTCTTCAGACGATGCGGTAATACCGAGGGGACTGGCAACCACGATTCCGCCGAAGTCCCGGCTGATCGAAGCGATCTCAAACTGAGACCCAGCACGGCTTCCGGTAAGGAGCTTGATCTTGGCTCCGATGATGGAGTCGATCACATGCCGAGGCTCGAGGATGACTCGGTAGTTGTCAGTCACCGCTCCGGAGCCACGGAGGGGAGCTAAGTCAAACGCGGGAAGATCAGCCTCCTCCTCTGGGATGTAGATCGTATTCGTGAAGGCAGACTGCGGGCTTAGGAACGAAGCGCGAACCGCGCGAAGAACGCGGTAGCGCATGTT
>Ga0315904_10001467_pt1 | contig 37572 bp, 37 predicted proteins | sample LakEriMetagenome_6_FD_203529 | JGI IMG/M metagenome (GOLD analysis project Ga0315904, IMG submission 203529) | Freshwater fungal communities from buoy surface, Lake Erie, Ohio, United States - Buoy 12 MA120 | ecosystem: Environmental > Aquatic > Freshwater > Lake | place: USA: Lake Erie, Ohio... | reverse complement strand
TCTCCGAAGCCTGGGAATCCGGAAAATCCTACATGAAACCACAAAACTAACAGAAACAACAAACCAAAGCCACCTGCTTCAGCTAAAAGCCTTGAAGAATTTTACAGAAAAAAATTTGCGCGGCCCGATCTGGTGCCTCGTGCAGCCATTTTTCCTGCCGGCAGGAGATTTGCTGTAGTTCCTGTTGGATTGAAAAGCCGTCTTCCAACCTTCCGGAGATGTGCTAAAAAATCGAAAAATGGACGAAATCCGTCTATTTCTGCATACGAAAGCACATCGCGCTTCACAGTAGACGGCTGAGCCTCTGCCCCGACAAAAAAATTTTCCTGTCGTCAGGAAAACCTCCGATGGGTAATCAAGAACCCGCAGGCCGGTAGTGTGCTCCGCGGCCCTTACCATGAAGCTCTGCCAGTCCCTGCCCGACCAGTTCGGCAAACTTGTCTTTGATCGTGTTACGGTTGGTATCCGTGGCTGCCGCCGCCTCCGCGACGGTGAGTGTGCCTCGTTCAACGAGCACTTTGACGAGTCGCTCCGCGAGCGGTGACAAATGCCGATATTCTGTTTTCGTCTCGGAAGCCTCCAGATTTTCCCGCAGGCGGGCGATTTGCGATTGCATGGAACGGAGAAAATACAGGAGCCATGGCTCCCATTCCGCGGAATCCGTTTTGAGAGTTGTTTGAGTGCGCCGCAAGGCGAGGTAGTAGGCTTCCTTGGTGTGCTCGATGACGCTTTCCAGCGAGCTGTAGGAGGCGAAGGAATACCCGCTTCGCAGCAACAGCAGGTTGTTCAAAATGCGGGAAAGCCGGCCGTTGCCATCCTGAAACGGATGGATTGCCAGAAAAACCACCACGAAGACGGCGATGCGCAGCAGCGGGTGCAGACTCGAATCGCGCTCCTCCTTCGCCAGCCAGGCGAACAGGTCCTCCATCAATCTGGGCGTGTCGAAAGGGGAAGCAGTTTCAAAGACGATTCCGATCTGCCCTCCATCTGGCCCGATCGCCACCACGTGGTTGGGTAGGCCTTTCCATTGGCCCCGGTGCCGTTCGTCCTTCGTGCTGTATCGCAGCAGGTCGCGGTGGAGCTGCAAGACGATGCCCTCGGTCACCGGCATTTCCTGCCACGAGGCGTGGATGGTCTCCATCACGTAGGCGTATCCGGCCACCTCCTGTTCGTCGCGGGAACGGAATGACTCGGTTTGGAGTCCACGCAGGAGGGTTTCCACTTCCCGGTCACTGAGTTTGGCTCCCTCGATCCGTGTCGATGATCCGATGCTCTCGATGGTGGCCACCCGTCGCAAAGACTGGAGCCGTTCCGGTTTGATGCTCTCCACTGCCCGCCATTCGCCCTTGAATTCGTCGATAGACGCGATCAAGCGGAGGATTTCGTTCGAGGGTTGGATGCTTGGTGGCAGCATGGCAGCTGCAATAATACCTCCATTCTCATCCATTTCCATCCATTTCTTCCCCCAATTTCACCCGATATGGGAGCACTCTGTTCCGCGGCTTCAGAATCCGGGACGGATCAACCGGGAGGTAGCCTGATTTGATGGTGCGGGATGACGTCGAGCTTTTCCTTACGTAAGGAAATTGTCACGGCGACATGACAAGTGGGTGTTGTGCAAAACCAGCGATTGTCGTTTCGCAAAGAAATCGCTGTGACCGGCCAGCGGGGGCATGAGCCATAAAATTTTGAGCGCGTGCAGAAAATGCGGCACCGGGGATTCTGAACCTCCGGTGCCGACTCCTCCGACCGCAGGTGTTAGTCGCGAATCTTCGGTTCCACTAGGTAGAGCTTCTTCAGCGCAGCCAGCACGGCGTCGAACTCAAAGAGGTAGAACCGCGAGGTGATCTGGATGTAGGGGATCACCCGCTTGGCAACCCAGCCGTCCACCGTCCGTGGGCTAACCGACAGGCGTTTGGCGAGTTCCTTCTTTTTTATCAGGGTGGGCTGGACGGGACCTGCTTCTTGGATCTGGTCAGAAGTGTTCATCGTCCGGACGGGGTTTGTTACGATTGTGGCTTTCATGGTTACGCAATTTTGGCGGTGTCAACGATACGTTGGTTTTCAAGCTGCATGAAGAGCCTCCGGAGCCGCTCTCGGATCGGCCAAGGAAGTTCCTTGGGCAGCCATCCGTCAGGTGGTGTGATGGAGAACCACGCTTTGGCATCTTCCTCCGTCACGACTTCGCGATAGTGTCGGAAGATCATCTTCGGTGAGTTGCCAGCCTCCAACGCCGTACGGGCGACGTCACCTGTAAGTGCCACGCGATAGCTGATGAACGAGTGTCTGAGGGCATTCTGACGCCATCCGCCGGGAATCTTGGCTTTCACGGCCAAGTCGCTCATCGCTCCAGCCACCGCTGTTAGCGTCACGATTTTTCCGGTCGCTTCCCGCCAAGGGGCAAGCCATGCCTTGAGATTCTCCGGCAGCGGAACAAGTCGTCTGGCCGCCGTCTTGGCTTTGCGGCCCGCGATTTCGATGTGACCGCGGTCCCATTTGATGTCCTCCCAGTCGAGCCGCATGATCTCGGCGCTCCGGATACCGGCGAACGCACCGATGGCGATCACCGGCAGGATTCGTGCGTGCGAATTCAGCAGAAGGCTTGTGATTTCATCGGGCGTGAAGATCGCGATTTCCGTCTCCGGTTCCTTGAACGTCTCCGTCTGCTCGGCGGCGGTTTTCCGATCCGGGTGGAGATACCCTTGGCGTTTCGCAAATCCGAACATGGTCACAATGTTTCTCCGGTGTCCGTTCCGACTGACAGGACCGAGTCCCTTGAGACCAGCCAGGTATTTATTGATGTCCGCCGTCGTTACGTCCCCGATGTTGCAAGCGAGTTTGTCGGTGAATCGCTTGAGACCCACCCGGCACCCGCTGACGTAGGCGACACTCACCCCGCTTGTGGCACGGGATTTCACAAACTCGGCAGCCACCTGAACGGTGGTTCTCACGGCGAGCAGGTCAGTCCGGTTGGCCTGATAGAAGCGGACGGCATCGGAGAGTGAGATCCCATTGACCGCACTGCGGGCACTGATCCATTCGTCGATGGCGGCAGCGAGTGTCACACCGAACTTGGAGGTCTGTTGCTCATAATACCGGAGAAGTTCCAGATCGCGCTTGGTCACCTCGCCTCCGGCTTCCCAACCATTGGCAAGACGAACAGTGATTTGCTGGGCGACCATGCGGGCTTCCTCCATATCCGACAGACTTCGAGTTCGCCGCCTGCCTCCCTCTTTCCACACTAGGGTGAACTCGGAATATCCATCCTTTCGGTTCATGGTGTAGATGCGAACTCTCGTGGGACCGTTGCCGAACTCCACGACACTGCTGCGGCGTTTGCGCTTCTGGGTCATAGGCCCATGACGCCGTGTCAATTGATCCGAAGCCTTGTCCGAACAAGTCCTACGGTTTTTCGAGTTTTTAGCGCAAGTTACTGATGGTGTGCTTGATAGGGCGATGGCCTCACCATATCCGCCATCTTGCGATCGCAAGATGCAAACCATCGCCGCAGGCGAAAAATGGGATGAGAACGCAGTTCGAGTGCCCGAAGGATCGAAGAGCGCAGCGAGACGATAAGTCATTCCATCCGCGAAGCGCACCCCGCACAGCCAACGGCAATCCCTCCCTGTCCGCCATCGTTTCAGAATCACTCGCGTCTTGCGGCAACTCGCAGACGATCCGCCAAGCAACTCCCAGGGATGTGATTGAAAAGAGTCCTCCCGGCTTGCCTTTCCTGTCCGCAGGATAGTTTCAGGAGCTTTGCACGGGGCTACAGCCAGCGGGGCACATCATTCCGGAATGGATGAGGCAGTCCCTTCCGGCCGTGTTGAAACCACGGGACGGGTCACGGATCGCTTGCCAATCGTGTTGGGGCGCGGCGATTGCAATCCACCGCCACAATTCGGCATGACAGCACAGGATGGGCATGGAAAATGCGGCGACGATGGCGACCATTCAGCGCATGCTTTTTCCGGAGTCCGCACTGCCGCCCGAACGCCAGGTGACCCTGCACGCGGAGCGGCGGCAGTTTCTCAAGCGCCGTTGGCAGGGAGCCGCGGAGGACGGCACGGTGTTCGACTTCGATCTCGCGGAGCGGTTGACCGACGGCTGTGTGATCTTTCGCAGCGGGGGCAAGGATTATGTGATCCGGCAATCGCCGGAAACGGTCTATCGGATTCCGTTCGAGAGTCCATCCCACGCGGCGCGAGTCGCATGGCGGGCGGGAAACCTCCACCTGCCCACCGAAATTCTGGACGATGCCGTTCTCACGCTTCACGACGAGGCCATGGGCGGCGTGCTGCGGCGCGAGGGCTGGAGCTTTGACGAACCGCAGGTGGTTTTCAAACCGATGAAGGCCGAAGCGCACGAGTGATCGCGCAAAAACACTCGCCGTTCGGCGCCGTGGATGGCGAACCACGGAATACACTGAAACCACGGAAATTGATGAGAGCATTCCGGGTTGTCCCCACTCCCGTGAGCATCGAAAGCACACGATCCCCATGATTTCCTTCCGTGACTTCCGAGTGTTCCGTGGTCTCGGACGCAGTCGGCCGCTCAACGCTGGTTGAAGCGTGCCATCTCGCGCTGGGCCTCGCGGAGTTCGACGGCCTTTTTGAGATCCTGGCGCTGGTCGCTGTGGGTCTTGCCCTTGCCGACGCCGATTTCCACCTTCACCCGCCGGTTTTTCCAATACATGCGCAACAGCGGCAGGGTGCAGCCCTTGATGGCGGTGGCGGAGGCCAGCTTGAGGATTTCCCGCTTGTGGAGCAGCAGCCGGCGCGGGCGCTTGGGGGCGTGATTGAACCACTCGCCGGCGGTTTCCCACGGCTGGATGTCGCAACCGTAGAGCATCACCTGGTTACCCTCCACGCGGGCGAAGGCATCGGAGACGTTGACCTTGCCGGCGCGGATCGATTTGACCTCGGTGCCCTTGAGTTCGAGTCCGGCCTCGTATTTGTCGAGGATATGGAAATCGCGGCCCGCCTTGCGGTTGCTGGCGATGTCCTGGCTCATGGCACGCTTGGCGGAATCAGGCTTCCGCTTTTTCGACGAGCCTGATCTTGCCCTCGATGATCTCGGTCAGGGCAATGTCCGCCACGCCCATGCTGGGACGGGTGGGCACCAGCGGCGAACGGCCGCTGTTGAGCTGCCTGACGCGCTGCGAGACCAGATTGATCAGAACCAGGGGATCGGTGACGATTTCGGAGGCCTTGTCGAGGAGATCGCTTTTCATGGGAGAGCCGGGAAATCGCGAAAACGGCTTCGCTTCCTCGAACGGGATGACGTTGTCCGGAAGCTGGGAAGGATGGTTTTCGCTCAAAACAGATGGGTGGATGGACGATTCCGGATGATGCCGGGCCGGTGGTGAAAACAAAGATCCGGACCCCTGACAAGCCCAATCTGGCACTTGCGGCCGGGAAATTTCAAAATTTCACGCTGTTCACTTGGGCATCAGGTCGATGCCGAAGCGCCGCAGCACGATCACCGTCAGCCAGAAAAAGCCCACGGTGAGCAGGCAGTTGGCTGCCAATGCCACCCAGAAACCCCAGCCGTGGCGCAGCATCCAGGGCAGGATGAGAAACATCGGCAGGGTGGGCAGCACAAACCAGAAGGTCCCTTCCGCGTGGTTGGCGAGGCGCTGCGGCGACTGACCGGCCTGATGCATCCAGATCATCGCCACCAGCGAGGTGAGCGGCAGGGCGATGAGCAGGGCGGAGAGGCGGTCGCTCACGAGCTGGATCTTGTTCACCAGAACGATGATCGCGGCGCTGAGGAAGAGTTTCACCAGGTCGGCCGGGGTGAAGGAGAAGATCTGTTGCCAGGGGATGCGTGACATGCGGAATGCGGGATTGGGGTTTCGCGGTGCTTGCGGGCTGGCGGATCTTAGCGCTAGCGTGCCGCCATGCAAGCCGCCGCCCGTCTCGTCTTCCTGACCTGTGTCCTCGTGGTCTCGTGTGCGACCTCCGCACCGCCGGTGTCGTCCGGCGCATCGGCGTTGAGCGCCACGCAGAAAGCGGCCATCGGCCGCAAGATCTGGCAGAACGAATGCGGCGGCACGGTGGCCGGGCTCACGACATGGAACGCGGGCGAGGAGTTTCCCTCGCTCGGCATCGGGCACTTCATTTGGTATCCGAAGGGTTTCAACGGGCGCTTCCAGGAATCATGGCCGCAATTTGTCGCCTTCGCGAAACAACAGGGGGCCAACCCGCCAGCCGTCGCGCTGGAACGATATAGTCCATGGAACACGAAGTCGGAGTTTCAGAAGGACTTCAAGGGTCCGCGACTCAACGCGCTGCGCACATGGCTCGCCGCCAACGTGCCGGTGCAGACGGATTTCATCATTTCCCGCTCGCGCGCCGCACTGCCGAAAGTCCTCGCCGCCGCGCCGCCGTCCGAGCGTGCGAAAATCGAGGCGAACTATCACAAGGTGGCCGCCACGCCTCAGGGCACCTATGCGCTTGTGGATTATGTCAACTTCAAGGGCGACGGCACCCTTGCCACCGAGAAATACAAGGGTCAGGGCTGGGGACTCATGCAGGTGCTCGGCAACATGCGCGATGTGCCCGCCGGCCCGGCCGCCGCCACCGAGTTCGCCGCATCCGCCAAACGCATGCTCTCGCGCCGCATCGCCAACTCCCCGCCGGAACGCGGCGAGAAGCGCTGGGAGCAGGGATGGCACAACCGCTGCAATACCTATGCCCGGCCGCTTTGATACCCCAACCGTAGGCGCATTCGTGAGAATGCGATCTTCCACGCGTTCTTCTCAAGACTTCTCGTTCTAACGAACGAGCCTACCTTGATGAATTCACGGTCTTGACTCGCTGGCTCACCCGAGGAAACCCACCGGCGGATCCGTGCTGTTAGACGCGACGAAGTGGCCGATGTTCGGCAGCACGAGTGAGAGGCTCGAACGGGGCACGCCGAGCCAGAGCGCGAGTTCGGCGAAGTATTCGTCGCAACTGGTGGTGGGAATCATGCGGCCGCGGCCGGTGTCGAGCGGGTTGAGCTCGGTGCCGGACTCCGGATTGAGGGCGAGGCTGGGATACTGGCCGAAGATGTGTTTTCCCACCACGCTGCCGCCCATGACGAAGTGGTTGCCGCCCCAGGCGTGATCGGAGCCGCGGTCGTTGCTGGTGAGGGTGCGGCCGAAGTCGGATCCGGTGAAGAGCGTGACCTGGTTCTCGATGCCGAGCGCGACGAGTTGTTGCCAGAACGCGCCGATGGCGGCATCCACCTCGCCGAGCATCGCCTGCTGGAGTGGCAGGGTGTCGCTGTGATGGTCCCAGCCGCCGCGGTTGACGAAGAAGGTTTGCCTCACAGCACCGAGGCCGTTGCGGCCCATGATGGCCTTGGCCACCTGGCGGAGCTGGCGGCCGAGCGAGGTGTTGGGAAATGATATGTTTCCAGGCAGCGCGGCGGTGGTGGCGGCGGCGTATTGTTCGTAGGCTTCGAGCGCGGTGCGGCGCTTGGTTTGCCATGTCTCGCGAAGCAGGTGGTTGTATTGGCGGGCGAGCATGCCGTCCATGGCGGTGCTGGCGGCGTTGGTGAAGGGATCATTGGCATTGTAGTCCTTCTGATAGCCGGCCAGCGCGGTCGCTCCACCCGCGGGTTCGTTCTGATTTCCGGGATTCACCGCGTATTCCGCGCCGGTCACTCCGCTTTGAAAAACATTCGATCCGTCCATCGAGATGTTCATCGAGACGGCCTGTCCGGGGTTCACGCTTTTGATCAGATCCATCATGCGCCCGGCCCAGCCGATGCCGCTGCGGCTTTGTGGCACGCTCGTCTGCCATTGCTCGATCTGGTCGGAATGCGAGTAAAGCCCGAGCGGCAGCATCTTGCTTGCCGCGAATACCTCGGCGCGGTTCGCCACCGGTTCGATCAGTGTGCCGACATTGGCGATGAACGCGGCATCGCCCGCCTCGAAGCGCGCGGCGAGGTTGGGCATGGACGGATGCACGCCAAAGGTGCGGCCGGGCGTGTTGAGCGGGTGGATTTCATGGAAATCCTGCTGATCAAGCGCGAGGTTGCCGCGGCTGGCGGCATATTCGGCATACGAGTCGGCGTGGGTGGAGGATGGCCCGCTGTAGGGAGCGAGCATGTTGAAGCTGTCGTTTCCTCCGCTGAGAAACAGGCAGACGATGGCACGGTATTCGCCGGGCGCGGGTGGCGCCGCGTTGGCGATGGAACTGGCAAGGCGGAGATTCAGCAACGTGTTGAGCAACGGGATCGAACTGATCCCGGCACAACTGGCCTGACCGATGAACTTGCGGCGTGAGGTGGAGGACATGGCGATCAGGGTTGCACGGCGAATTCAGGACTGGAAACGATGAGGTAGATGGCCAGGCTGAGCCGTCTTTCCGGCCACTCCCAGCCGCTCCCCGGTCCGATGCGAGAGAGCGCCTCACGGATGATGCGATAGCTTTCGGGTTCAAGGTTTCCGCCAGTCAGGACAAGATCGAGGCGGCGAATCAAAGGGTCAGGGTCAAGCGCGGCAACGCTCGGCGATGGATCATTCACCGCCTCCGGCGGCACGTTGAGCAGCATCTCCTGCGTGAGGTTGAGCGTGACGTTCTTATCCGCCTGGCCCACGCCCCAACGGTGCAGGCCGGCGGTGATGTGATCCCAGAAATAATTCGGCGCGGTGGTGCCGGAGGTGGCGTTGACGATCTGGAACTCGGGCGCGACCAGCCCCGCCTCGGCGAGCGGGCCGGGCGGCGTGTATGTGGGCAGATAGAAATTGAAGACGCTGGGCGCCTTGAAAGGTTCCTGCGCGTGATCGAGGATGAAGGCGTCGAGATAATACCAGCCGTTCGGCGCCGAGGCGTTGAACGCGCGTGCCACGTTGACCGCCTTGAGGAATGGCTCGCGGAGTTTTCCGAACTCCGGATCCGCCATCATCGCCGGATCGCGCGCCTCGTGATCCAACAGGATCGCCTTGACGGTGCGGCCGAGGTCGCCGCGCGGGGCGGCGTTGAAGGCGGCGCTCACGCGGGCGACATATCCGGGCGAGGGATTGGAGGTCACCAGCCTTTGAATGAGCAGCTTGCCGATGAACGGTCCCACATTGGGGTGGTTGAAGAGGTTTGAAATCAGTGCGTCCACATCCGCCATGGTGGCGGTGCCGGTGTTCCCCGGGCTGGCCGTGCGGGCGGGCGTGGTCGCGCCTAACAGAAGCGTTTTCGGTCCGAGGTCATGGTGCGCGTCCCAGCCCTTCATCGGGGAGGTGAAGCTGCCGTCATACTGCTCGAAGTTGGTGTTGTCCGCGCCGGCGGAGGTTTGTCCGAACGAAAGGCCGGTGAAAACCCGGGCGATCTCCGTGATGTCCGAGTTGTCATAAGTCGGGATGGGCTGGTCGTTGCCGTCCAGCAGTTGCGTTCCGTCGTCATCGAGCATCCACAGTCCGATGCTGAAAAGCTGCATCACCTCGCGGGCATAGTTTTCATCGGGGAAGGTCTTGGCAACGGGATCGGACTTGCGGTTTCCGAGATGGCTCAGATAGATGCCCATGCACGGATGGAGCGAGACGTCGCGCAGGAGATCCTCGAAGTTTCCGAAGCTGTGACCTAACAACATGTCGTAAAAGTGCGCCATGCCCTCCGGTTCCACCGCCAGGCGCTCCATGCGGTCGGAGATGACGAAGATCTGGCTGAGGGCGAAGGCCACCCGTTGGCGCAGCGGATCGGGAAGCTGGGTGCTTGCGGCATCGGGCCGCAGCTTGGGCAGGCCCATGGCGCGGCCCCACCAGGCGTTCTGTTTCCTGTCGTTGTAGATCTGCGCGCTGCCCGGCTGTTCGTTCTGCCATTGGACCATCGGCGACAGCGTGCCCACCGGGCGTGTCAACTGGTCGTCGATCCACGCCTCGAAGCCCATGGCCATGACCTCCTCGACGTTTTCCGGAACCTGGTCGGCATCATCCGCCGAATCCTGGTCCGGCCCGAATGCCGCCTGGATGAGGAATCGGGCGGCAGCCTTCGCAGACGGGCCGCTGGTGGCGGTTTCGTTGAGGATGGTGGCGGAGGACGAGTTTTGCGCGCCCACCGCGTATCCGATTCCGGGCAGAACGGTTAGAATGACGGTTTCGGCCGGCTCGCCATCGTCAGCGTCTGTTAGAGCGCCGATCGCCACATGGGCCTCGCGCTGGCCTGCGGCAAACGCGACGGTGTTTCCCGGAATGGATGCCTGATAGTCGCTGCCGCGGGCCGCCGTGCCGGCGAGCGCCACGTTTGCGGTGAGCGGTTGCAAGCCACCGCTGCGGCGGACAACCAGCGTGGCGGTGTCCGGCCAGCGTTCCGAGCAGGTGTCGTCATAAACGGCGGCGGTGAGCGTGTTCGCCGCCGTGAGCCCGGCGCTCACCTGTTGGAGGTCGGTCTGGGAACGCCGCTCGGTGCGGGTTTTCCCGGGATCGAATCCGAGCACCAACTCCTCCCAGTCGTTCACCCCGTCGAGATCGCTGTCGGCATCCTCGATCATCAGCCGGAAAAACTCGCGGCTGATCACGTTGGGCAGGGTGAACTCCATGGTCCCGCCGTTGGCAGGCATGGCATCACCTTGCGGAGTAAGGGACGCGAGGTCCGCACCGGCGAGCACGGTGTATTGCTTCCCGGCCACCGTCGCCCATTCGAGACGCGGCATGGCGGCTTGAAAGTTCAGCTCCGAAGCGGGGTGGGAGGCGCCGTCGAAAGGATCGGTCCCCGCCGTGCTCTCGGCCGCGTTGGTCCAGCCGTCGCCGTCCTGGTCGCCTCCGGGAGGAAGAGCGCCCGCTCCGAAGACCATCTCCCAAACGTCGCTCTGCTGGTCGCCGTCGAGGTCGAGCGCCCGAACCGGCAGCAACACGCCCATCGCAACGAGGGCGGCGATCCAAAATCGAGACATTCCGGAACCCTAAAGGATTTCCGCTTCCGTATCAAGGTCCGATTCACCAACCCCTGAGACATTTCCCATCATCATATCCGGATACGATGATTTGTTGCTTGAAATCCGGTGTGAAACGGGCAGCTTCCACCCCATGCCGCAGCCCGACAGCACGATCGAACTCAAACACGCCCTCGCCGAACGCATTCTCGTCCTCGACGGAGCCATGGGCACGACGATCCGCACCTACGGGCTCACCGAGGCCGACGCGCGCGGCAGCCGCTTCGCCGACAACTCGAAGGACCTCCTCAACAACGGCGACATCCTCAGCCTCACCCGCCCGGAGGTGATCGCGGACATCCACCGCCGCTTCTATGAGGCGGGTTCTGACATCTGCGAGACCAACACGTTTTCCGCCACCAGCATCGCGCAAAGCGAATTCTTTGTGGACGACCCGCGCGAGCACGGCGGGCGCAAGGATCCTGCGTTTTTCCAGACCATCATCGAGAACCCCTTCCTCAACGACCTCGCGTGGGAAATGAATGTCGAGTCCGCGAAACTCTGCCGCCGCATGGCCGACGAAGTCGCGGAGAAAACCGGACGCAAACGCTACGTCGCCGGAGCCATCGGACCGCTCACCGTTTCGCTGACCAACTCTCCCGACGCCAATGATCCCGGCTTCCGGGTGGTCACCTTCGATCAGGTTCTGGAAACCTACAAACTCCAGGTCCGCGCGCTCATTGAGGGCGGTTGCGACATTCTGATGATCGAGACCATCTTCGATTCCCTGAACGCCAAAGCCGCGGCGGTCGCCGTTCAGGAGGTCTATCAGGAGCAGCACCTCCACCTGCCGGTCATCATTTCCGCCGCCGTCGGCCTCGGTGGGGAAACCATGATTTCCGCACAGAAGGTCGAGGCTTTCTGGAATGCCTTCGCCCACGTGCATCCGCTCGCCATCGGACTCAACTGCTCGCTCGGCCCCGACCTGATGCGTCCGCATCTCGAGGAACTCGCCGCCTGCGCCACCACCCACATTTCCTGCTATCCGAACGCCGGCCTGCCCAACCCGCTCGCGCCCACCGGTTTCGACCTCGAACCCCATCACATGGAAGCCTTCATGGCCGAATTCGCCGACGCCGGACTGCTCAACCTGGCCGGCGGCTGCTGCGGCAACACGCCCGAACACATCGCCGCCATCGCCAAGGGCGTCGCCGGGAAAAAGCCCAGAGAATTACCGGTGGTTGGCTGAATCGAAACGCGGAGACGCGGAGATCGCGGAGGAGATTCGCAGAGATTATTGGAGATTATGAAAACGAAGGATGAGTTGAACCAGTTATCGGCCGCCATAGTGGATGCCGCGATGGAGGTCCATCGCGAGTTCGGGCCTGGACTGCTGGAGCGTGTTTACGAAGCGGCGCTGGCCAGGGAATTGTTCCTGCGGGGCATTGCATCTCGCCGGCAAGTCGCGGCTCCTGTCACATACAAAGGCGAGGCGCTGGATGAGGAAGCCTATCGAATTGATCTGTTGGTTGAGGAAAGCGTTGTGGTGGAACTCAAGACGGTGCCTGCACTGCTGCCCATTCATGAAGCACAACTTCACACCTACATGAAACTTTCCAACAAATGCCTGGGCCTGCTGATCAATTTCCACGTTCCACTGATCAAGGACGGCATCAAACGCCACGTCATCAATTTCCCAAGATAAACCTCCCTCCACACTCCGCGTCTTCCTCCGCGCTCTCCGCGCCTCCGCGTTTCGCTTCCAAATGAAAACCATTCCCCACGCACTCCGCCTATCCGGCACCGAGGCTTACAACCACACCGCCGACAAGCGCTTCCTGATGATCGGCGAGCGCGCGAACGTCGCCGGTTCCCCCCAGTTCGCCAAGCTGGTCCGCGCCGGTGACCTGGAGGCCGCCGTCGAGGTCGCCCGCCAGCAGGTCGCCAATGGCGCGAACGTGCTCGACATCTGTTTCGACGACGGACTCATCGACGGCAAGGCGATGATGGGGCGTTACCTGCAGTTGCTCCAGGGCGAACCCGATGTCGCCAGAGTGCCGATCATGGTCGATTCCTCGAAGTGGGAAATCCTCGAGGAGGGACTCAAGTATCTTCAGGGCAAAGGCATCGTGAACTCGATCTCGCTCAAGGAGGGCGAGGACAACTTCAGGAAACAGGCGCGGCACGTCATTAAATACGGCGCCGCCGTGGTGGTGATGGCCTTCGATGAAAACGGCCAGGCCGCCACTTACGAGGACAAGATCCGCATTTGCAAGCGGGCCTATGACATCCTGGTCGACGAGGTCGGCTTCAATCCCGATGATATCATCTTCGATCCCAACATCCTCACCGTCGCCACCGGCATCGAGGAGCACAACAACTACGCGCTCGACTTCATCAACGCGACCAAATGGATCAAGGAGAACCTCCCGGGAGCCAAGGTTTCCGGCGGCGTTTCCAACATCTCGTTCTCCTTCCGTGGCAACAATGTGGTTCGCGAGGCGATGCACTCCGCGTTTCTCTATCACGCCGCAAGGGCAGGGATGGACATGGGCATCGTCAACGCCGGCATGCTCGAGGTCTACGACGAGATTCCCAAGGAACTGCTCGATCACGTCGAGGACGTGCTGCTCAACCGCCGCCCGGACGCCACCGAGCGCCTGCTGGATCTCGCCGAGCGCTTCAAGGGCCAGGGCGGCAAGAAGATCGAGGAGGACCTTTCATGGCGCAACGATCCGGTGGAGAAACGCCTCGAACACGCGCTGCTCAAGGGCATCGACAAGTTCATCGAAGAGGACACCGAGGAAGCGCTGAAACAATACGGCCGCCCGCTCAAGGTCATCGAAGGTCCGCTGATGGATGGCATGGGCGTCGTCGGCGACCTCTTCGGCGCGGGCAAGATGTTCCTGCCGCAGGTGGTCAAGTCCGCCCGCGTGATGAAAAAGGCCGTCGCCTGGCTGGAGCCCTTCATGGAGGCGGAAAAAGCCGAGTTCCTCGCCGGAGACATCGCCGCGATCAAGGCCAAGGATCCCTCGCTGACGGACGATGAGGCCCTCCGGCTCGCCGAGCGCGGCCGATCCGCGGGGCGATTCCTCATCGCCACCGTGAAGGGCGACGTTCACGACATCGGCAAGAATATCGTCGGAGTGGTGCTCGCCTGCAACGGATTCGAGGTCACCGACATGGGCGTGATGGTCCCCTGCGACAAGATCCTCGACAAGGCCATCGAGATCGGCGCGGACGTCATCGGCCTATCCGGTCTCATCACGCCCTCGCTGGATGAAATGGTCCACGTCGCCAAAGAGATGGAGCGCCGCGGTTTCAAGGTGCCCCTGCTCGTCGGCGGCGCCACCACGTCCGCCGCCCACACCGCCATCAAGATCGCGGAGCACTACAGCGGCCCCGTTGTCCATGTGCTCGACGCCTCTCGATCCGTGCCGGTCACCACCTCGCTTCTGTCGGAGGATCAGAAGGAGGGCTTCGTTGCCGAGAACCGGGCGAAACAACAGACGCTGCGTGAGAATTACATTGGCGGCCCCAGAAAGGAAACCCTCAAGCTGGAGCAGGCGCGCGAAGCCGGGCCGAAGTATGACTGGGATGGTTATCTTCCTCCGGCCCCATCGTTTCTCGGAGTCCAACAGGCCACCGCATCTCTCACCGAACTCGCGGATTACATTGACTGGACTCCGTTCTTCCACGCCTGGGAACTTCGCGGCGTTTGGGATCGGGAAAACAAAGTGCTCAAGACCAAGAATCCCGAAGGTGCAGCCGAGGCCGCGAAGCTCTATCAGGACGCCCTCAACTGGATCCAACGCATCATTTCCGAAGACCGCTTCGAGGCCCGTGGCACTTATGGGTTCTTCCCGGCGAACTCCGATGGCGACGACATCATCGTGTGGACCGACGAATCACGCGCCACCGAGCGCACCCGCTTCCACACCCTGCGCCAGCAGCTGAAGAAGGACTCCGGAAAACCCAACGTCGCGTTGGCGGACTGGGTGGGAGAAGGGAACAAGGATTATGTGGGCGGCTTCGTCGTCGGCATCCACGGCGCGCATGAGTTTGCGGAAGAACTGGAGAAACACCACGACCCCTATGGCTCCATCATGGTCAAGGCCATCGCCGACCGCTTTGCCGAGGCTTTTGCGGAGCTGCTCCATCATCGCGCCCGAATCGAGTGGGGGTATGAAACCGAGGAAGAACTCACCAAGGACCAGTTGATCCACGAAAACTACCGTGGCATCCGCCCGGCGCCCGGATACCCCGCGCAGCCGGACCACACGGAGAAACCCATTCTCTTCGACCTGCTCGGCGCATCGGATTCCACCGGTGTCACGCTAACCGAGAGCTGCGCGATGCACCCCGGCGCGGCGGTGTGCGGATTGTATTTCTCGCACCCGGATAGCCATTACTTCGCCATCTCGGAACTGCAGAAGGACCAGATCGAGGACTACGCGCGCCGCAAGGGCATGACAGTCGCCGAAGCCGAGAAATGGCTGGGGCCGTGGCTTGGATATGTGGCCTAAGGAATGCGGCCCAATCCCGGTGGCACCAAGCCGGCTGATTCGTGCAGCAGCTTGCGCAGCGAGGCAGCCAGAAGTCGGGCCGCCACGCTGTCGGCACACAGGGCGCGGATCACCCGCACGCCCCCTTCGAGGGTGCCGTGGCCTAGATACACGCGTTCCCCATTCAAGGCATCGAGCGCATCGTCAGGCCATGGATCGGCGAAATCACCCGCCGCGAACACGGATAGATAATGCGCGGCGGGAAATCGGAGGCGCAGGGCTTCCAGGCTGTCATTGTCCGGCCGCAGGTTGTAGCGCTCGCGAGCCACAAGATGGCCCGCAAGGTGGAGATCCAGCTCCCAACGGAGGTTCTGATAGAGAAAAGCCTCACCCATCGCGGTTCGTCCTGGCGCGATCCAATCCAGAAACAGCAGCGAGGCTCCCGTTTCCAGGTGGATCGAGGTGGACTGGTGATAGCAGGCTCCGGCATGTGGGATGAAGGGCTCGGGATTCCACTCGAGCCGCGCGTTTTCCCGCACGGTGAATCGCTGCTTCACTCTTGCGGGCTTTCCCGAACGCGTCGGATAGACCCGCGAGGCGGCGGGCGTGGAAAGGCAGAGCCGCGCTCCGGAACGCACGGTGACATCGATGTTCACACAGTCACCATCGAAGAAACCGGCGGTCGGGTTGGCGATGTTGAGCACCATCACCCCATGGTCGATATGGCCTTTGCCGATATGGACGGGGACGCGGAAGTCCTGCTTGGAGAGAAACGGTGTGCCATCGGGACGCGCGGAACACTCGAGACGGAGATATCCGTCCAGCGAGGTGTTGGTGATGTGCTGGAGCGCGGAATTCATTCCGCGAGTCCTCCGGTTTCGGGCGGAATGCATTCCGCGATCCAATGGATGCCAACCGAAGACCATGGCCAGTCTTCCGGTTCTTTGCAGAGGCCTGCTTTCACGGGGTTCATGCGGATGTAGGCTCTCGCATTGAGGAAATGATCCATGTCGCGGATGTAGCGATCATGGTAATCCACCATCCAAAGTGAACCGCACCTGCCGGTTAGCCGGTTGATTTGAACTGCGGATACGGCTTTCCATCGTTTGACGATTTCGTGAAGCGGGGTGTCATCGAGCAGCTTCATCAGGACATGCACGTGATTCGGCATGATGCACCATTCGATCAGTTTGTATTTCGATCCGTGGTGTTTCTTGAGTTGTGCCTGAACGATTGCCGCATGATCCGGTATCGCCAAGAGGCATTCTCCGTGACCGGCATCCTCGTAGTCGGCGATGCGGCGCCGGAGTTCTGCTTGCGCCCTTCGGGATTCTTCCTGATCAGGACTTGCAAGCATTTCATTCAGCTCTCGTTTCCAACGCCTCACCACCTCGACGGGCAGGGAATCATCAAGGCGGAACGTGATAGCCTGCACCGAGTCCGCGAAGTCCCAGTGAGGCAGGTAGCCTCGGTTGTGGATTCCCTTGTGCATGGCGTTGATCGGAGCGCGGAATTCATTGCGCAGCCAGCGGTTTTCTCGCGGAATGAATTCCGCGCTCCGTGAATCAGACAAAGAGATACTCATGTTTCAACCACGCGAGGAGTTCGTCCCGCCCCTTTTCGGATTTGAGATCGGCGAAGAGAAACGGGCGGCTGCCACGTTGTGCGGCCGCATCGCGGGCCATGACATCCAGGTCCGCGCCGACGAAGGGGGCGAGTTCGGTCTTGTTGATGAGCAGCAGGTCGCTGGTGCGGATGGCCGGCCCGCCCTTGCGCGGGATCTTGTCGCCCTCGGCCACATCGATGACATAGATGTAGGCATCCACCAGTTCGGGAGAGAAAGTGGCCGACAGATTGTCACCGCCGCTTTCGATAAGAATCAGTTTGAGATCCGGGTGGGCGTTTTCGAGATCGATGACAGCGGCCATGTTCATGCTCGTGTCGTCACGGATGGCGGTGTGCGGACAACCGCCGGTTTCCACTCCGCGCACCCGGTCGGCGGGAAGCACTCCCTGGCGCAGCAGGAACTCGGCGTCCTCGCGGGTGTAAATGTCATTGGTGATGACGGCGAGGGAATACTCGTCCTTGAGCCACTGGCAGAGGCGCAGGACACACATGGTTTTTCCGGACCCGACGGGGCCGCCGATACCGAGGCGAAAGGGTCTTGGTTCAGGAGATGAAGAGTCTGGCATGGGAACGGGCGTGGCGAAGGGAGGCGATTTCAAGAAGCGGGTTGAACCAGCCGTCCGGTTCGCGGGTGAGCGCGGCGTCGATGCCGCCTCCCAGCGCTTCCAATGCGCGGCGAAGCAATCGCTGGCAGGCGGTCTGGCCGATGCGCATGAGTTTCATGGAGGCGGCGGTCAGGCCGGCGAGGATCTGATAACCAAAGGCGCGGGCGGAGTCCGCAAGCGGGGCTTTCGAGAGTTCGATGGCGGTGACAACCAGCTGGTGTCCGCGCGGACATTCGGCGCGGAAGGCAGAGACCCATGGTGATACATCCAGCATGGCAAGCAGGTCGAGGCGTTGCGATCCGATGCGACGCGAGGCCTCGCGGGTTTCGTGCGGAATGCGCCAGGCATCAAGTTCGGCATCAAGCGCTCGCAGGGACTCGATGTTCGACCGTGCGGCCGCCCGGTGGGCGCGGACGAACATCGGAATTTCAAACGTCAGCAACGCCGGAAGCACCTGATGTTCGAGGAAACGCCCGAGATCATCCGGGGTGGTGATGACACCGGCCTCCACCAATTCCTCAAGCCCGAACGAATGCGCGTAGGCTCCCGATGGATACGCGCTGTCGTTGGCCTGAAGCAGCCAGAGCATGGGATCGGCTTCCGGCATTTTCAGGTGTGAGGCACGGCCTTCATGGGTGTGAAAACAACTTCGGGTTCCGTGTAGGACCAGCCCTCGCGTTCGATGAGCTGGCGCATGGCGTCATCATGCAGGATGAGGATGGCATCATCACCGATCTGGGCGGGCATGTGGAGGTTGCCGGTTTTCCAAGCCACCAACGCCGCCTGGGCCGGAGTTTCCAACGGGATCCGATAGACCACCTCGGGTGTCTGGCGCACGACATAGTCCGAGCCGTCGCGACGGTGGATGACGCAGCCATCGGTGAGGCGTTCCTCAAGGTCGAAGCCAAACTCGGTGCCATCATCGGCGATGCCGCGCCAACGGCGTTTGAGGAAGTTCCGTCGCTCCGCGCGCAGCACGATCCGCAGTTCCGGAGGAGCCTCGGAAACCGGTGCGAGCATGCGCTGGATGAGTTGCATGGGCCGGATTTGTCAGAACAGGAAATAACGCTGTGCCATGGGCAGGACGGTGAGTGGCTCGCAGCGGAGTTCGCGGCCGTCGGCGGTGACGGTGTAGGTCTCCGGATCCACCGTGATGGCGGGCATGGCGTCGTTGAAGGGCAGGTCCGCCTTGGTGACGGAGCGGCAGTTCTTCACGGCGACGAGGCGTTTGGTCAGAGAAAGCTGATCCAAGCCGCCGGATTCAAGCGCGGCGGCGCTGACGAAGGTGACGGAGGTGGATGACAGGGCCTTGCCGAAGGCTCCGAACTGCGGGCGGTAGAACGTCGGCTGCGGCGTGGGGATGGAGGCGTTCGGATCCCCCATGTTCGCCCATGCGATGAGGCCGCCCTTGAGCACAGTCTCGGGTTTCACACCGAAGAAGGCGGGCTTCCAAACGACGAGGTCGGCGAGCTTCCCCACCTCGATGGAACCGACCTCGTGGGCAATGCCGTGGGTGAGTGCCGGGCAGATGGTATATTTGGAAACATAGCGCAGGGCGCGGAAGTTGTCCGCGGCGGGATGGGTGGCGCCTTCGAGTTTTCCGAACTGCACCTTCATCTTGTGGGCGGTTTGCCAAGTGCGGGTGATCGTTTCGCCGATGCGGCCCATTGCCTGCGAGTCCGAGGACATCATGGAAATCGCGCCGAGGTCGTGGAGCAGGTCTTCGGCGGCGATGGTTTCCGGGCGGATGCGGCTTTCGGCGAAGGCGACATCCTCCGGGATGCGCGAGTCGAGGTGGTGGCAGACCATGAGCATGTCGAGATGCTCGTCGATGGTGTTCGCGGTGAAAGGGCGGGTGGGATTGGTGGATGATGGCAGGACGTTGGCTTCGCCGCAGACGCGGATGATGTCCGGCGCGTGACCGCCTCCCGCGCCTTCGGAGTGATAGGTGTGGATGGTGCGTCCCTTGAAGGCCTTCAGCGTGCTCTCGACGAAACCCGCCTCGTTGAGCGTGTCCGTGTGGATGGCCACCTGGACGTCGAGTTCGTCGGCCACTGTTAGACAAGTGTCGATCGCTGCGGGCGTGGTGCCCCAGTCCTCGTGGAGCTTGAGGCCGATGGCACCGGCGAGGACTTGCTCGCGCAGAGGTTCCGGCGACGAACAGTTTCCCTTGCCGAGGAAACCAAGGTTCACGGGAAAGGCCTCGGCGGCCTCCAGCATCCGGTGGATGTTCCAGATGCCCGGCGTGCAGGTGGTGGCGTAGGTGCCGTGCGCGGGGCCGGTGCCGCCGCCGATGAGGGTGGTGGTTCCGCTGGCGATGGCATGCTCGATCTGTTGCGGGCAGATGAAATGGATGTGGGTATCGATCCCACCGGCGGTGACAATGCAGCCCTCGCCCGCGATGACTTCGGTGGCCGCGCCGATGGTCATCGTGATGCCATCCTGGAGAAGAGGATTGCCCGCGTGGCCGATGCCGACGATGCGGCCGTGCTTGATGCCGATATCCGCCTTGATCACGCCGTGGGCGGCATCGAGGATCACGGCGTTGGTGATGACGAGGTCGGGCACCTCCGCATCGCAGGCGAGCGGCGACTGGGCCATGCCGTCGCGGATGACTTTTCCGCCGCCGAATTTCACTTCGTTCCCATAGCCGCCGTTCTCGGCGATGAGGTCGCGTTCGATCTCGATGAAAAGTTCGGTATCGGCGAGGCGGACCATATCGCCGGTGGTGGGGCCGAAGGTGGCGGCGTAGTTGGCGCGGGATTGTTTCATGCGTCGAGCGGGCCATTGACCAGGTTGTTGAGCCCGTGCATCACCCGTTTCCCGGCGAAGGCGACCAAGGGCACTTCGCGAGTGTCACCGGGCTCGAAGCGCACGGCGGTGCCTGCGGGGATATCGAGACGGAAGCCTCGGGCGGCAACGCGGTCGAACGAGAGGGAGGCGTTGGTTTCCGCGAAGTGGAAATGACTGCCTACCTGGATGGGACGATCACCGGTGTTGGCCACGACGAGCGTGAGCTTTTCCAAACCCGAGTTGAGTTCGAGATCGGGAGCCTCGTTGGGTGTTAGAATCTCACCGGGGATCATCGGACGGGGTTGTGGACGGTGACGAGTTTGGTGCCGTCCGGGAAAGTGGCCTCGACCTGGACGTCATGAATCATTTCAGGAACTCCTTCCATCACCTGGTCGCGTGTGACAAAGGTGGTGCCGAGGCTCATGAGTTCGGCGACGGACTTTCCATCCCTCGCCGCCTCTAACAATTCGGCGGTGATGAGGGCGACGGTTTCAGGGTGGTTGAGCTTAAGCCCGCGCTCGCGGCGGCGGCGGGCGAGATCGCCGGCAACGACGATCAGCAACTTTTCCTGTTCGCGCGGTGAGAGGTGCATGGGCGCTCAGATCGCTGCGATGAAGGCGAGAGAGCCACCGAAGGCGATGGCGGCACCGATCCGGACAGCTCGGCGTTGGTTCATGCGGAAGAGGATCACCGCCCCGAGCGCGACAAGCGCCAAGGCAGTCTCCAGCCAACCGTGAAGGTGGAGCCAATCGGCGCGGAACGCATCAAACTCATCCCCTTCGCCGGGAGGATGGTAGTGCCCGGGATGGGCCAGGGCCGCGAGGGTTGAGAGGAAAAACGCCACCAGGGCGGGCGGCGGAAGAACGAAGGATTTCATGGTGGATCCCCCTCAGCAGGCAACGTGCCATGTGGTGGGAACGAATGGCGGCCATGCCCCAACCAAAGGGCATGACCGCTGCGGAATGATCCGCGCAACAACCGGGATGCGAAGAGATTATTTGTAAGTACCCTTGAGGAAGGGCTCGCCAACCACGCCCTTGTATTCCTTGAGAATCTTGAATTGGCCGTCGGCACGGGTTTCACCGATGTAAACGTTCTTGGTGAGGTGGCGATTCTTCTGGGTGGTCACGGTGCCGCCCGGACCATCAAAGGAAATGCCTGACTCCAGCGCGGCGTTCACCTTGTCCACATCGAAGGACCCGGCCTGCTCCACCGCCTTCTTCCAGAGATAAACCCCGTTGTAGGAGAGAACCATGGGAGAACAGGTCACGCGACCCTCCTTGACGATTCCCGGAACGTCCGACTTGGCGAGCCAGGCCTTGAAGTCCTTGATGAACTTGGCGTTGGCCGGGCTCTTGATCGACTGGAAGTAGGTCCAGCAACCGAGTTGGCCGACCAACTGGCTGGCGGGCAGGCCACGAAACTCGTCCTCGGATACCGAGAAGCTGACCACCGGGCAGGTTTCGGCGGTCAGGCCGGCGGCGGCGTATTCCTTGAAGAAGGGCACGTTGGTATCGCCGTTGAGGGTGTTGATGATACAGGCGTCACCGGAGGCGGCGAACTGCTTGATTTCGGCGATGATCTGCTGGTAGTCGGTGTGGCCGAAGGGCGTGTATTTGCCGGCGGAGATGATCTTTCCGGATGCGTCCTTGGTGAAACCGCCGCCGATGTTCTCAAGGGGAACCTTCTTGGAAAGAAGATACTCGAGGAGAATCAGGTTGGTGGTCTGCGGATAGACGTAATCCGAGCCGATCAGATAGAACTTCTTCTTGCCTTCCTCGAGCATGTAATCCACGGCGGGAGTCGCCTGCTGGTTCACCGCCTCCGCAGTGTAGAAGATGTTGGGAGACATTTCCTCGCCCTCGTATTGGACTGGATAAAAGAGCAGGCCCTTCTTTTCCTCGAAGACCGGGAGCACGGACTTGCGGCTGACGGAAGTCCAGCAACCGAAGGTGACGGCCACCTTGTCCTGCTCCAGAAGCTGCTTGGCCTTTTCCGCGAACAGCGGCCAGTTGGAGGCTCCGTCGGCGACGACGGGCTCGATCTTCCTGCCGAGAACCCCGCCGCTGGCGTTGATCTCGTCGAAGGTGAAGAGCAGGACATCGCGGAGCGATGTCTCGCTGATGGCCATGGTGCCGGAGAGCGAGTGAAGCACGCCGACCTTGACAGTGTCCTGGGCGGCAAGGGTTCCGTGGCCGATGGTGAGGGCGGCGAGAGCCGCTGAAATGGTACGGGGGATCATTGGATTGGGATGCTTGGTTTGATTTAACAGGGAGGTTGCCGCGATCCGCTCCGTGGAACGGACCGCGGCTGGAGGTTGGGGATGGAGAATCGCGGGATATCAGAACTTCAGCAGCGCCTGGACGCCGGTGAAGAACACGTCGGACTTCGAATCCGTGTAGCTGACTTCGGCGCGGACGAGGAAGTGCTCGTTGAAGCTGTACGAAGGCGAGATCGTGTACTTGTAGTTGTCCGGAGCGGTGACGGTGGGTCCGGTGGATTCGACCTCGTCGATACCGAAGCGCAGCACGGTGGAGAACTGGTCGGTGAAGGCGTATTTGAGGAATGCGAGCCCGCCGACCGCGCTGTTGGCGCCGCTCAGGGTGTTGTCGGCGTAAATGATTTCGCCGGCGATCATGAGTTTGTCCGTGATGTCGTAACTCGCCCAGAAGTCGAGGGAGTAGAAATCGGAAAGTCCGTCGGTGTCGTCATAGGCGGCACCACCCCAGAGGGTGACCTTGTCGATACCCTTGTAAACGACGTAGGCTTCGTAGCCCAGACCGTTGCCCCAATCGCCGTCGCCTTCCCAGAAGCTGGGTCCGCGGATGGAGTCGGAGAGACTGAATCCCGCGCCCCAGATGTCGGTGCTGTAATCCACCTTCACGCCGGTGTGGTAGGCGGGGACGCCTCCCGTGGTGCTGTTGGCGTAGGAGAGCTGATACATGTTGACGGTATCGAAGGCCTCAAACCCGAGGTAGCTGAGGTATTTTCCGCCGGTGATCTTGAAGTTGCCCGTGGTGTAGGTGGCGTAGGCATCGAGAATGCCCGCCTCGCTGCCACCGGCAAACGAGTTGGCTCCGGAGTTGGGCGAGTAGAAGAAGCTGCCATAGGCTGCGAACGGCCCCTGGGTAGCCTCAATGCCGAGTTTCACGGCGTCGAACGGCGTGCCGAGGTCGAACAGCGATTCGTCATCACCACCACCCTCGAAGTCGGAGTAAGTGTAAGAGGCGGCGGCGTATCCGCTGATCTTGAGCCAGTCCGGCGTGGTGACCGGAGCCGGCGCCGCAGCGGTGGTTTCGGTGGTGCCGGCGGTCGCTCCGGCCGATGCGATGGCGATGGCCAGTGTGGGCAGGCCGATGATTTTAAGGCAATGCTTTGATTTCATATCCGGTGTGTTTGGTTCGTGGAGTGCGGCATTTGGCCGCGCCTGATCGTTGAGCGTGATCCGTGCCAGCGTTCTGCAAAATGTTTGATAAAACCGTGCATATATTGCTGCATCTAACAACCGACAGGCATGTGATGAACGGCCTTCACTGAAACCGGCAAGCGGAATGAATTTCGCGCATTCGTGACCGCGAACGGTCCGCCCCGCTTCATGGAATCGATCATGCCGGCTCCCCCGGCAAGTCCGGCGGGATCTCAGACTGTTAGAAACTCGCGGATGATCGCGTCGCTCAGGTCCGGCATCGGGCCGGCGGCGGCCACGGCCCCGCGTTCGAGGATGGCGAAGTCATCGCCGAGTTCCTTGCAGAAGTCGAGATATTGCTCGACGAGCAGGATGCTCATGCCGCCTTCGGCGCGGAGCATGCGGATGGCCTCGCCGATCTGGTCGATGATGTTGGGCTGGATGCCTTCGGTGGGTTCGTCGAGGATGAGCAGGGTGGGCATGGTGAGCAGTGCCCGCCCGATGGCGAGCTGCTGCTGCTGGCCGCCGGAGAGCATGCCGCCCTTGCGTTTGAGGAATTCCCTGATGATGGGGAAAAGAGTGTAGATGCGGTCGAGCTGCGCGGCATCAACCTTCATGCCGCGGGCCCGGGTGCCGATGAGGAGGTTCTCCTGAACGGTGAGATGGGGAAAGATTTCACGGCCCTGGGGGACATAGCCGATTCCGAGGCGGGCGCGCTCGGCGGTTGACAGGCGTTCGATGGATTTGCCGGCGAAGGAGATTTTTCCCGCATCGACGGGCAACAGGCCCATCAGTGCCTTGAGCGTGGTGCTTTTGCCGACGCCATTGCGGCCCATCAGGCAGAAAACCGTGTCCGGGCGGATGTCCAGACTCACTCCGCGGAGAATGGGGCTGCCACCGATGGAGAGGCGGAGGTCCGAAATCCGGAGGCTATGGCCATTGAGGGTGGCGGTCATGAGGTGATGAGGGGAGGTGCGGGTTTGGTGGCGGTTGAAGGCGAGTGGCCCGGAACGGATTCATGCGGCCTTGGACTTCCGCCCGAGATAGACCTCCATGACACGTTCATCGCTTTGCACGCGGTCCACCGGGCCCTCACAGAGGACATGTCCCTGGTGCAGGACGGTGACCTTGCGTCCTTGTGATATCTGGCGGACGAATGTCATGTCATGTTCGATGACGACGATGGTGTGTTTGCCGGCGAGCGACAGGAGGAGTTCGCCGGTGCGGTGGGTTTCCTCGTCGGTCATGCCCGCCGCCGGTTCGTCCACCAAAAGAAGCCGCGCCTCCTGGGCGAGCAGCATGCCGATTTCAAGCCATTGCTTCTGGCCGTGGGCCAGGGTGCCCGCCTTGCGCGATGCGTGCGGGGCGAGCTTGATGGTGTGAAGGATCTCGGCGATGCGGTCCTGCTGCTCGGATCCGAGTTTCCCGAAGATGCTGTTCCAGATGCCGCGGGATCCGGCGAGCGAGAGCTCGAGGTTCTCGAAGACCGTGTGATCCGTATAGACGGTGGGGGTTTGGAACTTGCGGCCGATGCCAAGACGGTAGATTTCGTATTCGTTAAGCCGGAGCAAGTCGTGTTTGGCATCATCCCAGACAAGCGTGCCGTGATCGGGCTTGGTGCGGCCGGTGATCAAATCGAGAAATGTGGTTTTGCCAGCGCCGTTGGGTCCGATGACGGTGCGGAGTTCGCCTTCGTCGAGATAGAAGTTGAGATCATTGATGGCCTTGTAGCCGTCGAACGACTTGTCGAGACCTTCGGCGGCGAGGAGAAACGGTTTCCTGGTAAGCGGAGAGGAATGATCCATGCGGGGGAATGATTGCGGTGATTCAGGGATCGGTGACGGTGGACTCTCCCGGAGCGTTGTCGTTCGCGAAGCGGGCACGCGTCAGGCGGCGGTATGCGGACGCCAATTGCGCGGGCAGGCCGACAAGGCCCTTGGGCATGAACAGAACGACCAGGACGAACGAACCGCCTAACAGAAGCGGCCAGAAGTCGGCGGTGGCTCCCGAGGATGCCCAGCTTTTGAGGGCATTCACACTGACGGCCCCGAGCACTGGTCCGACGATGGTGCCGCGCCCGCCGAGGGCCACCCAGACGACAGCCTCGAGGGATTTGCCGGTTTCCATTTCGCTGGGGTTGATGATGCCGACCTGCGGCACGAAAAGCGCGCCGGCGAACCCGGCGATGACCGCGCTGATGACAAAGACGAAGAGCTTGTAGTTGGCGGCTGCGTAACCGGAGAAAAGCACCCGGTTTTCCGAGTCGCGGATGGCGCGCTGGATCAGGCCGAAGCGGGTGTGGGTGAGCCATTTGCAGAAGGCGACGACGCCCACGAGCAGGAGCGCGGTGGCAATGTAGAGTCCGCGCTTGGTGCCGATCTCGCGCAGGTCGAATCCGAGAAGCGTGCGGAAGTCGGTGAAACCGTTGTTGCCGCCCATCAGCAGTTCGTTGCGGAAGAACAGCAGGGCCGCGCCATAGGTGAGGGCCTGGGTGAGGATGGAGAAATAAACGCCTTTGATCCGCGAGCGGAACGCGAGATAGCCGAAAACAAAGGCCAGCAGACCGGGGACCAGAACCACCATCAGCATCGCGAAGGGGAAGCTGGAGAACGGAAGGAAAAACGACGGCCACTCGCTGCGGCCAAGCATGGTGAGGAAGGTCGGAAGCCCATCACCCCCAACCGACCTGAGAAGGTGCATGCCCATCACGTAACCACCCAGCGAAAAGAACAGCGCCTGGCCGAGACATAACAGGCCGGTGTATCCCCAAAGCAGGTCGATCGAAATGGCGAGGATGCCATAACAGAGGTATTTTCCCCAGTTGCCCAGGGTGAAGTCGCTGATCAGCCCCATCATGTTCAGGGCGGGCATGACGACCACCAGGAAAACTCCCGCGGCGACGAGCAGGGGAGTGTGGAGCCGGCTGGACAGGGGTGTGCGGTTCATCGGTCAGTCGAGGCTGCGGGAGCGGGTGACGAAAAGCCCTGCGGGCCGCCATTGGAGGAACAGGATGATGGAGGTGAGCACGAGGATCTTGCCGATGACCGGGTTTCCGAGATACTGCTGGAGCGACTGGTCCGCCAGACCGATGCCAAGCGCGCTGATGACCGTGCCGAGGATGTTGCCAACACCGCCGACAACCACGGTCATGAACGAATCGACGATGTATAGCTGTCCCATGGTTGGGCCGACATTGCCAATCTGCGAGAGAAAGGCTCCGGCGAGGCCGGCGAGGCCGCAACCGAAGGCGAATGTGAAGGTGTTCACACGTTCGGTGCGCACGCCCATGCAGGCGGCCATGTTGCGGTTCTGCATCACCGAGCGGATCAGCAGGCCGAGTGGTGTCTTGTTGAGCACCAGCCAGGTGATGACGATCAGGAGGATGGCGAAGGCGATCACGAAGACACGGTTCCAGCCGAAGATCACATCATTGACCGTCCAGTTTCCCGAGAGCCAGTTGGGGCTGGTAACCTGCACGTTGTTTGATCCGAACACGAACTTGAGGATCTGCTGGATGACCAGGGAGATGCCCCAGGTGGCGAGCAGCGACTCCAGTGGGCGCTTGTAGAGGAAACGGATCACCGAACGTTCGAGGACGATTCCCACCAGCGCCGCGACCAGGAAGCTCGCCGGGATGGCGAGGATGAAATAGGTGTTCGCGCCATTGGCTAATCCCAGACCCGGAAGGCTCACCGAGACGCCGAAGGGCGAAAGCGCGAGCCCTCCCGCAAAGACATTCTGAATGACATAGGTGGTGTAGGCGCCGATGGCGATGAACTCACCGTGGGCCATGTTGATGATGCCCATCAGTCCGAAGGTGATGGCGAGGCCGATGGCGACGACCAGCAGAACCGAGCCCAGCGACAAACCGCGGAAGGCGGTGCCGATGGCATTGATCGTGGAAATGTGCGCGTCAATGGATGCGAGGGCCGCCCGGCCGGCCTTGGCCTCGTTGGCATTTCCCGCGGCTTCCGCGGCCCTGACGAAATCCCTCAGCACGTCGCGGGCGGCCAGTGGCTGCAATTCGTCGAGGGTTTGGCAGGCCGTGAGCCGCTCGGCGGGATCGGCCGACTTCAACCGAATGATGGCGATGGTTTCATCCAGGGCCCGCATCGCGTCGGAATCCTTCTCGGTTGACCTGAGCGCGAGCAGCGCAGGCAGCTTGTCCGGGTTCTGACCCATCGCCGAGTCGCGGATCGCCCTGACGCGCCTTGCCTTGTCCGGATCCGCGAGCGCGGCGAGGTCGGTGACTTCCTTCATGGCGCGCCGGAGGCCGGAATCGGTATCCGCCAACTCCACCGCGTCCGGATTGATCCGGATGGGGGAACCATCGGCTGCGGTCAGCGGTTTGCCATCGATCACCTTGAGCGCTGCGGACGAGCCATCGGCATCGGCAGTTCCTGTTAGAGTCACCGGAGTGACGACGCCGGAATCATCCTCGTGAAGATAGATTGCGCCTCCCTTCCACTGATTGAGCCACAAGACAGCCTCCGGAGTGGGAGTGGCCTTGAGCGAAAGCACGGCTTGGCGCTGGCCCTCCGCGTTGTCCGCGGTGATCGCGGCGACAATGGTTTCCCTGACGCCAGGCGTTTCACCGATGGCGACCATCGGGAACAACAGCCAAAGGCCGAAGAGAAACCGGATGAGTGCCGTTTTCCGATGTACTGGCATGTCCATGCTTCGACGGCCTGCCAAGCACTCGATGTGCCATCGGAATGGATTTTCGGATCAGTGGGATCCACCACTGACATCGATATCGAGGCGGACGACTGAAGTCTGAGAGGTTCATCCGTAAGATCGGCGTCACAATTCGCCCATCTAACATGAACTCGATTCATGATGGAGTTCTTGAATACCGGTGATCGTCTGAGCAAACGAGATCCAATCAATTAAATCGGTTCATGATCGGGAGTTGGGTGACACCATCAGCGATCAGGCGGAGGTGCCAACGGTTCCGTTTCGGAAGACCCCGCTGAAAAAGATCCGCGCTGCCGGGATGTTCCAAGACAGATCGCGGCAACGGGCGCCAGCGCCCCGCCAGCAACGGTGATGCGGTCGGCCGACGGCAAGCCAGGGAATCCGTCCCTGTGGCCCGCCAAATGGTGGCAACCGGGGTGGCTCGGCGCGTCGATGGCGGCGAGAAGGGATAGGGCCCGCGTCGCAAGCTCGCCCCGAACGGCTTGGAGAGGGATGGCGGTTCGACTGCGTGCCCGATCAGGTCCGCAAATTGCCCTCGACGCCCGATGGGTTCGACTTCAGCCTCTCCGGGACATTTCCCCACCCATGAACTCAAAACTCATCGCAGGCGCCGCGATTCTGGCGCTGCACGGAGCCGTCCTCGCGGGCGGCGAAGGCTGGTCGTCCGACTACGAGGCATCGAAAAAACTCGCCGCCGAGACCAAGAAGGACCTTCTCATCGACTTCACCGGTTCCGACTGGTGCGGTTGGTGCATCAAACTCAATGACGAGGTCTTCAAGCACGAACCCTTCAAGGCCGGCGTGAAGGATTCGTTCGTCCTCGTCGAACTGGATTATCCGAATGACAAGTCGAAGCTTTCCGAAGCGACCATCAAGCAGAACGAGGAGCTCGGAAAAAAATACTCCGTCCAAGGCTATCCCACCATCCTGCTTTGTGATGCCGAGGGAAAACCCTATGCGTCCACCGGCTATCAGCCCGGAGGTCCGGAGAAATACGTCGAACACCTCAACGAGCTGAGGGGAGCGAAGACGAAGCGCGACGAGGCCTTCGCCGCCGCCGCCAAGGCCGAAGGGGTGGAAAAGGCCAAGGCGCTTGTTTCCGCGCTCGATTCGATGGGCCTCGACGATACCATGGTGGCAAGTTTCTATGGCGACATCGCCACCCAGATCACCGCCGCGGATCCCAAGGACGAGACCGGGTTTGCGAAGAAAGCCGCGGCCAAGAAGCGTCTCGCGGACTTCGAGGACAAGCTTCAGGCGCTCGGGCGCAAGAAGGATCATGACGGGGCGCTCGCGCTGGTCGCCGAAGCCCTCAAGGAAGGCGGATTCGACAAGGAAACCACCGAGCAAATGATGCTGACCCGCGCGGTGATTCTGATGCAGCAGCAGAAATTCGACGAGGCGCTCAAAGCTGTCGACGAGGCCAAGGCCGCGCATCCGGACAGCCAAATGGGCGAACAGATCGATGCGTTCCGCGCGCAGATCGAAGCGCGCAAGGCCGCCGCCGCCGGGGGCACCGGTGAGGACGCCGAAGAGGAAGAGGAGGAGTGATCCCCCGCCCTCACGAAGATTGATTTTCACGCCGTCCCGGACTCCGGGGCGGCGTTTTCTTTTGCGGTTGAGTCCGCGGATTCCCGGATGAAGATCCGGCCATGCGGATCGAGATCCTCAACACCGGCACCGAACTTTTGCTTGGCAACACCGTCAACACCCACGCGGCGTGGTTCGGGCGCGAGCTGTTCAAACTCGGCCTTCGCATCGCCCGGCAGACGACGGTTCCGGACGGCGATGCGATCCGCGAGGCGCTGTCCGAGGCGATCGCCCGCGCCGATGCGGTGATCGTCACCGGCGGCCTTGGCCCCACCAGCGATGACCTGACGCGTGAAATCACGGCTGCGGTTCTCGGAGTCGATCTCATCACCGACGAGGCCGCGCTTCGATCCATCGAAGGTTTCTTCGCCTTGCGCAACCGGCCGATGGCGGAGGCGAACCTCAAGCAGGCACTCGTGCCGGTGGGCGCGGACGTGTTGCCGAATCCGAACGGCACCGCGCCCGGTGTCTATGTGCCGCCACGCCTGAACGGCCGGGCCAACTGCGCGGTGTTTCTCCTGCCCGGGCCGCCACGCGAACTCTATCCGATGGTTGACGCCGAGGTGGTGCCGCGCCTTCGCGCACTGTCGGGTGTGGAAACCCCGCCATCGGTCGCGGAGCTGAGGTTCACCGGCATCGGTGAAAGCGATTTCCATCAGGGTATCGATGCGGAGCTGGCACGGATTGAAGGACTGGAGTTCGGCTACTGCGCCCACATCGGCGAGGTGGAGTTGCGATTGATCGGCTCGCCCGACGTGATCGGCCGCGGGAAAGCCATCGCCCTCGGAAGTTTCAGCAAGCATCTGATCAGCGATGACGGTTCCACTCTTGAGACGGTGGTGGTGCGCCTTCTAACGGAAAGGCGGATGAGCCTCGCCACCGCCGAAAGCTGCACGGGCGGGCTGATTTCCTGCCGCATCACCGATGTGCCGGGGTCCAGCGCGGTGTTCACCCATGGCTTCGTGACCTATGCGAACGATGCCAAGATTTCCCTGCTGGGTGTTTCGCCGGAGGCACTCGAAACCCACGGTGCGGTCAGCGAAACCGTCGCCCGCCAGATGGCGGAAGGCGCACTCATGCACGCCGGAGCGGATATCGCTGTGGCCGTCACCGGCATCGCGGGACCGGATGGCGGCACCCCGGAAAAACCGGTGGGCACCGCATGGATCGGCTTGGCGGCGAAGGGTTCGGAAACCACCGCCTTCAAGGTCTTTCACCCGCGCAACCGCCATGACTTCAAGCTGGCGGTCAGCCAGGCGGCGCTGGAGGCGGTGCGGCGCAAGCTGGTCGCGGGATGAGGCCGCTATTCGAGCCCTTCGAGGGCTTTTTTCATATCATCGGGAGATAACAACTCCGGCAGAATCACCGGTTCCTTGCCGGGAGCGAGCAGGACGTTCACCGGAATGGCCGTGCGGCCGTATCCGCGCAGCGCCTCTTCGATTTCCGGATTCGGCTTGGTTTTGTCCGCCTTGAGCGCGACCACACCCTTGCGGTTCATCAGGGCGATGACTTCCTCGGTGTAGGCGCGTTTCTTGTTCACCTGGCAGGTGGCGCACCACTTCGCGGTGAAGTCGATGTAAACGGGTGTGCCCTCATCCAGCAGTTCCTCCTGTTTCTCCATCGACCACGGCAGCCATTCGAGGGTGGAGGGCTTGGGAGGCTTGGCCAGATAGAGACCGGCGGCGGCGAACAGAGCGGTGAAGACCAGCGCGGCGCCGCGGGCTTTCCCGCTACGGTATGGCAGATTCCAGCGACCGTGGATCCAGCAGGCGACGGCGATGCAGCTCAGGCCGAACACCGGGCCTAACAGATTGTCGAGATCGATCAGGCCGGCGTAAACCCACAACAGGTAACCGGCGGTGGCGAAGAGCAGGAATGACATCGCCTGCTTGAAGCTCTCCATCCACGGCCCGGGGCGCGGGAGGAAGTCGATCAGCTTCGGAAAAGCCGAGAGCACCAGATAGGGCAGCGCGAGCCCCATCGCCATCGCGCCGAAGGCGGTGAAAAACTGGAACGCCGGCAGCGCGATCGCCGCACCAATGGCCGCGCCGAGGAAGGGAGCCGAGCAGGGCGTCGCGACCACCGTGGCGAGCACGCCGGAGAAAAACGAACCCGCAAGTCCTTGCTTCGACTGGAGCGAACCACCCACCGAGGTGGCGGACGCACCGATCTCGAAGACGCCGAACATGTTCAGCGCGAGCACGAACATCAGCAGCATCAGCGAAAGCACCACCCACGGTTCCTGAAGCTGATAGCCCCAGCCGCGGGACTCGCCGCCGGCCGAACGGAGCGCGAAGAGGATGCCGCTGATCACCGCAAACGACGCCAGCACGCCAAGCGCGAAGATGATCCCGTGCATCACGATTTTCCTCCGATCCGATCCCGCCTGTTGAACGAAACCCATGATCTTGAGCCCGATGACCGGAAACACACAGGGCATCAGGTTGAGAATGAGCCCTCCCAGCAGCATCCCGCCGAGGATGGGCAGATACCTCGAAATCGGCAGCGATTCCCGGGGCGCGGATGGGGCTGCTCCGATTTTCGTGAGGGGAACCGCGACGGCTTTCGCACCTAACAGAATTCCGGAAAACGCGTCGCCCTGCGGAATGTCGTTTTCAATCGCATCCTTGGTCGCGCGCGGCAGCCGGATTTCCCATGCGTCTCCTGCGCGGGTGATGGAACCGCCGGAGCTGACGGATTTCACGAATGGTTGGTCCGGCACGAAGTCAACCGGATCGTTTTCGAGCGCGCCGGGCGGCTTCACCCGCAGCAGGATGTTTTCGCCGTCGGGCGAGGCGCTGAAGGACCAACCATCGGCCGTCGCGGGGAGCTTTGCGCGCGCGGCGGCGAAAACAGCGGCAGCCGTCGGGTGCTTCTCCGTCGTGGCGGTAACCGGCAGCGTGAGGGTGAAGGATTCGTTCTCGTTGATGCACGCCTCTTCACAAATCTGCCAGGTGGCATCCGCCGTGAGCGTGACGGTTTCACCCACCTTGATGGATGCCGGGGCGCTCAGGTCGACGAGAAACACCGGGTTGCCACTGTAGATGAAGCTTTTGCCGAAGAACCCATCCTTCACCTCGGGCACCGGCCATTGGATCGGCCCGGCCTGGAATCCCTCCGGGAGCGTCCACTTGATATCGGGCGGAAGTTCGATGCCGCCGGTGTTGCGATAGTAGCTATGCCATTTCTCCGGATGGGCGAGGCTCAGCGCGACGGTGAACGTGGAGCCCGGCGCGATCGATTTCACCTCTGCGAGCAGGCTCGCGCTGGTGGCGGGCTCCGCGCCCGGGAGTTCGAATTGCGCGTCCGTTTCAAGCGTGAGGCAAAGCGACGGCAGCAGGACCGCGGCAATCGCGCGGAAAGCAGTGGGAAGATGCATGGTCATGGTTGTGATGCGGAAACCGCGGCGATCATCCATAAAAAGCGGGACGCCCACGGTTGTGGACGTCCCGGAGGATTTGGAAAGCCGATAAGACGGCCCATTCGGTAACAATCTGATCAGTAACGGCCGTACTGCTCCTGGTCGCGGGCATTGCCGTAAAGGGCGCCGGCGGTTCCGCCGCCCGCAGCGCCGATGGCCGCGCCTTCAAGTGCCCGGCCCGATTGGTGGCCGATAATGCCGCCCGCCGCCGCGCCGATCAATGCGCCGGTGGCCGCGCCACGCTGGGTGTTGGGACCGGCCGGGGCCGCGCAGTTTGAAAGGGCGATCACAAGGGCGGAACCGATGATGGTGGAAACGATGGTCTTCATGGATTTCAAGGTTGCCAAACGACTAACCCGGCTCCCGCCGATTTCAAGGACGAATCACCATTCTAACCTCTTTGACACCGCGCCCGGCATCATCCATCTTACCGCGCATGCAGGCCATGCAGTTCGAACAATCGGTCGTTTCCATCCTGAAACGCGACAAGCGCTTCGACCCGCACGCTTATTTCTTTCTCAAGGATGCGCTCGACTTCACGCTCAAGCGCGTGGCGGAGACCAATGGCGGCCAGGCGCGCCACGTGAGCGGTCCGGAGCTGCTTGAAGGCTTCCGCGACTGCGCGCTGGAGCAGTTCGGCCCGATGGCCGCCACGCTCATGAGCGAGTGGGGTGTCCGCAAGTGCCAGGATGTGGGCGACATGGTTTTCCACCTCATCGAGGAGCAGGTTTTCGGCAAACAGGAGTCCGACCGACGCGAGGATTTCTCCGAGGTTTTCGATTTCGAGGAGTCGCTGGTGAAGCCGTTCGTGCCCAGCCGCCTTGCTTCCGGTGGCGCGGCGCGCTCCCGCGCGACGTCGAAGGCAAAAGGCCCGGCCTGATCATTGACTCGTCCCGCCGTCCGGCGCGTCGGCGGTCTGCGCCGCGTTCACGAAGGCGTTGCGGATCGGTCCGCGGCGGCCAAGCGCGTCCACCGGCTGATGGGACGGCATCGCCTTGGGCGTGAGATCCATGCGCGCCGCCACCAGCGCGGTGAGCGCCAGCCCGACAAACCCGCCATAACCGATCGTAAAGGCCGTGATCATTCCGATCACGAACGGTGCGAAAACCAACAGTCCGATGAGCATGCCGCCGGGTTTCACCTCGTAAGCCATCACTGCCAGGCGCAGGCGTGATCTCGCCAAGGCCAGACCGATGATGGTGAAGCATGCGACCGCCGAAAGCGCGTTGATGAAATAAAGAATGCCGAATCCATCCGTCCGCGCCGCCGCCGCCGCCAACGGCACCGCGCAGCCACCCATCATGGACAACAGAAAAAGGAACATCACCGCAATTCTGGCCCCCACTCCCCTGAAGGCGGAGGCTCCGATGGCACCCGCTCCGATCATCGCCGAGCCGCCAAGCACCGTGCCCGCGCATGCCGCCTCGTGCCACCATTCGATGCCTCCCACCAGATATCTCACCACCATGTAGGGCAACAGCGAGACGAAGGTCACCACCGACAGACCCCACAGCGTGATGAACTTCCCAACCACCACTTTCCAGCGGTTCAGCTTGGTGAGCAGCAGCAGCTCGTGATTTCCCTCTTCGAGTTCCTGACCCATCAGCACCAGTCCGCCGAGCGGCATCAGCACCATGCACACCACCGCCACCACGATCCAGAACGGGCCGGACGAGGCCACCAACCACGGGTTGAGCACTCCGGCAAACCCGCTGTCAGCAGCCGTGTGACCGTTGCGGAATTCGGAAACCATCGCCACCAGCGCGAAAAACTGGATCGCCAGAAACGGCAGCACGAACCCGCTGCGCCGCAGGCTCTGCCGCAGCTCCTTGGCCATCATCGGATCAAGGCGCTCCGGCAAATCATGTTTGATCAAGGTCTCCAAGGCGCCGCAACCTGTCATTATCCGGCCGTCGGCGCAAGCGTCCCGAAGCCACGGCCTTGACCCGTCCCCATCGCGCGAACATCCTCACCCCGTGCGATCCATCCTCGTCACCGGCGGCAATGGCGGGCTGGGCCTGGCCATCGGTTCCCGTTTTCTGAATGACGACCCCGATGCGCGGGTCTGGCTGGGCGTCAGATCCAACCGCTCGAAGGCCGAGGCCCTTGCCGCCGCTTATCCCGACCGCTGCCGTCTCGCCGACCTCGATGTCACCGATCCATCGGCATGGGAGAAAACCGTCAGCCTGATCCTCGGAACCGACGGCCGCCTCGACGTGCTGGTCAACAACGCCGGACTGCACCGCGACTGCCTGCTCGCCGTCATGCCCGCCGAAACATGGCATCAGGTCATCTCCGCCAACCTCGACTCCGCCTATCACGGTTGCCGCGCCGTGGTCACCCCCATGATGCGCCAGCGCTCGGGGCGCATCATCAACATCGCCTCGCTCAGCGCCATCCTGCCGCCACTCGGGCAAACCAACTACGCCGCCGCCAAGGCCGGTGTCGTCGCTCTCGGCCGCACCCTCGCCAAGGAAGTGGCCCGCGCCGGCATCACCGTGAACTCCATCCTCCCCGGCTACATCGAAACCGAAGCGCTCGCGGACATGGATGACGAGGCGAAAAAACAGGCGAAATCCGCCATTCCCATGCGACGTTTCGGCAAACCGGACGAGGTCGCCGCGGCCGTCTATTTCCTTGCAAGCCCGGGGGCCGCCTATATCACGGGCGCGGCGTTGAAAATCGACGGCGGCGTGTTCTGACCACAACCATCATGCAAGGCGAGGAACTGAGACAGAAAATCAAGGAGGTCATGGTGGACGAGCTGATGCTCGACTACAAACCCGACGAGATCGGCAACCGGACCGCCATTTTCGGCGCACACGGCCTTGGCCTCGATTCGGTGGACGCCCTCCAGCTCGTCGTAGCGCTGGAAAAACACTTCGGACTGAAGATCGCCGATTCCGGTGCCGCCAAGGGCATTCTGGAAAACGTGGAAACCATCGCCGCCGAGATCGAAAAATCCGCCGCATGAGCGGCCACCCGCCGGCATGAAGGCCTTCGCGGTTTTTCTCCTCAAGCTCGCCCTCACCGCGCTCTGCCTGTGGTGGGCATTCTCGTCGGTCGAAATCGACCATTCGGTCCTCACCCGCCCCGGCGCTCTCGACTTCCGCTGGCTGGCCGGCGGGGTTTTCTTCGCCGGTCTCAGCGTCGTCCTTCAGGCGCTCCGCTGGCGCTGCTTTCTAACAGGCCAGTCGCTTCACGTCCACCCGGCCCGCGCGGTGGAACTCACCATGATCGACGGCCTCTTCAGCCTTGCCTCGGTGAGCGGCATCGGCGGTTCCGCCGCGCGCATCATCCTGCTGATGCGCGATCACCCGGGCCGCAAGCTCGTCATCGCCATGGCCGTCACCGCCGATCACCTCGCGGGGCTCGTTGCCATCGCCGTCCTGTTCTTCATCATGTCGGCCGCGCGCTTCGACGCCCTCGCCGATCCCAGCGTGCTCGGCCGCGGCGTGCTGCACTTCGCGTGGTTCTATCTGGGCGGCGGGCTAGCCATGGTCGCGCTCATTTTCCTCTTCGCCTCGCCGCCGCTTCACCGCCGCATCCACGCCAAGGGCCGCTTCGCCCGCTGGCCGCTGATGAAAAGCATCCCGGAAATCTACGATGTCTATCGTAGAAACTGGACTCACGCCGTCGCCGGTCTCGCCTTCTCATTCGCCATGCTCATCGCCTTCTTCACCTCCTACTTCTGCGGCCTGCGCGCCGTCGGCGGGGCCGCATCGTATGGCGACGTGCTCTCGGCCATGCCCGTCATTGACGCCATCAGCGGCATGCCCGTTTCCATCGGCGGCGTCGGCGTGCGCGAGAAACTCTTCCAGGTGCTGCTCCACGATCTCGACCGGGTCCCGGCCGAAACCGCCGTGGCGGCCTCGCTCGCCGGTTTCGCCTGCAACGCGTTCTGGGCGCTGCTCGGCGCCCTGTTCTTCCTGCGCAAACAGGATCGCATCCACAAGGCCGACCTCGCCAACCCGATCTAGACCGTTTGCCAAAAGTCCTTACCGAAACGGATTTGGATTAGGATGTGGTGTTTGTGCCGCTGCGCGGGAGGGATTTCACTATTCCGGCCTGTGA
>Ga0315904_10001466_pt1 | contig 37586 bp, 60 predicted proteins | sample LakEriMetagenome_6_FD_203529 | JGI IMG/M metagenome (GOLD analysis project Ga0315904, IMG submission 203529) | Freshwater fungal communities from buoy surface, Lake Erie, Ohio, United States - Buoy 12 MA120 | ecosystem: Environmental > Aquatic > Freshwater > Lake | place: USA: Lake Erie, Ohio... | reverse complement strand
ACACCGCACCCTCTGGCTTCAAAGCACTTGTCACGACTAATCTGCCAGAGCCGACTATTAAGCAGGGCGACGATTACTTTAATGCGGTGTTGTGGACTGGGGATGGCGCATCCACAAGATCGATTACTGGTGTTGGATTCGCACCTGATTTAGTCTGGGTTAAATCTAGAAGCACTACTGATGGTCATGCTCTTGCCGACTCTGTTAGAGGTATTTCAAATCAACTTTATTCAAATTCCACTGAAGTAGAGAACGCATTCAAACAGTTTGGTTTTGTTTCTAACAATACTTCTGATGGATTTTCTTTGTCCAGCGGAGGCTCAGGCGTTCAGACAGTAAACACAAATGGCACAACCTATGTCGCATGGAACTGGAAAGCCAATGGCGCAGGCTCAACCAACACCGCAGGCACGATTACCAGCACAGTCTCAGTCAATACGACGAGTGGGTTCTCGATTGTTACTTATACGGGAACGGGTGCTAATGCGACTGTTGGACATGGGTTGGGTGTTGCTCCACGGATGATTATTGTTAAAAGGCGTGACGCATCTGGGAATAATTGGAATGTATATCATGCCGTCATTGGAAATACTACTGCCATACTATTGAACGATATTTCCGCAACACAAACACCAAGTGCTGCATACTGGAACAACACATCGCCAACATCTTCGGTATTTAGTTTAGGGACTGGTGGAAATGGCAACTTACTGAATGGAACCTATGTCGCATATTGTTTCGCACCTGTCGCTGGCTATTCTGCGTTTGGGTCATACACAGGCAATGGTTCGACTGACGGGCCCTTCCTCTACACGGGCTTCCGTCCGAGGTGGGTATTAACAAAAGTAACTGCTGGTTCTGGTGCTCCTAATTCGTGGGTAATTCACGACACAGCCAGAGACACTTACAACTATATGGACAAAGAGCTATTCCCCGACGCTTCTACGGCAGAACAAGGATCAAATAATCGTGGTATGGATTGTTTGTCTAACGGCTTCAAGGTTAGGTCAGCAGATAATGTAATCAATACCAGTGGCGGAACCTACATCTACGCCGCCTTCGCAGAAAACCCCTTTGCCTACTCTCTCGCACGATAACTGGAGAACATAATGTTTTTACTTGATAACAAACCGATTTCGATTGACGCACCTTACACCGCACCAAACGGGACTAAGTACGCCAACTTGCGTGACCCTGCGGTTCGCTCTGCGCTCGGTGTAACAGAGGCTCCCGATCCTGAGTCTTACGATCAAAGATTCTGGTGGGGAGTCGGCAATCCTAAACTTCTCAATGACAGGGAAGAAGTAGACGAGGATGGCAATCCTATGTTCGTCAAAGTCTACGATGCAGAGACTGAGACAATGGTGGACTCAGATGAGCGTCTGGTGACTAAGGGACTCAAGAGCCAATGGATCGCACAGGTTAAGCAGACCGCAGGCTTGATGCTTGCACAGACCGATTGGATGGTGATCCGCAAAGCAGAGCGTGGAGTAGATATTCCACAGACTGTACAGGATAAACGTACTGCTATAGTTGCTGAAGCAGATAGATTAGAAACTGCAATCACTGCTTGTACCACTGTGGAGCAATTGATTGCTGTTGTTAGCAACCAGTCTTGGGAGTAAGTAAATGGCAATGGAACACATCAGTGAAACAGGCAAGCATGTTGGTGACGCTGTTTCAATAGTTACTGTAGTAGGTACATTGGCACAGGTGCTCCCAAGCATTGCTGCTATATTTACTATTGTGTGGACTTCCATTCGTATTTACGAAACTGAAACTATTCAGAAACTGTTAGGTAAAAAGAAAGTAGAAGATGTCAAGGAAGATTAGTTTAGCCAAGACTAAGACCACCACTGCTAAGGATACTATATACACTGTACCAGTTAAGAATACTGGTCTATGGAGTGTGATGTATGTAATCTCTACTGGCGGTACTAATACTCCTTCAGTGTACTGGTATGATCATTCTGCTAATACTGAGTATGTAGTTTTTAGCGGTAAGAATCTTGGAGCAGGTGAGTATATTCTTCTTAACCAAGCTGAAGTAGCAATTCAAGAGAACGATGAAATAAGAATATCTCAGTCAGGAACCAGTAGTGTGACTTATATTTTTACTTTGGAGTTAGTCCCTAATCAAGCAACTCAATTTCATGGAGCGTAATTATGAAAGAATTTAAACCCTGTCCTGGTTGTCCTACTCCTGCTAAGTGTAAGAAAGCTGGCAAGTGTATGAAGAAGAATTCTAAGAAACCTGCTAAGAAGAGTTACTAATGAAGCAAGGACTCTATGCCAACATTAACGCTAAGAGAAAGCGTATCGCTGCTGGCTCTGGTGAAAAGATGCGTAAGGTTGGTAGCAAAGGCGCACCATCTAATCAAGATTTCAAAGATGCAGCCAAAACTGCTAAGAAAAGGAAGAAGTAATGCCACTCAAGTCTGGTAAATCAAAGAAGGTAATCTCTGAGAATATTCGAACAGAGATGAAAGCAGGATATCCTCAAAAGCAAGCCGTTGCTATTGCGCTTGCTAAAGCAAAAATGAAAAAGAAGAAAAAGAAGAATGGTTAAGAAAGTTTATCAGAACCCTGAAGGTGGTTTAAACGCTAAAGGCAGGGCTTACTTTAAAGCCAAAGAAGGAGCCAATCTTAAACCACCAGTATCATCAGAGCAAGCAAAGAAGTCACCAACAGCGGCAAAGCGTAGGAAGTCATTTTGCAGTAGGATGTCAGGTGTTCCTGGGCCACTGAAGGATGAGAAAGGTAGACCAACCCGTAAAGCATTAGCACTTCGTAAATGGGATTGTAAATAATGGCTAATCCAACATACTTAGAATTAGTTAACGAAACACTGGTAAGACTTAGAGAGCCTGAAGTCACTGCAGTGACTGATAATGCTTATTCTAAACTAATCGGTAAATATATTAACGATGCAAAGCGTCAAGTAGAAGATGCTTATAACTGGAATGCTCTGTCAGAGACACTTACTGTTGTTACATCAGCAAATTTGTTTAACTATGTGTTGACTGGTGTTGGGCAAAGATTTAGAGTATTAGATGTAATCAATCAAGAAAGTAATGGTTTCTTGTACAATGAAACAACTTCTAAGATGAATGAATTGTTTCTAAATACCTCTGGTGCTGTATTAACTGGACCGCCTGATAGATATAACTTCAACGGTGTTGACTCTAATGGAGATACACAAGTTGACTTGTACCCTATTCCTAGTGGTGTATATAATATCTTCTTCAATGTGATTAAACCACAAGCACCTTTGACAGCCAACGCAAATCAACTTAAAGTTCCATCAGAGCCAGTGATATTCCTTGCTTATAGCAAAGCATTGCTTGAGCGTGGTGAAGATTCTGGTATTTCTTCTACTGAAGCGTATCAGCTTTATCTTCAGTCGTTGTCTGATCACATCGCTGCTGAAGCAAATCGTTATCCTGATGAACTTACTTGGAATGGTGTGTAATGCGTCCAATACTAACAGCATCTATAGGTGCGCCAGGGTTTCTAGGGCTTAATCTTCAAGAAAGTTCTGTGCAGTTGTCTAGTGGTTATGCACTAGTGGCTCAGAACTGTGTTATCGATAGATATGGTCGTATCGGTGCTAGGAAAGGGTGGACTGCTGTTAACAGCACAGTCAATACTGATCTTGGTGCAGGTAATCCTGTAGAGTTTATCTTTGAGATGGTTGATAATGGTAATACAACCACTATCTCTGCTGGTAATAATAAGTTGTTTACTGGCACTACGACAATGACTACCAAGACAGTGCGTAATGCTGATAACTCTGGTAACGCTACTTACACGATTACTGGTAACAACTGGCAAGCAGCAGCGATACCTTATGGTGATGGTCCTGACGCTATATCCCATGCTTATCTTGCTCAGGCAGGGCATCCCACACTTGTGTACCATGAGTTGCCTACTAGTGGTGGTGGTGGACATGACCACGACAGTGGTACTTTTGGTTTCCAACAACTAGGTGATGTAGGCACACTACCTCCTGGTTATACTACTTCAGATTTTAAACCTAACTGTGCTTTATCAGCGTATGGTCGTATCTGGTTAGCAGATATTATTAACGACAACCAAACAGTTTACTTTAGTAGATTGTTGGATGGTTCAGATTTCAGTGGTGGTGATTCTGGATCTTTATCATTGAATTCAGTATTCCCAAACAATGATAACATTGTAGCACTAGCCGCACACAACGGATTCTTGATTGTGTTTGGAAGAAACAACATTGCAATCTATTCTAATCCTATTGATGTCACTGCTTTGGCTTTGGCAGACTTTATCCCTAATGTTGGATGTATCTCTAGGGATTCTGTAGTATCTACTGGTACAGATATTTTGTTTCTCTCTGATGCTGGTGTTCGTAGTTTACAGCGAGTGATTCAAGAGAAGTCTCTGCCATTTAGAGATGTATCAAAGAATGTTCGTGATGAATTGATTAGTAATGTTAACTCTGAGACAGCCGCTAATATAAAGGCAGTATATTATGATAGAGATGCTTTTTATCTTCTTAGTCTTCCTGCCACTGGTTTTGTATATTGCTTTGACACTAGAGCATATCTCCAAGACGGATCATCAAGAGTAACTATTTGGGATAGTATTCTACCAAAGGCTTTCTTCGTCAATCGTAATAAAGAACTGTTGATTGGTAAACCTGGCTACATTGGTAAGTATTCAGGTTACACAGATAACTCTGCTTCTTATCGATTTAGATACTTTACCAACTACTTTGACTTTGAGAAACCAACTCAGTTAAAGATCCTGAAAAAGATTGGCTTTGTTATCATTGGTGGCTCTGGTGAAGAGTTGGCTATCAAATATGGGTTTGATTACACAGAAAATTACTTAGCAGTAACAAAAATACTTGACATTGCTGAAGTTTCGGAGTATAATTCGGCTCAGTACACAGATCCTTTTGATAATAACAACGACGAGGCTGTAGCCGCTTTTTACTCTGGTGGTATTGTGTTAGAAAAATTCAACATAAATGCTGGCGGTAACGGCACTGTTGTTCAATTAGGATTAGAAGCAGACATCGATGGTAATCCTCTGTCTATTCAAAAAATAGATGTTTTCGTTAAGCAAGGAAAGACAATATAATGGCTAACTACACAAAAGCAACTAACTTTACAGCAAAGGATGGGCTACCTGCTGGTAACTCCAGTAAAGTTGTTAAAGGTTCTGAACTAGATACAGAGTTTACTGCTATTGCTGCTGCTGTCGCTAGTAAGGCAGACAGTAACAGCCCTACCTTTACTGGTACTCCACTAGCACCTACGGCTAACTCAGGCACTAATAATACTCAACTCGCTACTACTGCGTTTGTAACCACTGCTGTTGCTGCTTCATTCCCTAGTGGTGGTATTATTATGTGGTCTGGGTCTATTGCTTCTATCCCATCAGGATGGTATCTCTGTAATGGCTCTAACGGCACTCCAGACCTTCGTAACAGGTTTGTTGTAGGTGCTGGTAGTACCTATGCAGTAGACGCTACAGGAGGCTCTGCTGATGCGATTGTAGTGTCACATACGCACACTGCATCTACAACAGTATCTGATCACCAGCACTATGTAGCCGCTAATGTTAACTCTGGTCCTTCTATTCCCCCTAATCTTTCTTCTTCTCAATATCTTTCATATAATAGCCAAGGAGGTTCTGGTGGTTTTAATGAGGCATATAGTTTCCAGGGAGTAGCTACTGTTGCTAATGTAGGCTTATCTAGTAATCCTACATCAAGTCAAACAGGCTCTACTACTGTTAATTCAACAGGTTCTTCTGGTACTAACGCTAACCTACCCCCGTACTATGCACTTGCGTATATTATGAAAGCTTAATGAAAGTACCAGTATTAGATACAGATGATTTTGTTTTATATTTAGAAGAAGTCGGAGAAAATAGTTTTGTACACTGTGATGTTTTAGCAAAGTGGAATAAAACAACAAAGCAAAGATTAAAACTAGCATTTGATTTATTAACACAAGAGTATGGTAAAGAGTTATATGCGCTTCATACTCCAGCAGATAAGAAACATGAGAAATTTTTAAAGATGTTTGATTTTTCTTATCTTCAATCAATCAAAGGAAATGATGGTAATGACTATGATGTTTATATCTGGAGATAGTTATGGGTATTGAAGCCGCACTCATCGGTGGTGGTTTAGGTCTAATTGGTTCTTCTATGGCAGGAAGGTCTGCTGAAAGAGCCGCTAATACAGCCGCAGATGCTCAATTACAAGCAGCACAAATAGCCGCTGAAGAAGCACGATTCCGTCCTGTTGGTATCACCAGCAGGTTTGGTACTAGTGCTTTTCAGTTTGGTCCTGAAGGACGATTGGCTGGTGCGAGTTATACTGCATCACCAGAGATCCAAGCATTACAGAATAGATTATCTGCTTTGTATGGAGATAGTCTTGGACTTGCTGAAATGGCTCCTGAGACTGCTAGAGGCTTGTTTAACCTTGGTACTGGTTATCTATCAGAGACTCCTGAAGCAGCACGACAGCGTATCTTTAATCAACTCCAGGCTGTTCGTGAGCCAGCCCAGATCAGAGAAGAGCAAAGACTTGGCGCTGGTGTCTTTGGGCGTGGTAGAGCAGGGTTGAATATCTCAGGCATGGGCCAACCAGAATTGTTCTCTCTTGCTAGGGCTAGAGAAGAGCAAAGAGCCGCTGATGCACTTGCCGCAGAGCAACAAGCACAACAACAGATTGGCTTTGGTCAAGGTCTTCTCGGTTCTGCTTATCAATTGCCTGTACAGGCTCTTGCACCATTCCAGACTCAGTTTGGTACTGCACAGCAACTTGAAGCAGCCGCACAAGATCCGCTAAACCTTGGAGCGCAGTTGGGTGGTAGAACAGCACAGGCTGGAGGCACTGCTGCTAGTGCTTTGTTGTCTGGTGGACAGAATGCTGCTAATCTAAGAATGCAGGGTTCTATGGTTGGACCTACACTTCAAGCCAATGCTCTTGCTGATCTGTTGAAGAATCCTCAAGTTCAACAAAGAGTAGGTGGTTTATTTGGAAATGTTCAACAAATGATGTCACCAATGATTTATGGTAGCGGTAATGTGTATGGTCCTTATGGGTCAGGCACTGTACCTATATTAAGTGCAAATCCTGCATTTGGTAGTGCTGGTTATTTTGCTACGGATATTTAAGGAATAATTAACATGGCAATTACTTCATTATTTGGTCCTACTCCTGCACAGATTCAAGAAGCTCGTATGCAGCAGATGGAAGAGCAGATTGCTGGTGAAGGCAGAGAACTAGGGCCGTTTAGAGGGCTTTATCAGGCCGCTAGAAGGCTTGGAAGTGCTGGGGGTCAGTCGCTAGTGTCTGGGTTGTTTCCAGAGGCAGCAGACCCTGCTCTGAGGGAAGCACAGGCAATAGAATCAATCAAGATGAAATATCAAGGTCAAGACTTTACTAATCCTAGTGTTCTTCGTAGCATGGCTAATGAGCTTGGCTCTGTTGCACCCAACGCTGCTATTAGATTGGCTCAACTGTCTAAGGAACTTTCTCCTAAAGAAACAAAGGCAAATGAAATTGGAAAAACACCACAAGGATTTCAGGTATACCAAGATGGTGATCAACAATATTATCTGCGAGATGGTAAGCGTGTTCCTTATTATGGTACACTCAGACAAGAAACTGTAGCGCCTACAGGAACAAAGCAAATTGCTGCTATTCAAGGTATTCGTGGAGATTATTTAAAAGAAGTAAAACCAGAATTTGATGCGTTTTCTTCATTAGATAGCGCAAAAAGATCCCTTACTCAATTATCTGGTATTGGTGATGAACTAGCTAAAAGACAATTGTTAAAAGCATCGGGTGAATCTGGTTCTGGTCTTTCTAATAAAGATGTTGCTGCTTTTGCTAGTTTTGGTCCTCTTGGGCAACGAATTGCTGGTACAATTAACAGGTTTCTTGAAGGCACATATTCCGATGACCAAAGAAAAGAAATCATATCTTTAATTAATCAATTACAAGGTCAGTTACAAAGACAAGCAGACGAAAAAGGGAAACAATATCGAGACTTTGCATCTGGTATTGAAGGAGTTACTAATAAAGATATTAACTTTATCACACCTTCTTTGTCTTCTATATATAGTCAAAATGCTGTGCCTCTTGGAACATCGCCTACATCGACACAAGGAGCAACTCGTAGTAGGGAACTAACAACAAAAACAGGAAACAGGGCTAGAGTTCTTCCTTCACAGTAAAGGATAAGCAATGAGTGTTATCGTAAATATTGATGGTCAGCAGGTTGAGTGGGATACGCAACCAACTAAAGAAGACATTGAGGAATATCGTCGTCTTTCTCGGGGTCAACGAGGTGATTCTAGGGTAGGTATAAAAGGCATGTCTGATACAGGTCAGTATATGTATCAGCAAGGTTTTGAAGGTCTAAAAGATTTGGCTAAACTTAGCCTCATGTCTGGCCCTAGTCCACAAGAAAAAGCAGAATTAAAAGCACAAGGTTTTTCCGATGCTGAAATTACAGAGATGTACACTGGTGGTATGGGTGTGCTTGAAAGAGCTAAACCGCCTGGAGTAGATCAACTTGTTTATCCTGGTAAAGCAGATTACGGTACTAGATACTTAGGCGCTGGTTCTAGGGCTGTTACAGGCTCTCTTGGTATTGGCGGTGTTCCCAGTATGTTTGGTTATGGAATGCTGTCAGAGGCTGGTGGAGATGTAGCACAGGCTCTAGGCGGTCCTCGTATCGTAGGAGAATTAGGCGCACCTTTAGCGGCTCCTCTTGTAACTGCTCCTTTTGTAGCAAAGCAAACACTAGAGAGTGCTGTAAAAGCCTCTCCTGAAATTTCTAGTAAAATTGCTCAGTTTCAGCTTGGCGGTTCTTTAGAGCAGATTAGGCAAGAGATTCCTGATCTTAATATAAGATTAAGTATTGCTGAAAGACTTGCTGCTCAGAATCCTAATTTTAAACCTAACCTAGCACAGATAACTGAAAGCTCTGTTGCTGAGTCTTTGATTAAACGACAGATTGCTCGTGAGGGCGGTGCTGCATTTAAAGGGCAAATTGATCAGTCGCAAGAAAAAACAAAGAAAGCAGCACAACAGATACTCGCTAGAAACTTTCCAATACAGTCTCAAGGAATTGTTAACACTGCTAGTACTCAGTTACGCAAAGAACTGACACCAGCACTAGAAACACAGATAAAACTTAACGATGCTATTACAAATCTTGGTGCTGGATTAAAAGCAAAAAAAGGCAGTGAACAAGAAATTGGATTAAAGTTAAGGGATATTTACGATCAGCAACTTAAAGCAGCTACGGATGTAAAAAATAGTTTGTATGCTAAAGCAAATGAGATTGCTGAAAATAGAAACTTAGTTGTTGGTGGAGATCAAGTTGCTAATATTTTTAAAACTATTAGTGATGATGTTGATAATCCTTTAAACTTTATTCAATCGTTACCTACGAAAGAAAAAGCACTATTGTCTCGTGTTCTCCCGCAGATAGACGAACAAGGTAATGAAGTGTTTAGCACCCTTAAAGCGTCACAAGTAGATGGAGCAATTAAAAGTTTAAATTCTCGTATTTTTAGATTGGACGGTGCTGCTACTCCTGAAGCACTTACAGAAGCAGTAAGACTTAAAAACATTCGTAATTCTTTGTCTTCGGCATTGTCTACGGTCGAGGATCAAGATTATCAGAATGTTATTTCAATTGCCAACCAATACTATAAGAACGGTTTTAAACCACGCTTTAGAGAGGGCATGGGCTATGATCTTCTTCGTTCTAATCAGCGTGGACAAACACTAGCTAATAGCGAGGTAGTGCGTAAATTCCTAGCAAAACCAGAAAACCTAGATGATTTCTCAGCTATTTATGGCGGCAGAGAAGATGCTTATAATCTTCTTAAAGACGGTGTTTATACAATGCTTATCAGGGATAAAGGAGATTCTTTATCGGCAAACGATATTAAAGCATTTGTAGATAAATACGATGAAGGTCTTTCAAAGTTTCCTAACCTTAAACAAGAATTAACTTCCAAACAAACTTTATTGGACGGGCTTGAAAGAAAAGCATTAGAAGTAGAAAAATCTAAGAATAATATTCTTGCTGGTGTTCTTGGAGACAGTTATAGCAAATTCATAACTCTTGGAGACGATGGGATTGTTTCTTTAAAATCTGCTGAATTTCAAGATTCAATAAATCAGTCTTTGTTAGCTGCTGCTTCAGGTAATGCAGTAGGTGCGAGAGAGTTTAATAGAATTAAAAGTCTTGCTTTAAAAGATCCTGAAGCAACTGATTCTTTGCGTAACTATGTAATAAATGCAGCGGCACAACAACCTAATCCTGTAGATTTTCTAAAAGCAAATGATAATCTTGTTGGCGCTTTGTTTAAAAGTAACAGAGAAGACTATCAGAACGCACTGACAATTCTAAAAGGCATAGAGATGAGCCGTGTCACTCCTGCTCGTGGTGTTCCTGTTACTAGTGCTTCTCCAGAATTAGGTGAGAGACAATTGGGAATACCGTTGTCAGGTATTTTTAGTAAAGTAACAAACCCTATTTTGAGCGCATCAACAGCTACTGCACAAATATTCTCTAAATTCTTAGGTAAACAAATTGAAGAGAATAAAGATGCTGTTTATAAGGCTGTTTTGTCTAATCCCTCTGGATTTAAAGCAGCGTTAGAAAAAAGCGGTGAAATTTCTGATCCAAAGCAACTTGGTATAGAAACACTAAAAGCAATAGATCTATCTCCTTTGTCTACTTTCTTTGCTGCTAAAGGATTAAAAACAGGATTTGTTGCTTTGCAACCTAATGGTGAAGTTGTTGTAAACATCGACGGTACAAATGTGCTGCTTCCTATTGAAGATGCAACAAAGGATGTTATCGATGATTTAAGAATGCAAATGCAGTCGGGGGAATAATGGACCCAATATCGGCATTAGCAGCCGCTAGTGCCATTTGGAGTGGTATTAAGACTTGCATAGCAGCAGGTCAAGAAGTACAAGATGTCTGGGGACAATTGACGGAGTGGGCAGATAAGGCTGGTCATGTCTATGACTACCTTAATACCAAGCAAGGTAAGCCGTCAATCTTCAAGCACTTTGAGTTTAAGGATTCAGAAACTAAAGAAGCCTTAAATATCTTTGCTGCTAGGAAGCAACTAATCCAGATGGAACAAGAGATACGGCATGAGTTTCTTTATGGCGCATTATGCCATTATGGTATGGATGGCTATAATGAATTCTTAGATATTCGTCACCAGGTTAAACTTAATAGACTAAAACTCATTGCTGCACAGCAGAGGGCTAAAGAGTCATTCTATGAAGATTTAAAATATGGTGCTATTTTGACTGGATTACTCTTATTCTTAGTAGGTTTGTTATGGTGGCTGTATATAAATATGAAAGGATAGCATGATTACTCTTTTATCAACCCTAATATCTTTCCTTGCTGGAGGATTGCCTAAGTTTCTTGACTTCTTTCAGGATCGCTCTGACAAGAAACAAGAACTTGCTCTTGCTCAATTGCAGAATGAGCGTGAACTTATGTTAGCAGAGCGTGGCTATCTTGCACAGCAGAAGGTAGAAGAGATAAGGACTGAACAAGTTGCTATACAATCTCAAGCCTCTGTACATAGTGCATTGCTACAACACGATATTGCAATTGGTCAAGGCGCATCTACATGGGTTATTAACCTTCGTGCGTCAGTGCGTCCTATTATCACTTACTGTATGTTTGGTATGCTTGCTTTTATCAATATATTTGGCTGTTGGTATGCTGTCCAACAAGGCGTACCATTTGCGGAGGCTCTTAACCTATTATGGGACGAGGATACGCAGATACTGTTTGCTTCGATTATATCATTCTGGTTTGGGAGTCAAGCCTTTGGTCGTAAGTAAAGAATGCATTGAAATGATTAAGCACCATGAGGGTGTGCGACAGAAGCCATATCGCTGTCCTGCACTCTTGTGGACCGTAGGTGTGGGTCATGTCATTGATCCCTCTCATATAGGAGTTAAGTTTGATGACCGCAAAAGTTTACCAATTCCCCAAGGATGGGATAGAACATTATCAATGGAAGAAGTCGATCAGATCCTCGCAGAAGACCTTAGAAGGTTTGAAAAAGGTGTACTACGACTTTGTCCTAATGGGCTTACTCAGCATCGCTTTGATGCACTCGTTAGTTTCGCTTTTAATGTTGGTCTAGGTAATCTCCAGCGTAGTTCACTGCGTATGAAACACAATCGTGGTGACTATGCTGGTGCTGCTGAAGAGTTTCTAAAGTGGGCCAAGGCAGGTGGCAAAGTCTTACCTGGTTTACTTAAGCGACGAAGAGATGAATTAAATCTCTACAGCAAATAAAAAAGAAGCCCTCGATTGAGGGCTTTTTAAATTACTACACGGAGAAAACTATTAATAGGTGCAAACAAACCTTAGAAATAATATATCAATCACAAGATGACTAATATCATCATCTTCAGGGTTTCTAACCAACTCAAACCCTAGCATGAGTCCAGCAATAAAGTTAAGTTCTACCATCATATTTCGCAACTCCCTGCGCTACAAGCCAACATCTGTGCGCCTTCAATATTATCAGTATCCTCTTTCAAAGAGTCCCAATCAATGTTCTTAGGCATCTTAGCTAGTAGTGCTTCATAGACTTCTTTAGAACATTCTTCATAAGGTGCTTGACGATAAGTACCTCCATCATGCGGTAGGAAAGATACTCCAGAGACTTCATCAAAGTGTCTCCACACCCATGCTCCAACATCCATCCATTCATCTTCCTTCACAGAGATGGTCACTGACGGTTTGTGATCGCACCAGTGACGCTGATACATCAACCATACATCCAGGTGGTCAATAGCACTTAGATGGTCACGCAGCGTAGCATCCTCTGGTGCTTTCTGAGGGAATGAGAACACCACTGTTGACTCTGGACGCATAACGCAATCTTCAGCAGGTACACCATTATCAATCATAAACTTCGTAAGAGGATCTTTCTTATCGCCTCTAACACGACGAATGTAATAATGAGAATGTCGAGCATGAATGCCAGAGGCAGAATCAACAAGCTGGCTAACAGTCCCAGAAGGCTTAACACAAGTGATTGCAGATGACGGATTGATGCCGATAGCGATAGCGAAGTCAGCATTGACATCAACAGCGATTTGTCGTAACTGTTCAAGTTTATTCCTTGTATCATCGCAGATGGTACTCATCCACTTGTTATCAAAAATACCTGTGAAAGATACACCAAGCAAACGCTCTTCTTCAGTGTTCTTTTGCCAAATCTTACGCAGATATGGGAAGTGTGTTAATGTGCTTTGGAATGTGCCTAGAATCGTCGCTATACGGACTTTCCTGGCGAGGTCATCAAAACTATCCTCAGCCCTTACAACGGCCTCTGTGAGGTTACAGAACTGGTATGGACGCAGAATAATCTCTGAGCAAGGATTAGTACCAAATTCATGGTTAGGATCACGCCTACCAGTCTTAGTCACCTGAGCAATGCTGGCAGCACGACTGAAGATTCCACGCTCACCAGAGTGACTATGGTACAGCGATGTCCATTCATCCAAGAATTGACCAATATCAGGTTTCTGAGTGTATGTTGCTGAATTATTAGCCAAGGCTCGTTGACCATTCTGTTCCCACCACGCACCTGCTTTAGCATGACGCATCTTATCATCTTGCAGGTCAGACAGAGAGATCATAGCGGAACGACGCACACCACCGACCACAACAACTTCCCCGATTTTGCACAGAATATCATGGCATTCGATCGATGACAGACGACGACCCACTGCCGTTCTAAATTTGGAAACTGTGAATTTAAATAGTTCCTCCAATGGTCCAGGACCGCTGGCCCTACCGCCAAAAGTCTTGAGTCTTGCTCCTGCGGGGCGAATCTTTGATAGATCCCATTTTGGCACTTCTCCAGAGTAAAGAAGAGCAATGAGTTGCCGTAGAGACTTAGCCCATCCTTCTTTGCTATCGGATACCACGATAGTAGTTTTACTATCAAATAATTGATCAGGGACTTCAGGTAATTGATTGACATACTGTTGCTCCACAGAGAAACCCACCCCTGTGCCACAGAGTAGGATGTACATAGCTTCATCGAATGCTTTAGGATCATCAATAGGTAGATAACTACAATTGTATCCAGCAGTGTTATCACGATCCAATGCCTTACCAGCGGTCATAACAGAGCGCATAGATGGCATGACTTCTAGGTTGTATATTGCTTTGTAGAGTTCATCAAAGATCTCAGGATTGTGATAATCGTATTTCTCTTTCACATGATTCTGTAGAAAATTAATATATCGCTCTACAGTCTCAGCCCAATTCTCTCGTCGATTATCTTCAGTGATAAAGCGTGAATAACGGCTCTTGCCGATAAACTGCTGGTATTGATCCATTTTAGTCATTTAGTTCTTTCTCCAGTTGTTCGTATTTTGCTTCTACTTTGTCTACAAATCGTTCTGCTAATTCTTCCGAGGTAATCTCTAATATCTCTAGCACAGTTATCTCATCCAATTGAGCAATCTTACTAACTACATCTCGTAAAGTCAAAGGCATTGTCCCCTCCTACATAAAATCCTCCTGTCAAAAGTGAGCCGAGGACTGTAACACAAGTAAACAAAAAAGTCATTGATCTAGGTCAACTTTTGTAATATTTACTACGAATAACATCATAGTTCTCAAGAGCATATTCCAGATAGTGCAATGCTTTCTCAAGATCCTCTTTGCCGTTCTTCCTTGCATGACGCTGCACATACTTAACTACATTGGCAAGCCAAGGATCTAACTCCCAGGCCATGATAGCGTCCCAAGGCTGAATCTGGCCTTGATAATGATCACCTCCTATCTGTTTCTTAGTTGCTTCCATCCACGCTTCCTCAAATAATTTATCTTGCTCTTCTTTAACATTCATCGTCATGGCTTTATCAAAAAACTCATGTATGTTGTGTAGGTTGATTGGATTCATATTTCCTTCGTAGGTAATCTAAACTGATCATCATTTCATCGAAGTGTCCATCATTGACTTCGTGAAGCATCAGTATCCCTCGCCAGTGATTGTTGCCCTGGTGTCCCATGTAATCCTCATCATGCATGTAGCAAGAACCAGCAATGATGCAGGTGAAGTCAGCACCATCGGCCCTACGACCGAAAGCAATCTGTCTTCCTTGCTGATGCCCTACAACAGCACTCTGATGCACCTTAGTCACCATAGCAGCAGCAGTAGTGATAGGTCTACCCATTACTCCAGATACAAGGTAATGACAATAAACCACACCGTCAATAACAACAGGTTCAAGGAAATCAAACACCTCCCAACCAGCTTCTCTGTATTTGAGATCATCGATGCTAATAGTTCCGTCGAGTTTAGGGTCGCTTTCAACTGCTCTGGCAATTCTTTGTTCGTGGTTGCCAAGCGTGAGAACCATTCTCGGTCTATATTGCTTTTCTTTGTTTCGTTTTGCTCTTGCATTGTATTCCTTCATCGGTGCTAGTAAACGATCCATAGCCGCTACAGTAACTTCAACATCTTTCTTGTATCGTCTACCCTCAAAAGACTTAGTGCCTTTGTCATAAGAAGACAGAGAAGGCATGTCAGCAAAGTCACCAATGTTAACTATTACATCTGGTTTCTTATCCACAATGTATTGTCCGATCCAGTCTAAATAGTCCAGACAAACACCATCCTTAACCTGGCAATCTGGAATCACTAGATGTTTCATTTAAGATCATCCGTATCATCGAATGGACGAAAGTATTCTTCATCACGAGGCACACTCTTGAATGTGTGTGATTCAAAGTTAGTCTCAAGAGTGATCTGATCAGAGATGTCATAGCCATAGATACTACTTAGGAAGTCAACAAAGGACTTTAGTGGTACTTCCCACTGTTCACAATCATCAAACTGTGCCTCAAATGTGATAGTCCTGTTGTTAGCGACACCATGACAAATCTCTTCATCAAGTTCCATGTACTCAAATCTATACTTGCTCATCTCTATTTGCCCTTTCTAGGATAGTGAAAAAATACTCGGCATCAACCACTACAAGAGGGCTGGACCGATTCTGTTTAACAACAACGATAGCTTCTCTTGCTTCTGGAGTGTTTGTTTTCGCTTGCTCATAGTAGCCGTATACGGCAATTCTATCCCTTGACTTGCACTCCACAGAAAGGCCAACTCTTCTTGCCGCAACTGGACTGAAGAGGATGTCTTCGCCACCTGCCCCCATACTTGTTGATCTGACATCTTCATCCTCAAGTTTAAACTTACTCTTGATCAGGCTTGCTACCCACTGCTGTAGTAGCCTTCCTTTGGCTTTTGCGCTGCTTGTCTTCATACTTGATCACCTTACGCTTACGAATCCATGCTTTAGGAATATGCATACGGGCGTTAGTGCTACCCATGCTGATAGTCGATGCAATTAAGATTGCTTCTTTGTTCTCATCAATTAAGAAACCCATTGTGACACAAGGATGCAACTCTGCTTTATGATTGTCTTCCCAACCATTAGATGCAACAGCATCAACCCACTCAATATACAATGCAGTAGGTTTTAAATTCTTGGTGGTTGCCACAGTTCATCTTCCTTTCTTCGTAGCCAAAGTAACTGCGCTTGCTCTGTTAGTAGTTCAACATTACCCTTATACGCTTCTAGGACAGCCTTGTACAGTTCTTCCTCTGTACTACAGTCCTGTAAGATCTTCTCAGCCTTCTTAGGCCCAATACCAGCCAATCCTGGTACATTATCAACCCTATCACCAGTTAAGACTTGACGATAGAAGTTCTTAATTGCTTCTTCTTCTTTGACAAAGTATCTTTCATTCTTGTTGAAGTCATAGTGCCAACCTCTAACATTATTTAGATCCTTGTCGATAGAGCAGATAATGTAATCTTCCTCGCCCATAGCATAGGCACGAATGGAGATTGCATCATCAGCTTCTTGTTTTTCCTGCACAGAGAAAGCCCAGGCACTGATCATATACTCTCGTATAATCCCAAGGTGTCTAGGTTTCTCTGCTACTCTATTGGCCTTGTACTGCACAGTCTTAGCAATCTGGTGTCTAAAATTATCTTTACCAGTGAGATAACCTTCGCAGTCATCAGCATTGGCAAAGGTGAAGACAAGATCCTCTAAGAACTCTGCTGCTTTGGCGATGGCGACTTTATCAGGATCATCGTTACAACCAAAGGCAATCCTGTATGCAACAACATCGGCATCGACCAGAGCAATCATTTAGACACGCACAATCGCAATAGAGTTATCGGAAAGATTACGACCCAGGCCAAGATCACGCAGATACTTACGGACTGCGTTACGGGCCAGTTCATAGGACTTAAAACCATCCTTGAATGTTTTCAGGGTCAACTTCTTACCTTGTACTTTTACGATATACATTTTATCTCCTTTAGAGAACATCATCGTCACCATCATCTTCAGCCTCACCACCATCGTAAGATTGAAGTTCCTCTACAACAACTTTCTTCAGTGAAGCAGAACGACCTTTCTTGTTCTTCCAGGCCCAATCATAAGAAGAAAGCACTACAACAGCTTTGCTACCATTGCCGATAGCAACATTACTCAAATCCTCTCCCTTTGCATCAAAGACCTTGATAGGGTTATTGGACTTCGCAGTAATAAAGAAACCTTTCTCAGGCTTGTCATCACGCTTACGGACTTCAAGACCAAGGCTCTTGATAGCGTCCACAGCATTCTGTGAAAGGTTAGTCAACTCCATCTGGTACTTGCCAGACATTTCATTAACTTTATTGTGGCAGGACCACATGATCTCTGCACGAAACTTAACTGGTTTTTGTGGCTCAGACATTTAGTTCTCCTATTAGTGGGCTAGTCCTTGTACAACATCAGCATGCATGATAAGTGACTGAATTGCCTCTGTCAAGAGCAATATAGCAGTATCCCTATCATTCATAAGGTTATTAGATAATCCTACATTAAGTTCTCCTTCTTGATCTTCCCATACAAATACACCCATCTTTATATCTTTTGCTTCAATGTTCATCAATGAGTCTCTTTCCAATTGTTACCTACCCTATATTCACCAGTGAGAGGACAACGCATCTCTAGAACCTCACCAGCCTCCTGTATTGCCTTTACACCCAACTGCCCTACCAACTCTGCTTCATCCTCCTTAACTTCAATTTGCCATTCATCGTGAACATTCGCAACAAAGTGTGCATTAAGTTTGTGTTGTTTTATCTTGTTGTTGAGTATCACCAGAGCCTGCTTCATTACTATCGCACCAGCACCCTGGAGTAGCGTGTTGAGTGCTGCGTGTGCGGAACGAACGAATAGTTTCCTGCCATCCAGTCCAGGTAAGTGGCCTTTCTCAGCCAACCCATCAACCTTTGCCCTGAGTGCTTTGAGCGCAGGTGTGTTATCCAGAAAAGAGTCAATGAGCCTTTCCCCTTCCTTTGCCCCACCACCCACAATTGACCCGATCTTTGATGGACCTGCTCCATATAGGAATGCGTAGATAAATGTCTTCGCTTGTGGCCTAGTTTCAAGTCCAGCAGCAACTTGGTTTTTGGTATGAATATCACCCTCACAGACTTCTCTAACATAATCTTTATCCTTCATGTAGTGAGCAAGCATTCTTAACTCTAATCCTGATGCATCAATACCAACTAGTTTATAACCTTCATCAACTGTCCAGCACTGTCTGCACTCTTCACCATAAGGACTAGACGATGATGGAACCTGTGCCATGTTAGGGCTATGGTGTGTCATTCTCCCCGTAACTGCTCCATTGGTGATGACCTTACCACGAACTCTCCCATCCTCTTGAACAACATCAAGCCAGGACTGAACTTGACTGATCCGTTTTGAAAGCAACAAGTATTCTTGGAGTTTAGCAGCAACTGAAACAAGGACGGGCTTAGTGGCATATCTCGCATTGGTGCTAATCTCCTCTAGTGTTTTCTCGTCAACGATTACTGAGCCTTTCTCCGTCTTTTTGGTGGGCTTCCAGCCGAGGCTGATGAGCCTTTTTGAGATCTGTTGCCTTGAGGACGGGTTGAAGACTTCGATATCGTCTTTGAGCCTCTTGCCTGTTTTCTCACTGATTCTTTCGGTGACGATTGGCGGGAAGAGTTGCTGGAACTCTGCTTCAATAGTGCTGGCTTTGTCTCGTAAGGACGATACCAAGACCATAGCGTAAGGCACATCAAGTCGAAAGCCTCTACGCTCTTGTCTGCTAACGATTGCAGCGACTTCATGCTCCAGTGTAATGGATTGTTCAGAAAATCCGTAATTTCTTTTTTCATCTTCCAGTGCATAGTATACCCTTTCAAGGACTTCAACATCTCTAATACAGTATTGGATCATCTCATCAGAGAGTCCACCATCATAGTCAGAAAAGTCAATCTTCGGATAACCTAGCTTGTTTCCCCACGCTGCGAGGCTGTGTCCGTTTTCTCTGTTTGGATTCATCAATCTCGACAGGACTAGTGTATCTCGGCACTGGTTCAAGCGTATCTTCGTATTCCATAGCCGATTTAATATCGGTGCATCGAACGAAATGCCGTTGTGCATAACCAGCGTGTCTTCCTTTTTTAAATACTCTTTCAACTTTTCTGCTTCCGTCCATACTTGGATGTCCTCGTCTGACTTTGTTACACAGCACCAGATTGTGTCATGCTTAGTGTTCGTTTCTATATCAAGAAACACTAATCTGTTCACTATTTCTCCTTTGGATAATCAACCCTCATTGTCTTCCAGACTTCTTCCTCTTCGCCTTTGTACAGGATTGTACCATCTTCCATCAGCACATACACAGTGATATACCCGCTACTGTTACGGATAACACTGAGGCCACTGGCTATGGTTGCTTTCTTGATTTCAGTGAGATCATTATCTCCTTCCTTTGCTGCGGGGATAGGTGTATCCAACTTCTTAGTTCTTCCTCGGTTCGTAGGCATGTTTTACATATTCCTTTCTGGTAATCCCATTCGCATCTAGTTAAACTACAGGGTGATTCAATCTTCTCTAACTGTGTCATATTCTACTTCGTCAAAGAACAGGTCATTGTTAAAGCCCCAGTCCTTACGATCAGTCTCGTTGTTGTATCCTTGTAGATAGTTATCTATTTCATCTTGAGTCATATCTTCCTTTGATACACGCTTAGTTACGTAGGTATCTCCAACGAAGTAGTGCGGGTCAGGTGCTCTGCCATAGTAAGCATCAGCACTACCACGATCATAAGCACTACCATGTCGATGTTGTTCATCCACAGTTCTTCTCCTTTAGTTTGGCTTCGATAGCAATCCAGCAGTCTTCTAAATCCTCCAGCCCATTGACCACTTGCTCAAACTCTTCTCGTGTCAGCCCAACCCATTCGCCCCACACACCGACTTCACCAACCCTCGCCAAATCTGGTTGCGGTGCGGCATACAAAGGCTCACCCCGCCCTTCCTCGTTGTAGTCGTAGTACTTAGTGGTCTTCCCAACCACTTCTCGCCACGCCACAGGCTCATGTCCATGTTTTGCCGTTTCATCGACACGTTCTTGGCTTATGTCGCTGGCGTGTACAGGTGCGGTGTCAAAGGTATAGGTGCGATTAAATAATTCACGACCAATTGGGTATTCCTCACCAGCCACACCACGCATGATTAGGTCATCTTCTTTGACTGGCGTGATGCCTTCCCGTGTACTTACATGGGTTTCGCCTTTGCGCTGCTCACGGACATGAACAATAATTGGCAACTTCACGCATGGCTTCCATTCCTCACCAATCGCCACAGGCTCTTGCTTCTCTGCCTCTGCGATGGCTTGGCGTAGTGCGGTTATGGCTTCATCTTGGTCTTGCTGAACCAATGCGCCAATGATCTGCGATCTGCCACGCTCCAAAGCCTCCAATGCTTGCTTCATTGCTGAGATGCTCATTCTTGTTCTCCTTAATCAGTTACCACGCTTTACAGTTGATAGTAATCTGCTGTCTCCAGTGCAGCCATAACATTAGGACACAATTGTACCAACTTATCCCTGACTTGTAAAGCAATCTCCCTATGCTCTTGCTGTGTTTCAATACCACAGCGCAGTTCTACATAGTGAATCCAACTACGCAGTGTACCATTAACATAGAGTTTACTGATAGTCAATCCTTCAGGCAATACTTTCCTACGCAACTCTTTAGCGATGCCCATGTTCTTACCCCAATCATAGACAGTCTTGGTGAATTGAATCACTGCATTCTGCTTCTCATGCCAGATCTTAATCAACTCTTTGTCTTCACAGGGTAGACTTGACTGCCTATTGGTAGGGTCTTGGAAGCGAGGATCAAAGTATTCAAAGTCATAGGGTTCAGCGTAACGCTGGCTAAACTCTTGGAAAGTGAATGAACGATGACGCAACAACTGACGAGCAATATCCCTGGTGCATTCAATCTCAAAGCAGACATTGACCATCTCGAATGGAGACCAATGCTTGTGCCTGATAAGATACTTAATCAGTTGCACATAACCTGCATTGCCTTGCTGGTTAGCAGGGTTAGATACTCGTGCCATGTATGCAACCCTGTCTTCCATGTCTACAGTGTGCCAAACCACACGAACATTATCACTCATATCTGCTCTCCAGGCATACAAAAGTAATTGTGGGCCTTCTTAAATGCTTTGATATGCTTCCTAATCTGCTTCTTATCTTCCTTCTTGTCAGTAGAGAAGATAGCGATAAAAGTGCGATTACCAGTCTCATAATCTTCCAAGTCTTGTTCAAACTGTTTAATGGTTGTGTACAGTGCAGACACCACCACTTGATCTGCAAGATCATCTTTAAGTTCTAGTTTCATGCTGCTTCCTTCTTGATTGTTGGTTTGTCATCTTCTTCATCATCCTGAGTCATCCAAGCAGGGATAGTAGGTTCTTCCCTGTAGTGATCAATTTTGAAAGTCTTACAGTGAACATCATACAACTTCTCTGCTCTCAACTCCAGCACATTCCTGATACCGAAGACATAGTTATAAACTTCATCCTCAGTCATCGGTGTACCACGATCATAGTACTGCTCAAGGAAAACATCCAAGTCTTCACAGGTATTGAAAATCTTCATAATACACTGCTCAAGATCAAATCGATCAGTCATCACAAACCCTCCTTTAGAGACATCCATGCCAATGCAATATTGCTGATGCTATAGCCAAACCACATTAGCGAGAATGCAAAGTTACCCTTATGAAATTCCATGATTCCAATGGAAGCATAGATCAACATTACCACCAAGATCAAGTATACACTCATGCTGCTTTATCGTACATACCAATCCAAGCACTGCCATACTCCAGCATAAACTTGTTGGCTCTACGATCCTCACTCGTCACCATGAAACTACGCACTGCCCTAGCAAAGTCCTGGTAATACTCTAACTCTTCTTTTAATTCTGCTACATCTGCATCGTGATCAAAACCATCAATCAATGCTTTAGCTTTCTTACGCACTTCATCTGATACTGCCCATCCGTACATCTCAGGATGTTGTAGGTCTGCTAAAAATTCAAGTATGTCGTTCATATCATTTCCTTAGAATAAAACCAACAAAAGAAACCAACCCTAGCAAAAAAGTCATCATAGTGCCTCCCTCACTTCCGTCATCCTTCCAGTGAATTTATCGTATAGCACAGCACAGGCTGGACCAGTCTCACCACTGTATCGATTCTTAATCACTCGCACTCTAGTGGTGTTCCTCTCGATTGGGTCATCAGCTTGAGCATGACGCTCTAATCCTAGCACCATATCAGCCAATTGTCCAATGCTACCTGATCCACGCAACTGAGCCAAGGATGTTGCAGCGCCCTCTTCGTGGCCTTTGCCTTCAGGTCTTTTCAGATGAGAAACAACAAACAAGGCTATACCAGTTTCTTGCACAATCATCCGCAACTTAGTCATTATCTCATCCAAGGCTTTGCGCTCGTCTCCATTTTCCTGTGATGAAATCACAATCGACACATGATCGAGAAAGATATACTTGCACTCTAGTGCCTTCGCCATGTAGCGAACTCTACTAACGATATTGTCGATAGTGTTCGATCCAAATGAATCATAGAGAAACAATCGATCAGTGCCTAGTGTGCTATCGAAAGCCCTCTGCTTATCATCATCAGATGCAACAGTCTCAGCCAAGTGCAGAGGCTTGTTAATTGCAAGTGACATAATAGACAGTCCAGTTTTCCTAACACTTTCTTCTAGGAACATTAGACCGATGTTATCGGTAGTTTGCGACAGAAGAGACCAGATAACCTCTCTTAGGAATTGTGACTTACCTAGACCACTACCAGCAGTGACCACCACCATCTCTTGCTCTCTGATACCACCAGTCAACAAGTCTAGCCCCGAATAGGGATAGTGTGCATTGGCCTTTGCTAGAGGCTTCATCACCTCATCGTAGAGATTCGTCCCTGCCACAATGCCGTCAGGGATATACTGCTCTGCTCTCCACCAATCCTGCACGAATTGAGCCGTCTTGTTGGCCTTGAGATAATCACAGGCATCTTTGAACTCAGGCGAGAACTTCACCACCTTGGCCTTGTTGCCGAATAACTCTGCGACCTGCTTAGAGGCTTTCTGTCCTGGTTCATCAGCATCAAAGGCAATCACAATGCTGTCGAACTTGTCTAGCCACTCATAGGCTTTCTGACAGTCTTTCACCGCACCTGATGCACCGTTTCTGACGCTAACCACCGCATACTTTGATCCAAGCATCTGATACGCTGCCAAAGCATCTAACTCACCTTCAACGATAGTGACAGCCTTACCACCAGCAGGAAAGCGATCCATACCAAATAGGTCATGTTCAGCTTTGCCTTGCCAATGAAAGTCCTTGGTTGCCACTGTTCTAACCTTTACACCAGCACCATACGGATAATGGTGTAGATCATCATTTGATCCTACTCCGTAGTGTTTGCAGGTATCGGCAGTGATGTTCCTGTCAGCAATGCCTCTAGAACAGTCTAAAACAGCCTCTGTGGGCTTCTTAGGCCTTGGTAGTAGTGTAGGTATGTCCAGCACCATTGGAGCCTCTCCTGAGCCGTTTTCGTGGGTTTTATGTGCCATGCAGCTAAAACAATAGGAATGATTGTCGGAATAGAGCGCATTAGCGTCGGAAGATCCGCACTCATCACACGCTATATGCTTGACGAACACTGCTGGACTACTCTTTTGCATAATTCGATCACCTCATTATCAGTAAAAGTGGATTTTGAAAGGTTGTACCACCAACAAACGATTTGTACATTGTCTTTAACATATCCCTTATTTGGATCAATTTTATCGATGCTGGGAGTGCTTGCTTTCCTTGCTCCCATGTTTTTCCCGTTATCGGCAAAAGTGAATTTTATTCCTGTTCGTGGGCATTGTCCCTTTTTTAGTTCTCCTAAAATAAAGTCTAAAGTTAAGTCAAAAGGAATATCCTTTGTCTTGCTTCTATGTTGTATGTTGTGAAACATCTTATAAGCCTGTCTGTACATTGGGTAACAAGAGCCACAATAATCTTCCGTTCTGTTGCACTTATTCACAAACTTAAAAACAGCACCGCAACAAGCGCAACTCATATTCTTTTGGTTTTCACTCCTTTCAGTCCTGGCAGACAAAGCACGACAACTTTTACAGTGGGCAGAATAGATCGTTGTTCCTTTTCTACTTTTCCCATTAGTGCTAAATTCAGTCAGTTCTTTCTCAACTCCACAGGTTTTGCATGTTTTCATGATAGCCTCCTTACATGTTTGTAAGTGAACGCTAACACAATCCATGCCATTTGTCAAGTTATTTTTGAAAATACCTTTCCTCTGCTACCTTCGCAGACAGCACCGAGTAGACCTGCTCAACCTGCTGGTCAGGTCTGTGCAGTTGGCGACGAAGAGAAGAGACAACCGACAAAAGATCGACCTCATTCGACTCAATCAATTCGACAAGATCATGCACTGCAAAAATGAACACTCGTTCAGAATCCATCGTTATATCCTTTCAATGTTGCTCTATAGAACTCTATAGAGTATAAATTATAATTATAAATTATCTACTTTACTCTATAGAGCAATGTTGCTCTATAGCACTATAGAGTAATATTAATAATATTAGCAAGAACCATGCCAATGTTATCTCTCGTCGTAGTCATCTTCATCATAGTCCACAATGTCGATATCGAAATCTCCATTAGAGTATATGTCGTCATCGTCGCTCATCAGCGCAGGATTGCCAAAGGCAAGGCAGTCCCCTTTGATGCTGTCGAAACAACTCTTGCACATATTAATGTATTCACCAGTGGCTAGTGATTTTCTAGTGGTTTCGTAATCAGTCAAAGCCTCATCACAAGAACGGCAGCGCATCATAGTCCTTTCATAGTCAATAAATAGCAGAGTGTACAGCGTCCCATCGAAGCTCACCATCTTCATTGACCTGGTCTAGTTCGTCATCCGTCAGTGCTTCGCCAGTGTCCTCCCATACTGCCGACTCAATGTAAGCGTCACAGAAGTCAGGATAGTCCTTAAAATCAATGTCCTGCACTGTTACTGATGTTAGCCTTCTACCTTTGAATGTAAGCATTTTATTCTCTTTCTTTCAATTTTACACCCTCTGCACCATCAAGACAATCGGCAAAGAAACTCATAACCTGTCTTTTCATATCCACTGGAGCAATTCCAGCAGAGGCCACTAAGCAGGCAAAGCAAGTTTCCGCTTCAGTGTATCCGTTCTCTTCAGCAAAGATGGTCAATCCTACAGCTAAGGTCTTGACTCTATCCTCTCTTATTTCATCATCATTCATCGCTGCCAATCCTTTCATCGATAACAATCGCACACAGTCCAGTAATCGTCTAAAGCGTCTACCATATCAGACCCTTCCCAGACCCAAACAATATCAGCGTCAGGATAAGCGTTCAAGCATTGTTCTTCCGCATGGTCTGCATCATCTGCCCAGCAAGCGAAGCCAAACGGAGCGTCTAAAGCGGTCATAACTTCTTCTTGACGATACAAAACGATGAATTCTTTCATTGTAAACCCTTTCATTAAAGTTAAACACGCTCAGCAAGGCCCTTTATAGCCTCTCTGTGCCTCTGATATAGCCTAGCCTATCCTACCCTATGTCCAAGGCAGGAAAGGCTGTCATAGATCGATTAAGAAGCAAGCCACTCGTCATAGGTTTTCAGTGGCGCACCATTGCGGGTTATATCACCCCCTTTCCCATCATTGGCGCAGGATAAATAGATCTGATACTCTGAATCATTATCTCCCCTGTATTGGGTCTGCCATGTATCTAAGGGTAAAAGTTTATCATTGTTTTGCATTATGAAATCTCCATTAAGTTAAACGAGACAACCGACAAAGATCAATGTCAACATTATTGCACCGAAGATTGATCCAGCGACGATAGGGTGACGATCGCACCATAGGTCGAATGGGTCAATGTAGAATTGATTGTGTCGCAATGGATATTTTTTCATTGTTTAATTTCCTTATTCAATTGTTGCAAATATTCCAAGATTGGGACTACTTTATATAGTGACTTGTTGACATGGAAAACTAAGTTTTCGTCATAAGTCTCAAACATAGCATGGTTGTCTTTTTTACGGACAACTACCCATGATGAAGTGGTCAAGAGTGATGACATAGAAACCTCTCAGAATTGTTGATAAAGAATCGTCGATGATGTCTCACCGACAAAGACACCCTGGTCTTGCAAGTACTCTTTGACCATTTCGTCAATGTCATCAGGATCAGTGCCTTCGAGATCAATGTCATAGGCTTTTGCGATATCGGCAGCCGATGCTTCGGCATAGTCGCAACAGAGTGCAATAACATCTAACTCGTAGGGTTCACCGATAGAGTCTGACAATTCTTCTAAGTAGTCGAATAAGACTTCCAGCCCCTCATAAGAGAATTGATTCTGCCGATTGGCTTGAGCGAAAGCGTCACGGAATTGGTACACGCTAGTGATAGTGTCAACGATCATTTTAAAGCTCCTTTGTCCAAGTTTAGGATACTGCGAAGGTCTAATGTAGACCCTCCAATGCCCTGCGTCAACAAGGCACTGGAAGAGTACACTAGTCAGCGTTGGCCCACTGATGCGATGGCATCGTCTCAGGGTACTTGGCGCGCATATCTTCGACGCTAGCGTAGCCCATCAGCTTTGCCACTGTAGCGGCATCAGGATGCTTCACAATGCGCGCATCCAGCTCTGCACCGATGTCGGCATGTGAGAGGTCATTGGCGAGCATTTCGAGTGCGCGCTGAGCATCTAAGTAGAAGCCGTCAGCAATCCAAGTAGGATCGACTGCGAATTCTACAGTGAAAGTGATTTTCTTTGTCATCGTTAAATCTCCGTTGGTTGGTGTTGCCATTATAAAGCCGTTTTCGACCCCTTCATAGTATATAGGTGAGAGAATCGTACCACAACGAATGTAAGGTTATTAAAATGGCTACGGCAAGCCATCTTAATTGACTAGGTGTTTTCCCTAGTGACGGTGATATAAGGGTTCGCAGGCAGGCAGCTATGTTAGTGATTACTCTTGGCATGGTGTGTGCTAGTGTAGATCGGTGATGCACTATGTTGGTGCAACCTAGATGAGAATGATTCTTATTAACTATCATTGCACTATAGTGGTGCAACATAGCCACACACTCATAGATGATAATGATTCTCATTAACAAGTAAGCACTGACTAACATAGCCGGGGGAGGGGTGTAGTGATGTAGTGATAATTTTGTTGAACCAACATAGATCTACAAAAAGTAAAAATAGAAAGCACACAAAAAGGTAAAATAGGACTTGATTATTTAAAAAAATAATGCTACCAACAACACAGGTTAATGTTGGCTATGTCATTGATATTAAATAATATTGTTTAACGCTGGTGTAATATTGGAAACTGTACACTGCGGAGGATGACAATGAACACTGCGAAGGATGGCATAGGAGATAACTTTATTTTCAAATAATGTTAAAAAGTACTTGACTTTTTCATAAAAATATGCTAGGATACTTCTCTATATAGATTGACGCAGAGGACTTGTATCAGAGAGGTTTTAAGATTTTAAATTTTAAACTTTAAGCCTTTAACGACAGAACCAGCAGTGATACAGAGGTCTGCGTAGATCGATATAGATGCAGTTGATATTATCAACGCTATAGAATAGTAAACAAAGAATATTTATTAAACCTTTCTCTAAAGAAAGATAATTTGAAGAATAAGAATAAATTAGATTCTGTCGACTCTTTAGATGAGACTGCTACCCAGGTCTCTGAGTCTGGGTCTCCTGTCTTAAACCTTAATGTGACTGACAGTACGGGAACTGTACCGACTGTCAAGAACAAAGGTGGTCGTCCTAAAAAAGCAGACATCCAAGCAAAGTTAAAACCAGGTAAGCGTGGTCGTCCTGTCGGTGACTACACCAAGGCTAGAGAACTCTGTGCAAGGATGCTTGTGTCAGAGGGTGACAGGATGCTGAAGACTCTGATCAATATGGCTCTAACAGATGGTCATCCAAACCAAATACCTGCATTGAAGATGTGTCTTGATAGAGCATTACCGATCAGTTACTTTGAGAGTAAGGATGGTGGTAATGCTGGTGGTGGAGTAGTGATCAATATATCTGGACTCTCTAGCAACATAGCCAGTAATGCTGATACGCAGACTATAGATATTACTACTGATGTGGTAGAGAAGTAATGGAACTAAACTTCCAACTACTGAAGTGGCAGCAATCAGTGTTTCAAGATGACACTCGATTCAAAGTTATTGTTGCTGGTCGTCGTACAGGTAAGTCCAGGTTGTCTGCGATTACCTTGTTGATTGAGGCTTTGAACTGTCCTGCTGGTTCTGCTGTGATGTATGTAGCACCAACACTAGGTCAGGCAAGATCGATTATGTGGGATCTCTTACATGATCTAGGCAGACCAGTGATTAAGTCTTCGCATGTAAACAACCTTGAGATCACTTTAGTCAACGAAAGAAAGATACTGCTAAGGGGTGCTGACAACCCTGATAGTTTGCGTGGTGTAAGTTTAACCTATCTTGTGATGGACGAGTTTGCGTTTATCAAGATGGAGATCTGGGAGAAAGTATTACGAGCAGCACTGTCGGATAAGAAAGGTAGAGCAATGTTTATCTCTACCCCTAGTGGTCGGAATCACTTCTATGATATCTACAAACTAGGCTCCAGTGGTATTGACGAAGAGTGGAAGAGTTGGTTATTTAAAACGATTGACAATGAAACGATTGATCCTAAAGAGATTGAAGCAGCTAAGAAGACACTCTCTAGCTTCGCATTCAAGCAAGAGTACTTGGCTTCGTTTGACAACGCTGGAACAGATTTATTTAAAGAATCGTGGGTAAAGTATGGTGATGAGCCTAAGCAAGGTTCTTGGTACATTGCTATTGACTTGGCTGGTTTTAAAGATATTAGGTCTGCATCATCGGCAGCAGATAAGAGACTAGACCAGTCTGCCATTGCAGTGGTCAAGGTCACTGATGATGGATTATGGTTTGTAGAGAAGATTGAGTACGGTCGTTGGGATATTGAAGAGACGGCTATGCGGATTATGAAGAATGTGAAAGAGTATGAACCCACTGCTGTCGGTATTGAGAAAGGAATGGCTAGACAGGCTATCCTTGGATACCTAGAACAGTTGATGAGAAGGCATGGTACTTACTTTCACATTGAAGAATTAACTCACGGTAATCAGAAGAAGACTGATAGGGTGATGTGGGCATTGCAGGGTAACTTTGAACATTCCAGGATTATCCTAAATGATGAAGAAGACTGGACAGAGTTTATAGACCAGTTATTGATGTTCCCTTCAACGCAGGTCCATGATGATCTCGTTGATGCATTAGCGTATGTGTCTCAGTTGACAAGAAACATAGCAACTGATGATTTTGAAGAAGATGAGTGGGTTCCAATGGATTCTTTAGTCGGTTATTAAATAAGGAAAGAGAATGGACAATCATAGTCAACTAGCAGAATGGGTTCTTGGTCGTTGCGATTCTTGGCGAATGCACAAGGAAGGCAACTACATTGAGGATTGGGAGCGTTATGAGCGTCTTTGGCGTGGTATCTGGGATGGTGCTGACTCCACCAGGGACTCTGAAAGATCTAAGATTGTAACCCCAATGCTCCAGCAAGCCATTGAAACCTTCTCTGCTGAGATTGATGAGGCTATCTTTGGTCGTGGTGAGAAGTTCTTTGACATCGTTGATGATGACCAAGACAAGGCTGATGTCGAGATTATGAAGCGTCAGTTGACAAAGAACTTTAAAAAGGATGAAGTTCGTAAGTCAGTATCTGATATTGTGCTTCTTGCTGCTGTTTATGGCACTGGTATCGGTGAAATTATTGTCAATCAGAAGACTGAACTGATTCCAGCAACACAACCAATGCCTAATATGCCATTATCTGCCATTGGTGTAATTGAGAAGCCTCGCTTTGCTGTTGAACTTCGACCAATCAATCCTAAAAACTTCTTGATTGACCCTAATGCTACCACTATCGGTGATGCTTTGGGCTGTGCAATTGAGGAATTTGTTGGTATGCATAATGTTGTTCGTGCAATGGAGGCAGGAATTTACAAGAAAGTTAATCTTGCTCCTACTGCCACTGATCGTGACCTTGAGCCAGTGCAAGAAGATGTCGAATATCAGGATGATAAGGTCAAACTAACCCGTTATTATGGCTTTGTGCCTAAAGCATTGCTTGATGCTGCTGACTCTAACGAGTATGTTGACCTCTTTGGTGAAGATAAAGAGATGTATTCCTCATCAATGGCTGAGTTTTCAGAGATGGTTGAGGGTATTGTCGTCATCGCCAATGATCAATTCCTTCTGAAGGCTGAAGAAAGCCCTTATATGATGAAGGATCGGCCTGTGGTGGCTTTCCAGAATGATTCTATGCCCAACCGCTTCTGGGGCCGTGGAATCGCTGAGAAGGGCTACAACATGCAGAGAGCCATTGATGCCCAAGTACGCTCTCACATGGACTCTCTAGCCCTTACAACAGTGCCTATGATGGCTATGGATGCTACAAGGCTGCCCAGAGGTGCTAAGTTTGAAGTAAGACCAGGTAAAACAATCCTCACCAACGGCAATCCTGCTGAGATTCTACAACCATTTAAGTTTGGTACGCTAGATCCTAGCAATCTTGCTACCGCTAAAGAGTTTGAAAGGATGCTATTACAAGCCACAGGCACTATTGACAGCAGTGCTGTTAGTGCGCCTGGTGGTAGTGCTGAAGGCTATGGCACTAACCCTGCTCTGATGGCTATTATCAAGAAGTCTAAGCGTACTCTGGTTAACTTTCAAGAGCAATTCTTGATTCCTTTTATTACCAAGGCTGCTCATCGGTATATGCAGTTTGATCCTGAAGCATTCCCAACCAGGGACTTTACTTTTATTCCTACAAGTCATCTTGGTATTATCGCTAGGGAGTTTGAACAGGTTCAATTTATTAACTTGCTGAAAACACTTGGACCTGATAGCAAGATCACTCCGATTATCCTGACTGCTATTATTGAAAACTCTGGATTGGAGAATCGTGAGGAACTGATTCAGCAACTCCAGCAACTATCTCAGCCCTCTGAGCAAGAGCAAATGGCACAGCAACTACAGATGCAAGCGGCTCAGTTGGAATTGGCTGATAAGCAAGCAGATGTACAGTTGAAACAGGCCAAGGCTCAGTCAGAGATTGTAGAGGCTCAGTTGAAACCTGCTGAGGTTCAGGCCAGGATTGCTGCCTCTGCTTCTAAGTATCTTTCTGACTCACAAGATCCTACTAAAGAGTTTGAGCGTAGGGTCAAGATTGCTGATCTAGCCTTGAAAGAGAAAGATATTGATACCAAGGCTGATATTGCTCGTCTACAGGTCATTGCTGCAAGGCAAAACTAAAAATATTTTAAAATATTGACAAAAAGTACTTGACAAACTGTTTCAGTTGTGGTAGCATTCGTTTAATTAGTAAGTTTGTAAGCGCTCACATTGGAGATAACGCTTGGAAGATAAAGAACTACAAGATTTTTATGAGATTCGCCTTGATTTGCTTTCCCACGATGGGTGGAATGAACTAGTCAAGGACTTTGAAAACCTACGAGAGAGCGTTGCAGACATTAACAAGTGCGATGATCTTTCAGATTTATGGTACAGGCGTGGACAGTTAGCGATGATTGATTATCTGATCAATCTTAAAGATGCTACTGAGAGGGCTTACGAAGATGTATAGATACTTCGACTTCCAGTGCGCCAAAGGCCATGTAACAGAGCATTTAGTGGAGTCCGATGTGACTTCACTGGAGTGTCCTCATTGTGGTAATGAAGCAATGAGGTTAATTTCTGCCCCACGAATCAGCCTTGATGGTTGTTGCAGTGACTTTCCTACCGCATCCGATGCTTGGGTAAGGCGTAGAGAGAGTCACATGAGATGGGAACAGAAGACTGATAGGACCGAAAGGTAGCGGACAAGAACACCCCGCACAATTTGTAAAAGTGTTCTTCTTAAAAAGCATAGGCTCAAGGAGACTAATATGGCTGCACAGTTTATAGAAGAAGGTACTGATGATTCTACAGAACCGACTGATTCCTTAGTTGAGGATCAAAGTCAGGAAGTTCAAGAGGAAATTCAACAAGAGGCAGAAGCACCACAAGAAGAAGACATTCCTGAAAAATATCGGGGCAAAGATGTCAAAGAGATTATCCGAATGCATGCTGAGGCTGAAAAGCTGATTGGGCGACAGGGTAGTGAAGTTGGTGAACTGCGTAAGATTGTTGATGAATTCATTAAGGCTCAAACTTCAACACAGCAGCAACAGCCCCAGGTAGCAGAAGAGATTGACTTCTTTGCCAACCCTGAACAGGCGGTAGCAAAAGCGATTGAGAATCATCCGAAGGTTAAGCAAGCAGAAATGGCTGCTCTTCAGATGAAACAGGCAGAAACGATTAACTTGTTGAAACAGAATTACCCAGACTTTATGCAGACTGTTGAAGATCCTGCATTTCAGAATTGGGTGGCTTCATCAAAGATTCGTACTCGGTTGTTTGCGGAAGCAAATGCATACGATTATGACTCTGCTGATGAGTTGCTGTCAACATGGAAAGAGCGCAACCAAGTTGCAAAGGCAACTGTAGCCGCTGAAAAGACTGATCGTCAACGCCAACTCAAAGCTGCATCTACGGTTCCTGCACAGGGTAGTGATGAAGCCCCATCTAAGAAGATTTATCGAAGGGCTGATATTATTCGATTGATGCAAACTGATCCTGACCGTTATGATCTTATGCAACCTGAAATAATGGCTGCGTATGCTGAAGGACGAGTTAGGTAATAACTTAACTTTTTAAAAAGGATATTCAAAATGCCCGCACTTGGATCTGGTTCTGGTAATGTAATTCAGAGTAATGTTAACTCTGCTGGTTTTATTCCTGAGGTATGGTCTGATGAGATCATCGCTGCTTACAAGAAGAATCTTGTTGCTGCGAACCTCATCAAGAAGATGAACATGAAAGGTAAGAAGGGCGATGTTGTTCATTTCCCTGCTCCTGCTCGTGCATCTGCTGCTGTTAAGGCTGCTAACACTCAGGTTACTGTTAATGCTGAAAGCGGTACTGAGAAGACTGTTACGATTAACAAGCATTATGAGTACAGCCGTCTGATCGAGGACTTTGCTGAAGTTCAGGCTCTGTCGTCACTTCGTCGGTTCTACACTGATGATGCTGGTTATTCGCTGGCTACTCAGATTGATACTGATGTTATTCGTCTTGGTCGTCTGTCGCAAGGCGGTACTTGGAACGGTACTGATGCTACCTTTACTTATGCTAATGGTTTCATCGGTGGTGATGGCGCTACTGCGTTTGATCCTACGGCTAGCACCAACACTGGAAACGAGACTGCTCTGACTGATGACGGTATCCGTCGTGCTATTCAGCGTCTGGATGATGCTGATGTTCCGATGTCTGGTCGTTTCTTCATCGTTCCTCCTGTTGCTCGTAATGTTCTGATGGGACTGGCTCGCTTCACTGAGCAAGCCTTTACTGGTGAAGTTGGTTCTGGAAACACTATCCGCAATGGTCAAATCGGTGACATCTACGGTGTCAAGGTTTATGTTTCTACCAACGCTGATACGGCTACGACGGCTGGTGCTGGTGATGTGAATCCCCGTGTTTGCTTGATGGCACACCCTGAGTTTGGTGTTCTGGTTGAGCAACTTGGTATTCGTGTTCAGACTCAGTACAAGCAAGAGTATCTTGGTACGTTGTTGACTGCTGACACCCTCTACGGTGTTGGTGAGTTGCGTGATGACTCGGCTGTTGCGCTGATCATCCCTGGTTAATTCTTAACTAGTTCTGCCCAGGCTGTAAAAGGTCTGGGCAGTTTTCTATATTGTTTTACAATTAAGACAATATTGGAAACTGTAAGGAGAGATAATTGGCTATCTATCGTGGTCCTGGTGGTCCTGGTGACGCTACAGGTGACTCAGCAAATGCTGCACAGGTAGCACAAGACTTTGCTACTCAGGCAGGTGCTAGTGCTGCTGCCGCTGCTGCTAGTGCTTCTACTGCCAACAGTGCTGCCAGTGCTGCTGGTGCTGCTCAAACCGCTGCTGAGGCTGCACAGACAGCGGCAGAGACAGCAGAGACCAATGCTGAAACTGCTGAGACTAATGCAGAAACAGCACAGACAGCGGCAGAGGCTGCTCAGACTGCGGCAGAGGCAGCACAGACTGCTGCTGAGTTAGCAGAGACCAACGCTGAGACAGCAGAGACTAACGCAGAGGCAGCGCAAGCCGCTGCTGAAGCAGCACAGTTAGCCGCAGAAGCAGCGCAGACTGCTGCTGAGACTGCTGAGACTAATGCTGAAACTGCAGAGACTGGTGCGCTTGCTGCACAATCTGCTGCTGAAGCCGCTAGAGATGCGGCATTATCTGCTTATGATAACTTTGATGATCGTTATCTTGGACAGAAATCTTCTAATCCAACACTAGATAATGATGGCAATGCACTGTTGACTGGTGCGTTGTATTTCAATACTGTTGACAATGCAATGCGTGTCTATACTGGATCAGTCTGGGTAGATGCGTATGCTGCTGGTTCAACCTTCCTTGCCAAAGCAAATAATCTTTCTGATCTAACTAATGTTGCCACTGCTAGGCAGAATCTTGACCTAGAGATTGGTGTTGATGTTCAGGCTTATGATGCTGACACTGCTAAGTATGATGACACCACTGCTAACTTTAGTGGAACATTGCAAAATGGTGGACATACAGTATTAACCACTGCTTCTGATTATCTTGATAGTGCTGACATTGGTGTAACAGTACAAGGTTACGATGCTGATACTGTAAAGTATGATGATGTTAATCCTACCTTTACTAACACTGGTGCTATTAAGGTTCCTGTTGGTTCAGATTCTGAAAGACCTGGAACACCTGTAGCAGGACAGTTTAGGTTTAACAATGATTCTGATGAGTTTGAAGGTTATGACGGCACTGCCTGGGGTGCTATCGGTGGTGGTGGTGGTGGTAATACAACACCAAATGGATTATGGGAAAACTCTAACACTATCTCTACAAACTATACCATTACTACTAACTATAATGCAATGTCTGTTGGTCCTATTACTGTAGCTAATGGAGTAACAGTAACAGTTCCTAGCGGATCTAATTGGGTGATTATTTAATATGGCACTAGAACTTAATGGAAGCACAGGTGTGTCGTTAGTACAAGATGGAGTGGTGACTGCTGCTGATCTAGCAAGTGGCGCTGCTGCTGGTAACTTAGGTTTTACTCCAGTGGCTGCTTCAGATATTATGGGCCGAAACCGCATCATCAATGGTGACATGAGGATTGACCAGAGGAATGCTGGTGCGAGTGTTACTATAGTGTCTGGTGGAGCAAATTATGCCATTGATCGATTTGCTACTTTAGTGAACACATCAGAAGCAACAACTTGTTCTATTCAGCGGGTGTCTGATGCACCAGCAAACTTTTCAAATTCATACAAATTTACAACTGGAACAGGTGCGGCAGGTACGGGATCTCAACAGGCTAGATTTTATCAACCAGTTGAAGGATTAAATGTTGATGATTTTGCTTGGGGAACTGCAAACGCCAAAACTGTTACTTTGTCTTTTTATGTAAAAGCTAGTCAGAGCGGAACTTTTGGTGGTTGTTTAAGAAATGACGGTGGGACTCGTTCTTATCCATTTACATACTCAATCTCTGCAACAAACACATGGGAATATAAAACGGTAACGATTCCAGGTGATACAACTGGAACATGGCTAAAAGATAACGGTATTGGAATACTTGTTTTCTTTGATTTAGGAAGTGGACCAAATTTTCTCGGAACACCTAATTCTTGGGCCGCAGCAAACTATCTTGGAGCAACTGGCGGAACATCAACAGTAGCGGTATCTAGTGCAACCTGGCAAATCACAGGAGTCCAACTTGAGGTCGGCAGTGTCGCCACGCCGTTTGAGCGCAGACCTTATGGGGCTGAGTTGGCGTTGTGTCAGAGGTATTATTGGAGGGTCAATGCTACAACTGGGGCAGACATGGGAGTTGGATTTAATGCGATAACAACGGCTAGTAGAATATGTTTAATTCCACCAGTTCAATTAAGGACTAATCCAGCAGCATTAGAGACAACAGGAACGGCTACTGATTATTCGGTAAGACATGCTAATACTACAACTACATGTAGCGTAGTTCCTGCTATTTTTGGAAATAGCACGGTTAATAATTTAATGATTACACTGACAGTTGCTTCTGGGTTGACAGCGGGCCAAGGCTGTTCTCTTCGGGCAAATGGAACTGCATTTTTGGGTTGGAGTGCTGAATTATGATTTACAAAATGCTACCTCGCCAAGAAGGCGAACCACAAATCTACGCTCGTATTGACGATGACGGGCTATGCCGACTGACTTGCACAGAAGATCATCCACCGTTTCAAGAGTGGGTCGCTGAAGGCAACGAACCTGAACCAGCAGACGAGTAACTGAATAATATTGTGGAGAACATATAATGAGTATTAAAATCAACGGTGGATCAACTAACTTTGCATCTACCTTTACTGCATCACCAACTGCCGATCGCACTGTAACTGTACCTGATAGTAGTTTTACCTTAGCTGGTGTTGATGCTGCTCAAACATATACTGCATCTCAGCGTGGTACTGTTACTACAGATAATGATGGTAGTTTTGATATGGCTGTCACCAACAACTTTAAGTGTACTCTTTCTGGTGCTGCAACATTAACCTTTACTAACATCACAGCAGGACAGTCTGGTTTTATTCTGTTGATTAATGGCTCTAACTATACAGTATCTGCTCATGCTAATACTAAAGTAAGTGCAACTGCACTAGCAACTATTAGTGCCACTGGTACATATCTACTTAGTTACTTTAGTGATGGCACTAATGTCTATGTTGTTAACTCTGGAGCATTAGCTTAATGTCGTTGCTACCTGTAGGAATCTCAGGCGAGGAGGCTGGCTATCAAATCTCCCGCAGTCTGCGGTTTAACTCTGCTGACTCTGCGTATTTGAACAGAACTCCCGCTAGTGCTGG